>Ga0233437_1005196_pt1 | contig 14434 bp, 10 predicted proteins | sample SI_122_August201_FD_182714 | JGI IMG/M metagenome (GOLD analysis project Ga0233437, IMG submission 182714) | Seawater microbial communities from Saanich Inlet, British Columbia, Canada - SI_122_August2016_200_MG | ecosystem: Environmental > Aquatic > Marine > Inlet | place: Canada: British... | reverse complement strand
GCCTGAAATAAGCGCCGGTGGGGTCGACTACTAACGGACAACCCGGTAGTTGATCATTGCATTTGAACAAAAAGATAAATCGCTTTCGGGAATGAACCGGTAAATCATTGATACCTGCCATTTTTGATACTTTAGCGGCTTGAGCACCAGCTGCATTTATTATTTTTCCGCCGTTCAAAACAGCACCGGATTCCAGGACAACCTGTTTAACCTGATGGTGATCGGAATTAAAATCGATGACAGAATCCTCAATATAGGTGACACCTAAACTTTTAGCTTTATTTTTAAAAGCCAGGGTTAAGCAATGCGCATCCAGCCAGCCCGAGTTTGGGTAACCAAAAGAACCTGCAGCCAGATCATCGACATTCAACCAGTTAAATTTCTCTTTTAACTGATCCGCATTTAGAATCTCAACATCAGCCTCCAACGATGTTTGCGTCGCATGATTTTTCTCTAAAACCGGAATCCCTTTCTTTGAAGCCAAAAATAGATAACCATTCTCTTCAAAATCTATATTGACAGGATCATTATCCACTTTTAAATAGTTATTGATATTCTTTAAAAACTGAACACCAAATTTTGAAATCAAAATATTTTCAGGATTTGAAAACTGCTGTCGAATTCCTCCGGCAGATAGGCTGGTAGAAGATTGAGCGTAAGTAGGATCTTTTTCAATTACCGCTATTTTTCCCTGAAAGGTTGGATTTGAAGCTGTAAAATAGGCAATGGAACTTCCAATCACAGCGCCACCGACAATGATAATATCATATGTTTGATTTTTCAAAAGTCCCTCTTTGTTATGATTTTTATTACGATACTATTATTTTTTTTCAGATATTAACCATCAATTTAAAAACCGGCAATAAATATTAAAGGATGCCAAACATTATTTTTTAACCGCTCTTGTAATGGTAATCAATCAAGTATAGTTTAAGTCTTAATAATATATATTTGCCTAACAAGGATATAATGCTTTATATTAGTGACATATTTAATCATTGTTTATAGCTTATGAATACTCGGAATGATGGCAATAATAGATTTAGGAGAATAGTTTCTGTATGGATTTTAAACTCAATGACATCAATATTAATAACTGATGCGAACAGAATATAAGAAAACAGTAAAATGGGTCACCATTGAGCCCGGTGAATACTTTGCCAGTCGGGAAAAAATAATCATAGCAACCTTACTGGGATCATGCATTTCAGCTTGTTTATGGGATCCTATTCATAAAATTTCTGGGATGAACCATTTTTTACTGAGTAGCCGTCATTATAATAAAAACTCACCGATATGTGTTTCTGAAGCCGGGCGTTATGGTATTCATGCCATGGAACTTGTCATCAATAACATGCTTAAATTAGGCGCCAATAAAAGGTATTTTAAAGCTAAAGTATTTGGTGGCGGGAATGTGCTCAATATTTCGGCACCTACTTCTAATTTCTTCAATGTGGGTGATGTGAATATTCGCTTTATCAAAGAATTTCTAAATACTGAAAAAATACCCATCGTTGCTTCAGATTTAGGTGGAGAATTCGGTCGCATCATTAGATTCGATACAAATTCAAATAACGTATTCGTCAGAAAAATAAAGAGTGTTGATACCACACAAATTAAAACCATTGAGCAAAATTATCTGGAGAAATCTATCAAAGAACAAGATGTCCTTGAATCATCCAATAACAATATCAATTTATGGTAGTTTGCAGTATTAAACTATCTCTGATCAAAATTTGCTGTTCCCTGAGCACTGAATTTGCGATACTTTGAGCAAAGAACGAAGGGTAAAAGACCATACTTCGACTTCGCTCAGTATACCGATAGGGGTAATTTAATTGAAAATTGGGATATCGTTTTGAGTATTTAAACAGATAAATCTGTGAAATGTTAGATAAAAAAGTCGGATCCGCTTGACGCTTGATCCGACCTACGATTTAAGACAAGTTCCTGCAAATATTTAACCAGGCACAGGTTTGATAAACTCAAAATGACTGCAGGTTAATTACTGAAATTTTGGAACAAATACACCGTTGATCACTGCAATAGCTTTTTAAAACCTTGAAGGATTTTCATTTATAACCCACCAGTTCAACATAAGCATTGCCTTGAATATTATCACCAACAACTTTGGCAGTTCCCTCCCAATAGATAAATTGGAGTTGATGTTCCTGATTATTGATTTTAGGAGTCACCACTAAATCGATTTGAAATTTTGGAATTTTAATGCGCCACTTTGAAGGATATTTTATACTGGTAGCAGCACTTTGCCAATAATCCAAAACCTCCAATGTAAAATCACTTTTTGTCAGATGAACAGATGCACCACCTGCTTTAATATAGGTCCCTGACGATAACGTACTCGCCTGCCCATCTTTTTTTCTGATTTTGTATAGCATTACTTCTCGACTATCCTCTAATTGAATCGAAAACCAATCCCAACCAACTTCTTCTTTGCCCAGACTGCTGGTACTCCATTCCCGATCTAACCAGCTTTCTCCGGAAACATTTATTTTCCGTTTTTTAATCGTCAGTTCACCCTTCGTTTTGAAACGGGGAATCGAATAGTAATAGGAAGCGTTACCAATCCCCTGGCTTTTTTGACTCAATCCCCGATTACCATTTAGTACAATAGGTTTTAGCGAATTCAATTGAATATCAATTGTAAAATCCCGGGTCGAGGCTTTTAAAATTGGATGATTGTATTCACCTGTAATTTCCCAGTTTTCAATCCAGACTCGGAATGGTTTGATTTTGGCGCCTGCTAATCCTGCACTACCCCGTGTCATTTTGCTAAAAGAATAAAACTTATCGTTTACCACATCGGTCACTGCTATATGAGCCATATAGACTTGATTGGTTCGCCAATCAGAAGATGAATCCAATTTTTTATCTGAGATACTTTGCCTAAATATCGTAAATTGATATCCGTATTCGGCACCTGCATCATCTGATAAGTTTCCGGTAAAATACCACCACTCGCTTTTAAAATCAGGATGAGGTCCGGCATCGTCAGGAAATCGAAAATTAATAGGCTTGATCGCTTTAGTATAATTTCCCTCATTTTTATCGGCACCCAAAACAGAGTGAATGCGCATGGTTTTATTATCCGCTGCCGGTTTAAACAAATAACGAAATAAAAAGAAAGCGATAATGCTAATGATTACTAAAAAGAAACCAATATTAACAAATTTTTTCATTCAGTCCTGATTGCATTAATAATTGGGGTATGGGAAGCCTTCCAGGCTGGAAAAATCCCAGCAAATAGTGCCGCGCAAATAGATAGAACCATGGCATTGATAAATATTTCAATGTCCAAACTGAAATTGAGTGTCCATCCAAAGGATCGTTTGTTGATCACTGCGATTAAGATCCAGGACAAAACCAAACCGAGGGGTAGTGCGATTAATCCGGACAAAAGCCCGATAAAACCGGATTCGATCATTAGCATTTTCCATAGCTGTTTAATACTTAATCCATTCGCTCGCAGCATCCCTATTTCCCTAAAGCGTTCATAAATCAAAGCCATAATCGTATTCAATATACCAATGACAGCCACTAGCGCAGATAATATTTGTAAGGCCACGGTAATGGCAAAAGTATTATCAAAGGCTTTTAATATGCGTTTTCTAATTTCAAATTGCGTCGTGGTTAAAAGTGGATTATCACTTGAAATCGCTTTAACCGCATTTATGAATTTTGAGGCCTGTTTCGGATTTTTCAGGTACACTTCAATATTGGTTGATCGTGATTCATTCCAGTATTTTGTAAACACATTCTGATACATAACTATTCTACCACCCCTTAGAAAAAAATCACTAAAAACGCCGCCAACCTTAAAATTCTGAATCCCCTTAGGTGTTTCCAGGGAAATTATATTGTTTATGTTTTCTTCGATATCATGTTTCCAGGCAAAAGATTCTGAAATATAAACGGTATCCCTTGTAAAGTCATTTCTTAATTTATCAGAACCTACCTTTTTCCAAACCCATTGATAACTCGGTTGCGAATTATCTATGATAAAGAGCGTGGAATTAATATAAGGTCCGGCTTGTAATTGAATCAATTGATATTCGTTGATCCCGACCACCATCGGCAAAGCCCTTACAGCCTTAATAAAGTCAATAGGCAGAAAATTTTTTGAATCCTCCGAAGACGCTATATGAACGTCTCCTTTTAGATGAGTATCTACCCATTGATTCAATGATCCTTTAAAACTATTTATCATAATTCCGACACCAATATAAACACTAATCGCTATCATCAGTGCTGCTATTGATACTCCGGTTCGACTCAGTGAGCGGGAAATACTTCGGAGGGCCATTTTAGCAGTAATACCCAAAACCGGCGTAAAAAGTGGAATAAAAACTTTCATGGCCATCCAGGTTAACAGGGGAATAAAGAAAGCAAACCCAAATACGATGAAAGCCGTTCCTAAAAAACCAAGTGGTACATTTTTAGAGGAGTAACATAAAATCGCAATTCCGATAATATTTAAAAACAGTCCAAAATAGCTAAAATATGGCAGCCAGCGATTCATTTTTGTTTCAAGAACTGAATGGAGCAAAGCATCGTTGGTCTGGGACTGATTTGCTTCAAATGCCGGAACTAAAGAAGATAAAACAGAAACCAACACCCCCAGCATTATCCCTTTTACGAATGTAAACCATGAGATATTAAATAAACTGACCGGTAAAAAATAATATAAACCTGAAACCGTTTGACTAACCATTCGAACCGTGTAAATCCCCAAAAAAATACCTAATAAAAGACCAATAAAGGTACCGATAATTCCAAAAAAAAGAGATTCACTGATCACCATATAAAAAACTTCCTGTCGAGTGACCCCTAACGCCCGTAAGATGCCAAACTGATGTCTTCGACTAATGATCGAAAAAGTAACTGTATTATATATTAAAAACAACCCTACTAATAAAGCTAACAAACTAAAAGCCGCTAAATTAAATTCAAATGATTTTGACATTTCTCTGATCGCAGAACTTTTTTTTGCGGTGGGAAGCAATTTTACACCGTTGGGAAGCAAGCGTTTTATTTCGTGATAAATGGCTGAATCACTATCAAGAATCAAATCAATATAACTTAATTTTTTTTCAAAATTTAACAGTTCCTGAGCCGTAGAGATATCCATATAGAGAATTCCATCTGCAATATCATTTTCTCCAGAGGCTTCTGCTAATGTTATAAAACCAACGATAGTGATTGTAACTTCTTTACTTCCGAAAATCAGTGTTAATTGACCATTTTGTTTGATGTTGTGTTGTCGAGCCAGATTTTCGGAAATCATTATGGAAGCAGGCTTAAGGATCAAATCAGTGAATTTATCTGATTTTATATTTTTCAGTGGTTGATCCTGGCTACCGAAATTTCTGAATTGAAATTCAGAAAACGGATCTACACCTAGAATCCGCATGGGCTTATTATCTAATTCCTTGATTTCAGTTTTCCCGATAATGACCGGTGCACTTTTTTCAAAACCCAGTTTCGTTTTTAAAGTAGTATAAATATCCTGATTAAGCGGCTGATATGTTCCGATAATCTGATGGGTAGCCTTACCAGTGATACTTTGTGTTGATTTTTGAAAAGAGGCCTCGACACTGGAATTGGCAATATCGATCGAAACAACCAGGGCTACCCCTAAGGCTATTCCAAGAACCATCATCGTTGTTTGAAACGGGTGCTTGATAAAATAGCGGAAACTGATTTTAAATAAGCGGGTGTTCAAAAACATGACTAGTTTTCCTCAACTAATTGATTGTTTTTAATAAAAACGATTCGATCAGCTAATTTTGCGGCTTCTTCACTATGCGTTGCCATTATTAGTGTTTTATTATGTTCTTTAATCAGTTTTAGGAATTGATTCATTACCATCAGAGCGGTTTTATTATCCAGGTTTCCGGTGGGCTCATCGGCTAATATCAATTCCGGTTCATGAGCCAGAGCTCTAACAATTGCAACCCTTTGTTGCTCTCCTCCGGACAAGATATCAGGCATAACATTTAGTTTGTCTCCTAATCCAACTTGTTCCAACAGGTTTTTAGCTTTTTGATAGGTTTGCTTTTTGGGTCCCCCGCTGAGTTCAGATATTAAGGTTACGTTTTCCAGAACCGTCAAGGTAGATATCAGGTTAAAAAACTGAAATACAATTCCAATTTTATGACGACGTAAAATCGTTCGTTTATAGTCAGATAGGTCGGTGAGATCTGTTTGGTTCAGTTTAATTTTACCGCTATCAGGAGTATCAATACCGGATATTATATTCAGCAAGGTACTTTTACCACTGCCACTTTTCCCCAGGATCGCCGTGAACTTACCAGATTCAAATTGTATGTTAACATCTGATAAAATTGATTGCGTTTGATCACCGGCTTTAAAGCCTTTACAAATTCCTATTAGTTCAATTTCCATTAATGATGATCCGGTTTACTATAACAGGAAAAATCGAAACTTTTTCCCGAATAATTTTTAGTTTTGATTTAAGTAGTGTCTGAACGAAAAGTAGGTAATTTGGGGACATGTACAATTTTTAGTAAAGGCTTAAACAGATAAATACCTGATAGTTACGAGGATCGTGAGACTTCGCAGCGATCCCCTAATTACCGGTTTAATATCCAATAATGGCTTTTTTGTTCCAACACTAAATATTAATTTTTTTTAATTTCGCCCGACAAGCAGCAGCAAAGTCTTCCGGATAATGGCCATTGATCCATCTTAACTGGGCTTCACTAAAAGCACCCGGTGATTCCGGTAATTTTGGCAACAAAGCATAGATGAGATGTTGCCTGACATGATTGACATTTATTCTTTTGGCATATTCGATACTGGTTACCATCCTGGCCCCTAAACCGGCCAGAATTTTTTGAGCCAGCAAAAGCCCCTGGTCAAGTGCTGATCGAGTTTGCTGAGAAGCTTCCAGGATATTTCCTTCTGGTTTTTTTGTCATCAATTGTATCTCCCATTGAGAAACCTGAGCTTTGGGGACAAACAATATTACATTCTCATCTTCAAAGATCACGAGAGAGCTATCTCCGGAACCATTATCCATCCGTTTATTTGAATATATGGCCTGTAGGTAATCATCAAAAAAGTGTTGCTGATGGTGATCATAATAGGTTTCGGCAAATTCTGTTACTAAATCACCACAACTATAAACCGGAATACCTTCTGTAAAAGGTTCACCTGTGCTGCAAATACTTTCCAGCTGGTTGGGTACCATTGCATATTGTTGGTGAATTTGTTGATGGGAAGCATGGAGGCGATATAGACTGGGAGCAAAATCAAATCCAAAATTCCAACCCCAAATCGTACCATCAAAATTCAAATGACAGTCATTATTTATAGCATCCAATATTTCCAGGCGGAGTGATTCCAATGCTTCTATCGACAAGGTCTTCTGATTTACCGGAAGCGCCAACCCTAATTCTGAAGCCAGCCGTACATAGGTCCGCTGATAATACAAGAAGCGCATATTCTGGATGTCATCCAGCGTAAGATCGTCAATTTGATACCGTACTGAATCATCTGCCATATTGGCAGCGTAATGTCCCCAGGCAATATAACTATTACGCCTCAAATATTCATAGACATGGCTTTTCTCATTCTTTTTACCAATTTCACCGACTATTTCACTTCCCCCCTGTGCCCCAGGTTTAAGGACCATCAGTTTTTTGTAGATTTCCGGTAAGGCGGGATTATTGACCACGGTTTCAAAAACAGGATGATTATGAATCACGGCTTTGGGGATTTTATGATTAGTATTTTGATATTTTAAGCCGATGGGTTTATCCGGATCCGCTTCATCCCAGATAAAATCGCAGGATAATTTAGCCAAAATGGATAGATCCTCCTGATCTGTAGATCTTGAAGCCAGTGTGATTAACAGGGGTTGATCCAGCGTTTGAAAAGCAGCCCTTAAAGTTTCTTCTGTTAATTCAAGCTTTTGTTTTTCTAAAACCTTTTTTAACAATTGAGAAAAGGAAGTCGATTCAATCCGGGGTAAGCATATATCATTGATGTTATTTACATTTCGGTTAGCCCAGTGTGAATTGATGTATGTAGCCCCCCGAAAGGGAAAAGGATTAGGAATTTCATAGATAACATCTGCCTTTTCTACTTCAATATTGCTTTCGGGAAAGTTCAATAAATTCGTATGTTTTGATCCATCCGGAAACTTTCCCAAGGTTTCCAGATAGCTATTTCCCCTAAGATTTTCAACAGCATAGGCTGGTTTATGAATGCCGTAGACAAAACATCCTTTGGGTGAAACACATGTTCTGAGTTTTAATTTCATTTCAATATCAATATTTAATTGTAATTTTTAAGTTTTAATTTTCATTTTTCAAAATATCTGACATCCTGAAAGTTATATATAGAATCATAGTTATTTTTATCTAAAACAACAATCAGGGAATATTGGTTTATGGATATAATTATTAAAGTTAAAAATCTATTGAAGCGATATCCGGGAGTCATTGCCGTTAATGATATTTCATTTAATCTAAAAAAAGGAAGTTGTTTTGGATTGTTGGGACCGAATGGGGCGGGAAAAACCACTACCGTAGAAATGATGGAAGGAATTATCAAACAGGATTCAGGAGAAATTCTTTATAAAAATAAACCGTTGGGGAAGCAGTTTAAAAATGAGGTCGGCATTCAGTTCCAAACGACGAAATTACAGGATTTCCTGACAACAAAAGAGGTTCTAAGGTTATTTGAAAGCTTTTATCCAAAAACAATTCCCCTCCCTGATATTGTTAAAATGTGCGCTTTAGAAGCCTTTCTGGAACAGGATAATCGCAAACTATCGGGAGGACAAAAACAACGACTTTACCTGGCTTTAGCCTTGATTAACGATCCGGAGCTCTTGTTTTTAGATGAACCAACAACAGGTCTTGACCCACAGGCTCGTCAGAATTTCTGGGAACTCATCAAGTCCATAAAGAAACAAAATAAAACCATTATTTTAACCACACATTACATGGAAGAAGCCGCCGTTCTTTGTGACGATATCTTAATCATGGACCAGGGGAAAATCATTGCTGAAGGAAAACCGAATGATCTCTTAAAGTCACACTTTGAAAATCAGCGACTAATACTACCCACTGAGACAGTACCTGATATTTCAAATATTCCCTGGCAAGTTTATTCCTTTGATCACCATATTGAAATTCAAACCAATCAGGTGAATGAAACGATTAAGTATCTGATCAAAGAAGGTGTCAATCTGGATGCTTTACAAATTAAAATACCAACACTGGATGATCTGTTTTTAGAATTAACCGGTGATCAATTAAGGGGATAAATATGAAAACATTTTGGGCTTTATTGAGCGCACGTAATATAGAATTTGTCAGGGATCGTTCAACCTTAGCCTGGAACCTGGTATTTCCATTTCTAATTATTTTTGGATTTGCTTTAATATTTAGTGAATCTTCCCGTGATCTGTATAAGGTTGGGGTAATCAATATGACTCCGCAACAAATACAAGAGAGCAATCTCAGTATCTTTCACACAGATTATATTGAGTTTATTCCAATATTGGACAAAGCTTCTGCTCTGGAAAAGGTCAATCGACATAAATTGGACATGATTTTAGAACCCAATGAAAACAATCAATACTGGATTAATAATACTAATCCCAAAGGGTATGTTTTGGAAAGGATGCTTTGGGGAACTGAAAATAGTGATCAATTTAAGAAAATAGAACTGGAAGGTAGGGAAATTCGATATGTGGATTGGGTTTTTCCGGGTGTTCTGGGTATGAATATGATGTTCAGCTGTCTATTTGGTGTGGGCTATGTGATTGTTCGATATCGTAAAGCGCAGATTTTAAGACGATTGAAGGCTGCTCCGATTAACGCTTTTCAATTTTTAGCTGCCCAGGTCGTTTCCAGGCTGATCATCGTTATGATTACGACCGTAATACTTTATTTGGGATCAGATATTTTTCTGGATTTATATGTTATTGGATCATTATTAGATCTGTTTATTATATTTATGATCGGATCTTTTTGCATGATTTCACTGGGATTGCTCGTTTCCTGTAAAACTCACAGCCAGGAACTGGCAGGTGGGTTACTTAATTTTTTAACCTGGCCAATGATGTTTTTATCCGGAGTCTGGTTTTCTCTGGAGGGTACCAATGTTTTCGTGCAAAAATTAGCATTGATCTTTCCACTAACCCATCTGTTGAATGCTACCAGAAAAATTGCGATTGATGGACAATCATTAGTCCAGGTTTATCCGGAAATGCTATCTTTAACCGTGTCCAGTTTGATTTTTCTGGCAATATCCGCTTATTTTTTCAGGTGGGAATAAGGTTGTGATGCTCAGCATACCGATAGGTACAAGCACATTGAAAATTGCAATAGCATTACAATTCCAGATGAATATCAATATTGGTAATATCTGGTATTTTTTTTATATCAAGTTTTAGTTGATTTACAAATACTTTGGCCTGACTAATCGTTTGGTTTGAATCGAGTTCTATATCTAACTGAACCGATAATTTACCTTCCAGGTAATGACAAACAATATGGGTAACTTGTTTGATTTCATCATACGCGCTAGTGACTGCCACAATGTCCTGTTCAATTTCCTTTTGAGGGCGCATTAATTCAGTCACATTTTCATATAAGTCATTTTCAGAATCAACATGGACCAATACCTCACTAACCTGTGGGATTTCACTTAATATTGTTCTTCTGACACGTTCTGCAACCTGATGTGACACAGAAACACTGACATCCCACCGGACCTCAATATGGAGATCAATTAAAATATGTGATCCCATCCTCCTGGCACGGAGTTCATGGTGTCTTAAAACACCATCAATATTATCCAAAATATCCAGTATATGTTTAAGGATATTCTTTTCCAGTTGCGTATCTGTTAAATCTTTAAAGGCATCATAACCAATGGTTACACCTGTTTTGACAATCCAGCCTGAAACCAGAACAGCTGCTATGGGATCTAAAATAGGATATCCCATTCGACTGCCAATAATTCCAAACAAAGCAATCACCGAAGAAATGGCATCGGTTCTATGATGCCAGGCATTAGCCGTTAACAAACGATTTTTTTGTTTCTTTCCGACATGTGCTGAAATTTGATATAATATTTCCTTAACCAATATGGAAAATACCGCCACCCAAATAGCAATAACATCTGGAGATTCATTTCGATTAATGTTTTGTAAACTATGATAAAAAATACCAACCCCTGCTGATATCAGCATTAGCGAAATTGCCAGGGTGCCCATTGTCTCAAAACGTCCATGTCCGTATGGGTGACTGGTATCTGATGGTTTATGGGAAATTTTTATAGCCCAGATTGTTACAGCATCTGAGATCAAATCAGAAATCGAGTGCCCTGCATCTGAGATTAAGGCTACAGAATTAAATAAGACTCCGGCCAAAGCTTTTATAACAGATAAGGCTAAATTGGCAAAAACACCTAACCATGTGACATTTAAGGCTGATTTTTCATTTAACTGGTTTTGATCTAAAGCCATAATTCTCGTATATTAATTGTAAAAATGTTTTGGGTAAAATCAATCATAAGAGTCCCCATATATAAAAATCAATAAAAATGTCAGATTTTATAAATGCCTATATTTAAGGAGATACTTCAGTTTTTATACTTTGTGACTGTACGCAAATTCAATTATTGAATATTAGTCCGGTATATTTAAGAAGATACTTCAGTTTTTATACTTATGTAAACTGTTAGGGAGAAAAAACTATTAATAATTTGAGAATCAAGGGTAAATGACAATAGCTATCCGAAAAAATATAAATGGTTTATTGATCTTATTGGTTTATTTTCAATATGTTTCGATATTAAAAAAGTGTTTGATTTAGTTTCTAATAAATACCATCAACCAACAAGCTAATTTAAAAAAAGGGTAAAAATGTTAAATATAATAAATTTTTTCTTGCAAAATAGTGTTTTAATCGTTAAAAAACAACAAAAGTATATCCACATTTGTGGAGAGTGATATAAATAATATTAAAAAAGGTTAGCATGGCGCAAGGTAAAGTTAAATGGTTCAATCCGGTGAAAGGCTATGGATTTATCGAACAAGATAACGGCCCGGATATTTTTATTCATAAAACTGATATTATTGGGGATATATTAAAAGAAGGCGACAAAGTGGAGTATGAGCTAGGTGAAGGAAGAAAGGGGCCTTGTGCAACGAATGTCAAAGTAATCTAGGCAGGCATTTCAACAGACTAATTTAGTTGAGATCAGGTTAAGTCCAATTGATAAGCCATGTGGTTAACATGGCTTTTTTTATGTCGTCACATCAATCAATTTATGGCCATCACTATTCACTTCCAGATTATCGTAAATCTCTTCATAGGAATCTACCAATTCCTGGATTGTCATGCCATCCTTTAAAAAACCGGGGTGAATATCAAACTTAAGCAGTAACTTCCTGAGTTTATTTGGTAACACTTCTAATTCCTGCGGTTTATGAAAGAGCTTTATCAAATCCTGCAGACGGATTTCTTTTAATGTTACTGCTGGCTGATATTTAATATTGTTAAATTTATTTTTAGAGTCTTCAAAGGAAATAATAAATCCTTCATCTTTTAAAACACTTAATAGATATATCAATCGTTTACGATTAAGTCCCAGCGCCAATTGCAGATGATCAAAATTAGGGGCCGCATATTTCTTTTTAAAAGTTAATCCCAGGTAGGTAAGTATATATAAGGCTGAGGTTAGTAGTGATTCATTGTTATAAAGGCCTTTTAAGTTCATGTAATTCGTTTCATGATGAAACTGATAAATAAAAGCAAAAGCCGCTCCTAATAACACAACCAACCAAACCACAAACACCCATAGTAAAAATATAGGAATGATCGCCAAAGCGCCGTAAATCACATCAAAACTAGAGAAATTCTTAAAATATCCACTAACCAGCATATTACTTCCTTGAATCAACAAAGCAGATACGAATGCCCCGCGAATCGCACTGGAAGGGTGGACAGAGGTGGCAGGGATGTATTGATACAACACAAAAAGTCCAAAGGTAGAAACGGCAATAGGAATTAATTGAGTCACGACAGCATCGATATGACCATAATTCACAATCTGTTGAAAATACATTTGATAATATGGCAATGTCTGCAGATAGGCTGGAATAGAAAAGACCAAAACCAACAATATTGGCCCGAAAAAAAGCGTCATAAAAAAAGCTAAACCGTTCCTAAACCACTTATGTTGCTGCTCTGAAGTCCATATTTTGTTAATGGACGAACTCACCTTTATATATAATAAGATTCCCGCCAAAATCAGCGTTGGTAACCCGACTGCACCAAATGCCAGTGAATCCTGTGTCATACTTTCTAGTTTTAAGAAGATATTATCAGCATGATCCGGGAAGAAGTATTTAGAAATAAACTGTTTTACTTGCTCTTTTTTCCCTTCATCCGTATTTAATCGTCCCAAAACAGCAAAGAAAATTGCCACAATTGGAACCAGAGACAAAATCGTTGTATAAGCCAGTGACTGGGCTAAGGCAGGAATTTTTCTCTCACTGGATAGTTTGGACATCAAGAACAAAATTCGATAGATTTTTTCGCAAAACTGTCCAGGTTTTGTTAGTTTAAATACACCATAAAAATCTTTAATATATGAGAGCAGTTTTTTCATCATTCATTTATGGTCAATGCCAACAACTCTAACAGGTACATGATTTTCTGAACAATTTTCATTTTTCCCTATCAGTATGCTAAGCGAAGTCGAAGTATATTATCTGTTTGCATAAGCTAATTAATTATCCCTATTTTTCAAATGGATCATAACTGAATCTTTTAAAAAAAAACAGTACCATTTCACCTTCTGTTAATGAGAGTTGAATATTTTTTCAAAATGAAATATTATCATTTTTAAAAACAAAATCGTTTTTTTATCAAAGACTGAGTCTATACTGCTTAAAATAAAAAAAAGACCCTTTGAAAAATTTCATTGATTCCGGTCAAGTATCAATCTTTACTTTACGATCACGGATATTAAATAGTCTTTGAACGAAAATGCATCAATCCGGTAATTAGGGGTATCGCTACGAAGTCTCACGATCCTCGTAACAACTTGGTATTTCATGGTTAAGTCTTTGTTAAGTATTGTACATGTCCCCGAATTACCTATTTTTCGTTCAGACATTAAATAAATTCTTTAAAAATAGTAAAATTTATGGTGAAAACAAGCACCTTTACTCATAAGAAAAAAATTAAGGAAATCTTAAATCCATTTAACTATTTTGCAACTCCAGTTCAAAAATACCTGCGATTTGGGAAAAACCTATTCGAGCAGGAACAATACGAACAATCTATTTCTGCCTATAAAGCAGCTATTAAAGAAGATCCCAAATGTATGCAAGCCTTTTTAGGTATAGGAAATACTTATC
>Ga0233437_1005194_pt1 | contig 14438 bp, 13 predicted proteins | sample SI_122_August201_FD_182714 | JGI IMG/M metagenome (GOLD analysis project Ga0233437, IMG submission 182714) | Seawater microbial communities from Saanich Inlet, British Columbia, Canada - SI_122_August2016_200_MG | ecosystem: Environmental > Aquatic > Marine > Inlet | place: Canada: British... | reverse complement strand
CCATGGTTAATATAAGACAACCCAGGCGGAATAATTTAGGCCGTTTACCCGTGAAAATAAATGAGGCCAGTATCATAATTACGATAAAAAAAGTAACACTGGCCTGATAAAATCGTTGCCGTGGGATATCACTGTCCCAAAACAGTAAACTTGATGCTACTTGATTCGGGGAACAATTCGTGAAGGAACTGTTTTCACAGATGGTCACATTATATAAAATATCATCGCCATCTGAATCGGTGGTTCCATTCCATTGTAAATACAGTTTTCCACTGAGACCGGTCTGATCGTGGGTCGGTGAAATCAGGCTAAAGGCGTTGGGACGATGGTTAATGGTTGGTATAAATACAGCAGTTTGTGTGGAAGCTTCATAGTTATCCCAGGCCTCGATATAATAATTGATGCCGGTATTGGTAATCATATTTCCAGGAATACTAGCTGTATAAATGTTGCCGGACTGGGTCATCAAGATGGAAGCGTAACTGGATCCGATCACTTTATAATATAAACGAACCCGATCAATTGAATTGGTGTTGTCAATGGCGCTAACTGTAATTACTTTCGCTTGACCAACCGTTGCATAATCCGGTGAGGATGGTGTATAATCAATGACCGGTGCAGAATTTGGTGGTATCGAATGGGGAACATCAGCCGACCCATCCATAGTCTCCGCACCAAAATTATCAATGGCTTTAATATAATATTCGATACCGTTACTGCCAATATCACTTGTTCCATCCAAGGTTGTACTATAGGTATTATTCCCGTTATCAGTCATGGCAACTTCTTCATAAACATCACCAGAATCTTCGCGATGGATAACAGATACTGATGCTACAGAAGAGGTTATATCCGTTATAGTTGTCGCTATGGTTAGATTGCTTCCTGAAACGGCACTTTGGGGAGGTGTATGACTAATCACCGGATTAATATTTAATAAATGCGGATCAGTGGCAGTTGTTGAATCAGTTCGAACACCAAAGTTATCAAAGGCAGAAATATAAAACTCGATACCTGCAATAGTAATACTGCTGGATGGAATGATTGCTAATGCTTGTGTCGAAATGGAAACACCATCCACCAAGGTCATATTTATTGCTGAAAAGTGGAAAAAACCTACAGTACGATAATAAAGCGTAGCCGAGCTAACCAAATCCGTACTATCGGAGATTTCCTGAACATCAACAGTATAATTATTTCCCAGGGCTACTGATGGTGGTGATCCTGAATTATAAGGATAATTAATTACCGGAGCATAATTCGGGCTAATTGCAATTGGATACGGCTGTGTCGTCGGGTTTTGTTTGGGAGAGGTACTAACATATTGACCATCGGATGCTCTCAGATAATATTCGACACCCCCATTTTCAGTCCCAAATTGCTGAACTTCAATGGCTGTTAGAGTGGCTTCAAAGTTGAAATCACTGCCAGCGATGTTATAAGTCATCGCTCTTTGCGCATAACTGCTATTAGAATCGACACCCCGAAAAAATAGGGCCGCTGCAATATTCGCATCTGTTGTCGTATCATCGGGATCTTCGATTTGAGCCTTAATTATTATTTCACTGGTAGAATGGGTACCGGTGCTGAAAGCAATGGTATCCTGATTCCGAACAATAGTTGGTGGTATTCCAACAATATAGGTTCTTTCTCCAAAAGGTAGTACCCCATCTGAATTATCCACTTCCATTTTAATACTTCTAGTACTGCCATCCGCTGCGCTATTGCTGGTTGTATACACGATTTCATATTGTGAACCCAGACGGCTATAAATATCATCATAAATTTGCTCAATACCGCCAGCCTGGCTGCCTGCATAATACTGCCCGCCAGTCTGCGTTGCAATATCTTGTAGATCCTCAGGATCTAATGTATCTCCCACTCCAATAGAATAAACTGGAATATTGGAGTTCTGTGCAAATGTAATGAGCTCTGTTTTTGAAATATCAGGAATATCTGCCCCATCATCAGCCCCATCAGCAATTACGACAACTGCTTTGATACCACTTTCTTGGTTCAGCTGTATAATTCCTTCTTCTATACCCCTATAAAGTCGAGTTCTTCCACTGGGGACATATTGATAATTGTCCACTGCTTTATACAAATCTGTGCTGGTATCATCGCTTGTGTCAGAATCGATGGTACTTCCTATAAATAATTGCTCTACGTCTATTGTATTGGCAAAAAATATTATACCAGCTCTGTCATTAATTCCAAATTCTCCCAGTAAACTATTTGCGGCACTTTTTACTTCGGCTTCACTTCCTTGCATACTGCCACTGGCATCGAAAATCAACGCAATATTTATCCCATTATTTGCGCCAATGGATTCCAGTATTGATACACCGGTTTGGGCAGCATAGGCACTGTCATCACTGGCATCATATTTTTCATAAACCGTGATATGATCCGCCGTTACATCTGTGACATGGGTATCCTGATCACCTGTAATCGTCGCATAAAAAAGAACAGATGGGAAATTCTGAATATCTACCTGAGTAATTTCAACAGTCAGCGGAATCGGTAAAGCAGCATAAATAGTGAGAGTGAATAACCCCGATCCAGTCAGGAAAATCAACAGACTCAACCAACGATACCAGTAGTAAAAATGAAGAGGGGTACTTTTTGTCATAAAGTTATTTAGTTTACTGGTTATTTTGGAAAATAATCCGTTATTTGCCAAATGTTTTTTTACTATAGTGGTTATTTGATATTAGTTATTCATAAAATAAGCATTCGATCAGGTATAACTATCAAGATAATTAATCAATTCGTTTAGCATCTTCTACCTTTTTTTGGATCATTCATCAATCTATATTTTTTTGTATCTGTTCAATACATTTAAAATTTTCTAATTTAATTCAGGTTTTTCTAGGCCTGAATGATAAAGTCAGTAAAAGGGGGCGTCCTTTCTTTATTGCTTTTATATCTTCGTGATTCCATCGGGTGGATCGTGACAGGTCGAACCAATCTAGACCATCGTACACTTTAAAATTTCGGATATAACCGTTTCAATTTAATCCTGGCATTTTTCATTTTAAATTGCCATTCGACTTTAGTTTGGCGGTTTCGATCATTATTCTAGGTTACAACTTCTATAGATCTCATTTTCTGCATAGAATCAATTCTACCTGCAAGACATTGTCGTTTCAATACACTAAGCTCGGTCAAAATTATACCGATTGCTTGATCAAGTAATCGTAATCTATTGATACAAACGCTTTGCCTCGTATCCTGTGATCTGGACGCTGTGCTTTTTTTGTAATATAGTAATATTAATTATATTTAGAAAAAGGATCAATAATTCCTTGATATAGGATGGCTTCTGTGGTGTCCTTAGTTACAGGTATGGCTAAATAGCTTTTAGGAAAAGATTAATAATTAATAGGGAGATACAATGAATGATGTAAAACCTGGTCCGGTTCACTGGAGTTTCTGGGCAATCAGCGCTATCGCTTTGGCCTGGAATTTTATGGGACTTATCAACTTCTACTTGCAGATGGATCCCAATGTACTCGCCAACTATCGCGAATCCGAGCGTGCCATCGTCGAAGGCCGTCCGCTTTGGGCCACTGTCGCTTTTGCCATTGCTGTTTTCGGTGGTACGATTGGTTGCCTCTTACTTCTGTTCAGGAAGTCAGCTGCCTATTATTTATTAGTCGCATCTTTACTTGGCGTGATAGTGACTATGATCCACACCTTTAGCGTCGGGATCGATTTTAGCGCTGGTGAGATTATGGGAATTATTTTGATGCCGATTGTGGTGGCAGTGTTATTGATTTGGTTTTCGAGACAGGCTGAGCGCAAGGGATGGATCAGTTGATTATTGCCTGCTTTCAATGAAAATGATTGTGAATTGAGATATAAATGATCAAGCGGATTGGTTAAAAATTTGATAACTTTAAAAAAGAAATATAAATGAGTATTGAGATTTGGATTACATTTGTCCTGGCGGCTACTATTATTTTGATCGTTCCAGGACCCACTGTTGTTTTGGTAATCAGTCAGGCTACCAGTTATGGTCGGATATCTGTTGTTCCTTTGGTCACGGGCGTTATTTGCGGAGATTTTATAGCAATGACACTTTCTCTAATGGGTCTGGGTGCCATCATGTCAACATCAGCCGAGTTGTTTATGACATTTAAATGGTTGGCTGCCATCTATTTAATTTACCTCGGAATTAAACAATTGAAAACTACTCAAAATAAAAAATTTGCTTCAGAATCTTTCAAAAATAAATCAGCCTTTAAGCTATTCAGAAGTTCTTTTATAGTGACAGCTCTCAATCCCAAAGGAATTGCTTTTTTTGTTGTTTTCTTTCCCCAGTTCATAAATCCGTCAAAGCCAGCACTGATTCAGTTGATAACCCTTGGATCAACATTCTTAATTCTGGCACTTGTCAATATCTCTATCTATGCCATTTTTGCCGGTAAATTAAGTGAAAGAATAAGGCAGAGTAATGTTCGCAAATGGTTTAATCGTGTAAGTGCAAGTACCTTAATTGGTGCCGGAATATTTACGGCTGGAATGCAACGATTGTCTTAACCAGTAAAGGGCGGCTCCTTTTATAAGGCAGCAAATTTTGGTAAATTGTTGAATATTGAGTCTGGATTGATTACATATTCAATTCAGTCTTTTAGCTTAAAATGGAATCGAGTTATTTAGCTATTATGAATAAAAAAATAATAAGACCCATTGCAATTTGTGTTTTCGAAAATGAAAATAGAATTCTGACCTATAGTCATTATGATGAAGTTAAAAAGTTACCTTTTCATCGACCCATTGGTGGTGGTCTTGATTATCAGGAAACATCGGAAAGTTGTATTATTAGAGAATCCCGTGAAGAGCTTGCCCAGGAAATTGAGGAAGTTGCATTAGTCGGTATTCTGGAGAATATATTTACTTATGAAGGAAATCCAAAACATGAAATTGTCTTTGTTTATAATGCGCAATTTAAAGACAAGACCATCTATTCAAAACAGGAATTGAAAGTAACAGAAGACAATGGAGAAGAATTTACAGCTTGCTGGCGGGAATTGAACTATTTTGATGACTATCAAAGACTGGTTCCCGAAGGTCTAAAACGTCTTTTATTAAACAAATAAGTTATAAAAAACCAGATATCAGCAGGAGAAAGTTAGTCTAAACAAGTAAATATCAAGTAAAATCCAATTTTATTAAGTTATAAACAGATTACTCAAGTATGAAAAAAGATTTTTCTAAATTGAGTCGCCAAATACATTTAATGCCGGATTTCATGGAACAGGCTATCGCTGAACGGGGTTTAATGGGAAAATACCTTGAACGCCCACCTTACCAGCAAAATGATTATATCGCTTGGATTGAACAGGCTAAAAAGCAGGCTACAAGAGAAAGGCGACTTAATCAAATGTTAGATGAGTTGGAAGCCGGTGGTGTTTATATGAAGATGACTCATTCCGGATCATTAAAGAAATAACAGAGGAGGTTGTCGAAAAGTTGAAATATTGATTTTAAAATCCCTCCCAGGGGTAGTTGAAAAAAGCAGCAATTTGGCTACCCTCGTCCCCTTGAGCAAGATCGAATCGATAAACAAATCCGGAGCGGGTAATGAGCCTAAACCCAACACCGTAATCTGATTTCCAGGTTTTTCCTAGGTCACCTATTAGATCTGCAGATGTAGCTGTTTCATAAAAAAGCGCGAGTTGAGTACCAGTACGAATATCCTTAATAAAGAACAAGTCAAAGGGGCTGTTTTCATCACTTAAATTCCAACGGAATTCAGTACCATAAAATCGCTGATGAGCAGCTCTAAAACGATTTTGCGGGTACCCCCTTAAACGCATGGCACCACCTAGGTTGGAAGCCGTACCGTATTTGTTTTCTGCATAGGTATTTTCAATGACGGCTTGTTTGGCACTTTCACATTCTGTTTCATCCGGTCTTCCTGTGCAGTCGATTCCCAAATCCTGCTCGATAATGGTTAAATCAGTTTCACCCTCTTTGGTGATAAAAGCATCGGATTGGAAGTAATTTAGAGCCAGGGTGCTAAAACTTAAAACAGGAATATATATAGTTAAATTGTAATCAACAATGTATTGTTCAGGTGTAGATTCTGATGATTTTTCCAGACCGGCATTTTCATAGGATACTTCCAGACGAACTCCTTTTTTGGGGTCTTGCAGGTCATCGGTATAGTCAACTGTCATGGTATACATTTGTCTTGAAAACTCGTTTTTTTGTTCGGTACCCTCTGCTATTACATTGCCATCTTTATCTAAGATACGGTTAAACGAAGCAGCACCATAGGCATATTGAAAATTTAATTCAAGCATTCGATCTAAATAACTTAGGGTTGCAGAGCCGCCACGAAAAGAGATGTCTGAAGATTCCAGAATATTATAATCATCTTGATCAGAATCCATTCCACGTTGTTTATAACCGATGACTGCAGCTTTATCTATGTCTCCGGAGAACATTTCAAAAAATAATCGTCTATCAATCAGGTGAAGATCCCTAACAGCATAAAACAGTCCTTCAACATCACCCACTGTTTTTGTAATAAAAAGATCGGTATATCCTTCAAAAACATTACCGGCATAAGCAACCAATAAAAAACCCTGTCCGATACCCGGAACACTGTAGGGAGCTGGCGCAATGACATAATTATTGTTTGTAGAAAACTGTTCTTGATTACGTTCAATCGCATCTAAGGATAAAACGTTAATGGATATCCAAATTGTTATTATTAAAAGAGATAATATCGACTTTTTATTCATGATTCACTGCAAATGTTTATGGTTGAATACTATTTGATTTTTATATTAAAATTGAGGATATATTAAGTCCTGTTTAAGTCAATCAAAAATATCGCCAAACTAAAAAGTACTTTATTGTACTTTGACTCCAGTCACCATAAAAACAATCTTTAGAAGGAAAGCTGTCATGTTTTTTTTGACTGATAGGTATTAAAAGCATATAGTGTTCTTTCTACTATTTATAATATTTATTTTCTAGCATGCGATTAAAAAATGATCAGCCAGTTCTGAGACCATTTTCAGTTTTGGAATAATAGCCAGCAGGTTAACGGAATTCAGGAAAAGAGTAAACGAATTGAATATTGAAAAAAATATTGGAAAATTGTCTTTAAGGAATGATGGTGAGTTGGAATTGTTTTTTATTGGTACAGGGTCTGCCTTTGCTAAAACACTTTTCCAAACAAATTTTCTAATTATTAAAGGCAACACGCATATACTAGTAGACTTTGGAACTACCGGAGTTGCTGCACTGCGTGAAATGACGGGTCTGGAAGCTACAGATATAGAAGTTGTTCTTCCCACCCATTCCCATAGTGACCATATCGGTGGTATGGAGGCGTTGGCTTTAATGAATCGATATGTTGGCAGGCGTTTTTTAGATAAACCCAAGTTAAAGATGATCATCACTAAAGACTATCAAAAACAACTTTGGGATGAAACTTTAAAAGGAAGTCTTGCTTATAACGAAATATCAAATAACCCTTCCGGATTTTTATCATTTGCTCATTTTTTTGATATTGTACGCCCTAGTTTAAAGCGAAACAAAAACAGACAAATTTTTAAAGTTAACTACCAGGGTATCTCATTAGAACTATTTAGAACATTTCACATTCCTGAAGGCGCAGATAGTTGGAGAACGTCTATGATTTCTTATGGATTGTTTATCGATAATCGAGTGTTTTTTTCCGGGGATACGCAATTTGATCAGGAGATAATTGATATTTATGCAGATCGATCAGAGGTGATGTTTCAGGATGTACAGTTTTTTACCGGAGGGGTACATGTTTCCCAGGAAGAGTTACAGGTGTTACCTTCTGAGATAAAAAATAAAATGATGTTGGTTCACTATAATGATGCCTGGTCTCAAAATGATATATCGGATTTTGGAGGTTGGTGTCAACAAGGCGTTAGGTATGTTTTTCCTTAAGGGGGAAGTGTAAAAAAGTATGAAAAAAATATGTATTACTGATTCAGGTTATGGCGGATTAACAGTATGTGCAGATCTGGTTCACCTCCTGAAAAAACAGCAAAAGGCTGCTGAAATTAATTATTTTAATGCCTGTTATGCCGATAATTATGGCTATAATGCCATTCCGGACCGCAAATCAAAAGTCAAAATGTTTGATAAAGCTCTGGTTGGGATTAAAAAGTATTATGCTCCCGATGAGATACTGGTTGCTTGCAACACACTGTCAACATTAATTGAAGATACGAATTTTGTTAAAAATAACGCGATACCCATAAAAAGTATTATCGATGTCGGACTGGAACTAATTCAAAAAACACTCTCCATTAATGATACTGTATCTATCTTTGGTACAGAAACGACCATTGGTGAAAACACATATCTTAAGCACTTATTGGCAAAAGGTTGGGGAAAAGAACAGATTGAACAGATTGCCTGTCCGGGGCTTCAAACGGCGATATCTCGTCGGGACCAGGTGGAAAAAAAGGTAAAACAATTTACTGGCCTGGCTGGTAAAAATTCATGGTATTTCCTAGGGTGCACCCATTATGGTATCCGCTCCGATGCTTTTCAGCATTCTAAAATATTAAATCCAAATCTGGAAATGGCTCAAAAAAGCTGTGAAGAAATTAAAGATTATGGTACGATTTCGATGAAAATGGTATCGCGTTATGAGATGCCGGAAAATGAAATAGCCACCTGGACGGCATTATTAAAAGAGCCCTTAACCGTAGAGATGCTAAAAAACTATACAATTAAGGAAGACCTGTTTTGAAAGGAATTACGGTTGTGTTCTCAGTTATGGAAGATTTAATGCTAATGATAACAACTTAGTTTGAGTTTTGTTTTCTTGAGAATTAAAATTCTGAAACATTTCGTATGAGAAAATAATGGGAATAGATAACAATAATAAGAATACAAGCGTTTTCACCCACACGAAATTACCGGGTGTTAATAAAGAGGTTTTTCGAATGGGAATTGCTGGAAATTTTGGAATTGAATCTGATAGTATTCGGTTAGCATCTGAGCAAGGGGTAAACTATTGGCTTTGGGGTTTAAGTTTTGGAAAAGTTACTGAAGGTATTCGGGAAGTTATTAAAAAAGATCGGGAAAAGCAGGTGGTGGCTTTTTTGGGGTGGGGTTTTTTTGGTTGGCAGATTAGAAGAAGTGTTGAAAAAGCCCTACGGAAATTAAATACTGATTACGTGGATGTTTTCAAATTAGGCTGGTTAGGGAAAACATCTGCCTATACTGCTAGCACCATCGATACCTTGTTAAAACTGAAACAGGAAGGTAAAATTAAAGCGATCGGTACCAGTATTCATAATCGTCAACGGGCCGGTAAACTCGCTTTAGATTCAGAACTGGACCTGCTGATGATTCGCTACAATGCCAAACACCCCGGTGCAGAACAAGATATCTTCCCCCATCTTGCCATAAGAAATCCCGGAGTTATTAGTTATACCGCTTTGGCCTGGGGACAACTGATCAAACCTTTGAAAAACTTTGAAATATCTCCCTGGCCGGGCCCGGAGAAAATGAATGTGCTCTCATTAACACCGGAACTATGTTATCGGTTTGTATTGAGTAACCCTAATGTTCATGTGGTCTTAACTGGCCCGAAAAACCAAAAACAAATGGAGCAGAATCTTCTGGCCGTTCAAAAAGGACCATTACCACCGGATGAATTGAATTGGGTTCGTGAATATGGTAAACGTGTAAAATCCAGGAAAAAAATGGATTATGTGTGATATTTTTGATCTGATTTGGCGGCAAAAATAAAATCACTTTCTGTCAAACCATCGATTTTATGTGTCCAAATGGTTAACTTTACTTTTCCCCAGCTTAATAATATGTCGGGGTGATGGTTCTCCTGTTCAGCCAATTCTCCGATCAAATTAGTAAATGTCAGGGCTTGTCGAAAATTCTTGAATCCATAGTTTTTTTCCAGGTGGTGTTCATTAATCAGTTCCCATCCCTCTTCCAGTTTATTAAACAGTTCATTCAGCGCTTTACCTTTTAACGGAGGTTCGCCACCTTTACAGGGAACACATTTTTTGTCACTTAGATTGGTCATTCGTTCCTTTTTATTGCGCCGCTTTGGGTTTAATACCCCGCCCCTTGGGGCGTTCTGTCATCTCGAACGAATGTGAGAGATCTTGTCCTAAATGAAAGATTTCTCCCTGCGGTCGAAATGACATGCAGCCATTCTACAGTTAATGTGGATACCTTGTCCGCTTGCGGCGGGGTAGTTCATTTATTGAAGCTCATTGATTTATCCCTGAGTGATTAAAATGATCACTTCAAGGATAAATCAATTCCTGTTTCACAATTATCAACAACCATTAACTTAAATGGGAATTGATAAAGTCCCAATTGATTAAATGTTTGATGAAGACCGCCAAATAATCAGGTCTACGATTCTGGTAGTCCAGATAATAGGCATGTTCCCAAACATCAACCGTTAACAGAGGGGTTTGTCTGTGAGCAATGGGTGTGTCTGCATTGGCTGTTTTGGTGATTTTCAGTTGACCATTTTCCAAGATTAACCAGGCCCAGCCACTTCCAAATTGTGTCACACCGGCTTGTTTAAACTCCGAAACAAAGTTTTCAAATGAACCAAAAGTTCCATTAATCAAATCAGCAACGTTTCCACTTGGTAAACCACCACCGTTTGCTTTCATACTGTTCCAATAGAAGGTATGGTTCCAAACTTGTGCGGCATTATTAAAAACACCAACTTTATCAGCAACACCTGAGGTCTTTTTAATAATAGTTTCCAGTTCATCATTTTCCAGGTCTGAGCCGGTAACCAAATTATTTAAATTGGTGATATAGGCATTATGGTGTTTGCCATAATGATAATCCAAAGTGTTGGCTGAAATATGCGGTGTCAATGCATCTTTAGCAAATGGAAGATCCGGTAATAAAATAGCCATTATTTACCTCTTAAAATTGGTTAAACTTGAAAACACATAATGAGACTAAAATAGTCTTATTAATTTAAATATAAAATGCCAGATGAATAAAGTATAGAAAATAATATTTAAAAACTGTTATAAATCAATTATTTTGAGCTGGTGGATAATTTGATTAATTGTCCTTGACTGCTATCAGTCAACAGGTAGATATTTCCTTTGGGACCCATTTTTAGGGCCCGGATTCTCTCATTCAAACCTTTTAAATATCGTTTTTCCGAAACTACTTTTGCCTGATTCAGAGACAAGTGAGAAATTAGACGAAATTTTAGGGCACCGACCAGTAAATCGCCTTTCCATTGCGGGAATTGATGACCGGTTACGACTAATAGCCCCGAAGGTGCAATGGATGGTGTCCACTGCCAGGTTGGTTGGGACATATCGGGGTGATGGGTCTGATCTGTAACTTTAAAACCGCTATATTCCCTGCCGTAAGTAATAACCGGCCAACCGTAGTTCAGCCCGGCTTTTAATAAATTGACTTCATCGCCACCCTTGGGGCCATGCTCGTGAAGCCACATTCGATCTGATACAGCATCATATACTAATCCCTGAGGATTACGGTGTCCCCAGGTGTAAATCTCAGGTTTGACATTCATTTTTTTAACGTAAGGATTGTCTTCAGGGATAGTGCCATCATCTTTGACCCTTAATACCTTCCCCGCGTGGGAATTAAGTAGTTGTGCCCGTTTTCGGTCCCCCCTTTCACCAACTGTTACATACAATAAACCATTTTTATCAAATGCCAAACGTGATCCAAAATGATGGCCTCCCTGGCTGATAGCATTGGTGATTAGAATATCCTGAATGTCTTTGATTTTATTGCCAATCAATCGTCCCCTGGCTACCGCTGTGGTGTTTTGTCGGGCGATTTGTTTGCTATAAGAAAAATAAAGCAGTTGATTCTGATTAAATAAGGGATGTTTTACAATATCCAGTAGCCCGCCTTGCCCAACAACAATTACCTTTGGACCACCGGAAATAGTGGTTTTTTTTCCGTTGTTTAATGTGATTTTCTTGATTTTGCCTGTCTTTTCTGTGACAAGTGCCGTTCGATCATCAATAAAAACTATTCCCCATGGATAGTGTAAATTCTTGGTGATTATTTCAACTTCAAAGGGCTCACTTCCGAGGATGTCTAAAACATTAAAGGTGATGAAAACAGCAATGATCAATATCATTTTTATCATGGTGGTTATTTCGATAAAGGTTGCATAACGTTACAGACTTGTTTGTTTCGGGCTTTATAAAATTCCCTAATTAGTGTTCAAACGAAAAAGCCATTATTGGATATCAAACCGGTAATTGGGGGTATCGCTACGAAACCTTACGATCCTCGTAACTATCTGGTATTTAATTGTAAAGCCTTTACTAACAATTGTACACGTCCCCAAATTACTTACTTTTCGTTCAGACACTAATTAAACAAATGTCTTGCAGTGTTAAAGTTTATTTGTTATACATGATTAAATTACTCCTGTTTAAAAATGAAGTCAAATTTGAATTTTCAAATTTGGCATGGGGTATATTTATTAATTCAAAATAGAAATTGGTCATGGAACAGGATTTATTAAAGAAGGTATTTGAAGCCAAGTCATATGGAATATCAGCCGATGACTGTCTGGCATATCGAAGAAATGAAAATGAGCAATCTTTCGTCATCGATCTGAGATCAAAGGATGAATACGATCAGGAGTGCTTGATGGGGTCATACTCATTACCGGCAAATTATTTACAGGACTATGTGACTCAAATGCCAAGCCATTCAAAAATTATTTTATACGCTGATGATGAAGACACTGTCATTGAATCGCTGAAACTATTAATTGAGCATGATTTTGAAGATGTCCAGTATGTCGTTGGTGGTTTTTCAAAAATACAGGAAGCATTAAAGGCTTCTGATCAGGAACTGTTTTTGACCGATTTTCCACCAGATCAATGGGAGAGGCAAATCAGCCAGGTATTAGCGGATAAAGTGTTACCGGTTTTAGAAGCAGATGGTGGAGGGTTAAGTGTTGATAAAGTCGAAAATGATAAAGTTTTTATCCAATTTCAAGGTGCCTGCAATGGTTGTCCCAGTGCGACATCTGGAGAATTGAATTTTATAAAAAATACATTGGGAATCGCTTTAAATCATACCATTGATGTTGAAGTACTATAGCGTATTGTAATAGTGTTGAACCTTGTTAATTAAAGCGACTGTTGTCTAATCCCTACGACTTCGCTGAGCTTACTGATAGGGTTAATTAAATTGAAAGTTGGTGTAGGCTAAGTATTATTGCATCTCCAAGTTCGAGAACGGGTGGGTTTGATAGTGTCATTATCTATTTCAACTTGTTTTATTCCTTTAATTGATGCAGTTTAGAAGTATTCAATTCTTTAATTGCATCAAGTAATAGCATAACTAACAAGAATTAATTAGCCGATGGACGAAGGTTACGTAAAATTTCAGTCCCAGCTAAATGAAAATTATCCTCCTTCAGACTGGGATTTGAATGAGGCTTTTCTGTGGCGGGATAAATTGTATCGTTTGAAATATATCGGTGCTTATGAGAATGGTATCGGTTATGGGAATATCAGTATTCGTTCCCGATTTACCAAAGAATTTATTATTAGCGGAACTGCCACTGGTAATGTCGCTACACTACTTTCGGATCATTTCACCAGGGTCTCCAGTTATAATCTGAAAAAAAATCAGGTAGTTTGCTCGGGAAAAGTTCATGCTTCTTCCGAATCAATGACCCATGCCGCTGTTTATGATTGTGACCCTACGATTAAAGCTGTTATCCATATCCATTCAAAAAAATTCTGGCAAATATTAAAATACCAACTCCCTACTTCCGATCCATCGGCTAAATATGGAACACCTGAAATGGCAAAGGAAATTATCAGACTTTACAACCACTCTGCATTTAAAAAAATTGGTGTTATGGTGATGGGTGGCCATGAAGAAGGTATTTTATCCTTTGGATCTACACTTGATGAGGCAGGAAAAAGGCTATTGGATAAGATGCCTCTATCACGGTAGCTTTTATGTTTTAACGTTTTTATTGTAAAAAGTATTTGTTAAGGTTTTTTAATATACGGAATTTAAAGGTATTCATTCATGGTTTGATGTTGTCATTCACCCTATAGCAGTTAGCAATTGGGTTGAACATATTACCTGAAGAAACATTTGAAAAGCGCTAAAGAGAGAAAGAAAATGGCCCAGATTTATTACAATCCTCATTGAAGTAAAAGTAGAGCGACATTGGAAGTGTTGCAAAAAAATGGCATTGAGCCAGAAATTATCAAATATCTGGATACCCCACCGACAGAAAAAGAATTGCAATTAATAATAAATAAAATGGGTCAAAAAGCGACTGATATTATTCGTTTTAATGAAGCTGTTGCTAAAGAAATGGCAATTGGCTCGAGTGATCAGCGTAGTGAGACCGAATGGATAAAAATCATGGTGGAAAACCCCCAAATTATTGA
>Ga0233437_1005193_pt1 | contig 14438 bp, 13 predicted proteins | sample SI_122_August201_FD_182714 | JGI IMG/M metagenome (GOLD analysis project Ga0233437, IMG submission 182714) | Seawater microbial communities from Saanich Inlet, British Columbia, Canada - SI_122_August2016_200_MG | ecosystem: Environmental > Aquatic > Marine > Inlet | place: Canada: British... | reverse complement strand
TGAAACATGGCTTATATTCTATAATTAAAACAGCATAAAATTTTATGTAACTATTCAGCTCTTATGTTTGAAACCGCCCTATCCGATGGATATTTGTTTCGATGCTAAACGCTTAACCTCCTGCAAATATCCATCAGACAGGGCTTTGAGATAACATCTTTTAACGGGCTAAACAATTACAATTTTATTCAATTAAAATATGAGTCCAAGAATAAAATTAGTTTGAATTTTAATATATTCCTCAATGGTAAAATTTTGTTGAACATGCCATCTTCGAAAGGCCCACATCTGACCCAATACTGAGATATTGTGGCCCACCAGATTAATTGTTTTGTCATCCAGCATTGGAAATTTATTTTTCCCTGTCAAAGAGGACAGCGCATTAATAAAAATATCTGTAATATTCAACTCGTTCACAAGGACATCCTCTTTCCATTTTTCCGGTAAAAATTGTGTTACCTGGTACATGAGAAGAATGTGATCTCCCAGTTTATCGCAAACATAAAAATATTGTCGTATTGCCGATGCAAGTCTTTCTTTTTCTTGATCTGTATCTGCCAAAGCTTTTTCAACGGCATCCCGTACTTCCTCATGAATGGTTTTGCACACAAGATACAGCAAGTCTTCTTTAGAGCTGACATATTCATATAAAGAACCAATGGAAAAATTTGATGCCTTTGCAATCATCCTTGTCGTTGTCTTGTGATATCCATGCTCAATAAAAAGGGTCACCGTTGAATCAATAATCTGGCGTCTTCTTTCCCTGACAAGTTCAGGGTTTTTAATTTGTGTAGGGACCTCTACATCTTTTTTTTTGTTCTTGAATTTTTGAATTCTTTCCAAATGGTCGCTCCCTTCTCTATATTAAGCCTAAGCCTGCTGTTAATGAAATTTGAACGAGCGCTCAGTCATAGTTTTTTTTACATTTATTCAATAACTTGTCAAGAAAATATTCATTATCAATCAAAAAAGCATTTGACAAAATAATCTCTTTAAATATAGTATCTTGGGTATAGACTGAGCGCTCGATCAGTTTTCTAAAATTGTGCGCAGTTTTAACGTTAAAAACCATGAGCAAAAACAAAATAACGTATAATATAAAGGAGGCGCAGGGTGGATTTTGACCTTACCAAAGAACAGGAAATGATCCGGCGGGAAGTCAGAAAGTTTGCCCAAAAAGAGATCGCACCCATTGCAGGAGAACTTGACGAAAAAGAAGAATTTTCTGCAGACCTGACTCGAAAAATGGGAGAAATCGGTCTTTTTGGCATGTTTGTTTCAGAAAAGTATGACGGCCAGGAAATGGATTATATTTCATACATTATAGGTGTTGAAGAAATTGCCAGGATTGACGGCTCCCAGGCCGCTACCATTGCAGCGGGTAATTCTTTAGGCATTGGCCCCATCTACTATTTTGGGACGGAAGAACAAAAACAAAAATATCTACCCAGATTGTGTTCAGGGGAAGGCCTGTGGGGATTTGGACTCACAGAACCATTGGCGGGATCCGATGCCGGCGGCAGTAAAACAACGGCTGTTCTGGATGGAAATGAATGGGTTATTAACGGTTCGAAAATATTTATCACCAATGCTGCCTGTGATATGACCATGGGCGTAACCGTTCAGGCCATCACCGGAACAAAGGACAATGGCAAACCTGAATATTCCTGTATCCTTGTTGAAGCGGGAACTCCTGGATTTAAAGCGGTTCCCATGCACAAAAAACTGATGTGGAGATCCTCCAACACGGCAGAACTTTATTTTGATGATGTGAGAGTTCCCAAAGAAAATATACTTGGAAATAAAGGCGATGGATTCCATCAGATGCTGGCCACTCTTGACGGGGGAAGGCTTTCCATCGGTGCTATGGGTCTTGGCGGAGCCCAGGGAGCATATGATCTTGCATTGAAATATGCAAAAGAAAGACAACAATTTGGACAGCCGATTTCAAAATTCCAGGCCATTGCATTCAAGCTTGCCGATAGCGCCATGGAAATAGAGTGTGCCAGAAATCTGTTATACAAAGCCTGCTGGTTGAAAAGTAATAAAAGAGCCTTTGAAAAAGAGGCTGCCATGGGCAAATTGTATTGTTCTGAAGTCATGTCCCGCGTGGTGGACCATGCCGTCCAGATCCATGGCGGATACGGCCTGATGAAAGAATACAATGTGGAAAGATTTTACAGGGATCAGAAACTCCTGGAAATTGGTGAAGGAACCTCTGAAGTTCAGCGCATTGTCATTTCTCGGCATATTGGCTGCTGATACAAAGGAAATATTTCTCAGGAGATCGCTATGAATATTACGGATAAAAACACAGATGGCAGCACAAGTGACACGCTATTGCAGGTGGGAAAAAAAGACCAGACTATCATTTTGACCATGAACAGGCCAAAGGTGATGAATTGTCTTAATTTTGACCTATTATATGCCATTAAAAAACAAATCGACGACCTGCAGTACGCAAAAGATATCAGAACCGTCATCATCACGGGGGCCGGAGAAAAAGCTTTTTGTGCCGGAGCTGATTTAAAAGAAAGGTTAAGCTTAACCCCCAATGAGGTTAAAAAATTTATTATCACCATCAGAAATCTTTTGACCTCAATTCAAAATCTTCCCATACCCGTGATTTGCGCTGTTAATGGGGTTGCCCTTGGCGGTGGTACTGAGGTGGCACTGGCATCTGATATCCGCATTGCCTCGGAAAATGCCACCATGGGATTGACGGAAGCCAGGCTTGCCATCATTCCGGGAGGGGGTGGCACCCAGCGACTACCACGAATCATCGGAGTGGCAAAGGCAAAAGAACTCATTTTTACAGGGAAAAGGGTGGATGCAAAAGAAGCCCTTGAGATAGGCCTTGTAAATAAAGTAACACCTTCCCATACCCTTATGGATGAGTGCTTGAAAATGGCCGACATGATTGCACAAACGGGTCCCATTGCCGTTGAAATGGCCAAATATGCCATAGACAAAGGTATTGAAACCGACCTTGCCACAGGCCTTGCCATAGAATCAAATGCCTATCGGGTAACCATACCTACAGAGGATAGAATTGAAGGTTTGACTGCTTTTAAAGAAAAAAGAAAACCTGTTTATAAAGGGAGATAAAAAAACCCATGACTGATAACAAAAGCTTTTGGGAAGCTGAAGAAAAAAAGCTTGAAGAAAAAAGATTGGAAGCCATCTGGCCGGGTGGTCAAAAAGCCATCGATACGCTTGCCAAAAGAGGCAAACGCCCGGCCAGAGAATTAATAGCAGACCTTATAGATCCGGGTACTCAGTTTTTTGAACTATCAACACTGGCAGGATTTGGCATGGGATACCCGGGTGTCGATGATGTCCATTGTGCTGGAATTGTGACGGGAATTGGAAAAGTCCACAATAACTGGACCATGATCATGGCCAGTGACAGCCGGGTAAAAGCCGGTACTTATTTTCCCATCACCCTTAAAAAACACATGAGAGCCCAGGCCATCGCGGAAAAATGCGGGTTGAACTGTATTTATATTGCCGACTCAGGTGGGGTGTTTCTACCCATGCAAGCCGATGTATTCCCAGATGACCAGCATTTTGGGTCTATCTTTTATAATATGGCAAGGATGTCTGCCATGGGACTGCGCCAGGTCACTTTAAGCACGGGCGGCAACACGGCCGGAGGCGCTTATATTGTTTTCATGGCCTGTGAATCAATTATGATTGATCAACAGTCTTTTTCTTTTCTTGGCGGCCCCCCTTTGGTAAAAATGGCCACAGGTGAAGAGATCTCTGCTGAAAACCTTGGAGGAGCAAAGGTTCATACCCAAATCTCCGGCGGTGCCGACCATATTTGCTCAGATCAGACCCAAGCTGTGGGTAAAGTGAGAGAACTCCTTTCTTTGACCCGACCCCAGAAAATTCATCTGCACACTTATGAGGCCAAAGAACCAAAGGTTTCCCCCCAAACCCTCTATGACGTTCTGCCGATCTCACCGCACAAAGGCATTGACGGCAGGAAAATCATTGCTGCCATTGCAGATGAATCTGAGTTTATTGAACACAAGAAAAACTTTGCCCCGGGAAGAGGCACCAATATCCTCACCGGAAAAATAAGGATCAAGGGATTGCCCATCGGAATTGTCTGTTCCAATGCCGCAGGCATTATTTTTCATGAAGCTGCTAAAAAAGTGGCTGAATGGGTGGTCAGGTGTTCCTATGAAAAAATCCCGCTGCTGTTCATCCAGAGTTCACCTGGATACATGATCGGTTCGGATTCTGAACATGCCGGTATTGGAAAATATGGTGCAGACATGGTTCGTGCCGTATCCTGTGCCCAGGTGCCAAGGATTCAATTGGTTATCGGACCGGATAACGGAGCTGCCAATTACGGTATGTGCGGCCGTGGTTACAAACCCAATTTCTTGTTCTCAACCATGCGGGCCAGAACCGGGGTAATGAGCGGCAGAAGTGCTGGAGGGGTTTTGTTAAGCATTGAGCAGGCAAAAAGAAAAGCCAAGGGTTCCCCCATGACACCGGAAGAAATAAATGAATTCGGACAAAAAATGATTGACAAATATGATGGAGAAGCCCATCCGTTTTTCTGTGCATCCCGTCTGTTAAATGACCGGGTTCTTAAGTTTTGTGAAATCCGGGACTGGCTTGCCATGGCATTTGAAGTCAGCCTTGTCAATCCCATTGGAGAAGCAACATTTGGAAATTTTAGATTTTAAATAAATAAGTTAATAATTGGGGCCAGGCTTGCGTAGTCGTGGGGTCAGGCTTGCGTAGTTGCGTTTACTTTTCGGTAAACGCAACTACTCAAGCCTGACCCCGTAAAGCGCAAGGAAAGCCTGACCCCGTATCTACAAATATAGTCTAAGGAGAAAAAAAATGACAGAATATGATTATTGGAAAATATTTCCAAGAATGCCAAAAAAAGTAACCATAGGTGATATAACCGTTCGTGATGGATTCCAGCATTTAGAAAAATTTATTTCAACGCCTGCCAAAATCACCTATCTTGAAGAATTGATTTTTGCAGGGTGTAGGAATATTGAAGTGACAAATCTGGGCAACCCACGAAGTATGCCCCAATTCAGTGATGCTGAAGCGCTTTTAGCCCATCTGAGAAGCGAAAATTTTGTGGGCCGTGCAGCCAGAAAAGGAATTGACATGAAGGATGTGGTGTTAACTGCTATTACCATCCGGGAGCAGGCTGTTGACCGGGCCATTGAATTGAAAAAAAGAGGGGTTGGCCCTGATCGGGTCTTGATGATGGTCTCCACGGAAGAACAGCACCATTTTGCCAATTCGGGTACCAGTCTTCCAAATTACTTTAAAGAAGCTGAAAGATGTATTAAAAAGTGTACGGATGCAGGTATTAAGATGTGTGGTACGGTAAGCACAATATGGGGAAGTCCCATTGGAGGCGCCACCCAGTTAGAGGATGCCGTGGAATTTACCAAATACTGGCTTTCCATCGGAGCAAGCGATATTGAACATGCCGATCACGACGGGAGTGCATCAGCAGCAGATGTGTATCGGTATTTTTCCATGATCCTTGATGAAATGCCGGATACAAGTCTTCACATTGCCCATTTCCATGAAACAAAAAGAGTGGCATCCGCATCTGTTCTTGCTGCACTTCAGGCAGGTATCTGCCATTTTGAAGCCACCCTTGGCGGTCTTGGCGGTCAACCCGCCAATTTCATGGATGACAGGCCCATCAAAGGCACGGGGGATTATTATTATGACGATGAAAGATTTGTAGGACTGGTCTGTCTTGAAGATACCCTTGTACAAATTGATGAAATGGGTATAGAACATGGATATGATGTTGACAGAATCCTCTGGCTTGGAAAACAGCTGGAAAAAACCGTTGGTACCCGGTTGCGCAGCGAGGCCATGATCAACGGCAGAACCCTTAAGGAAGGGCATATGGAGTACGCAAGACCCGGACTTACAAAACATAAGGAAAAACTGGGCGAAACCCCTGATCAAAGTTTTCCCAAATAATGATGACAAGGAGATACTATGGAAAAAAAAGATAATATTCCACATATCAATCTAGATTATTTTGAAGACCTGACCGGAAATATTAAAGATGGGGACCCGGGCGATGTGGATGAAGTGGGAAAACGCATCAAAAATTTAAGAGAAGAAAGAGGTATTTCCATTGAGGCACTTTCCGATTTAACGGGATTTGAGGTTTCCCGGCTTGAAAATATTGAAAATGGCCGGGAAAAACCCCAGCTCGGAACGGTGATGAAACTTTCCAAGGCACTGGATTCTGCAGTGGGTCATCTGGTCTCGGGCAAGGGCAACAAATTGTATTCCATTACCCGGAAAAATGAAAGAAAGCAGATTTCCCGGTCCACTTCAAAAACCGACAGCCAGAAGGTTTACTCATATATGAGTCTGGCCCCCGAAGTCCAGGGCCGTCATATGGAAGCACTCATTGTACAATTGGAAAAAATGAATAATAAAGAAATTTCTATCCATAGCGGGGAAGAATTTATATTTGTTCTGGATGGTATCGTAAACCTGACCATTGGAAAAGATACCTATGATCTTGAACCCGGAGACAGTGCCTATTACCTGTCCACCACTCCCCATTTTATAACTGCAAAAACCAATAAAGCGACCATACTTGCTGTCTTGTATGAATAAGGAGAAAAAAACCATGTCAAAATGTTTGTGGCAGCCCTCTGAAGAGAGAATCAAAAGCACCAATATGTATCGTTTCATGAACATTGTAAATAAAACATATGGCAAAAGTTTTACCCAATATCCTGATCTCTGGGACTGGTCTGTGCAAAACCTTGAAGAATTCTGGAAAACCACCTGGGAATTTTTAGATATCAAGGCATCCCAGACCTTTGACAAGGCCATTGATGATCCCGCTAAAATGCCCGGTGCAAAATTCTTTGTCAATTCCAAACTCAATTTTGCCCAAAACCTTTTGCGCTTCAGAAATGACCGTTTGGCAATCGTATTCAAGGGTGAAGATTCTGTTAGAAGAACCCTGACCTATAACCAGCTTTATGATGAAGTAGCAAAGGTCGCTGCCTCATTAAAAAAGCTGGGTATTCAAAAAGGCGACCGTGTGGTTGGATTTGTTCCCAATATGCCTGAAAGCATCATCGCCATGCTTGCAGCTGCAAGCCTTGGCGCTGTGTGGTCTTCCTGCTCGCCTGACTTTGGCATCAAAGGAGTTTTAGACAGGTTCGGCCAGACCCAGCCCAAAGTATTGTTCACTGCGGACGGATATTTTTTCAAGGGCAAACCCATGGACAGTATTGAAAGAATAGCCGGCATTGTTAAAGAAATTCCGTCCATCGAAAAAATTGTGGTGATTCCATATGTATTGGAAAACCCGGATATCAAGAGTCTTTCCAATTCCGTCATGTATGAAGATTTTAAAGACCCTGATGCTAAAGAAATTGATTTTGTCCAGATGGATTTTGATGATCCGCTTTATATCATGTATTCCTCCGGGACCACGGGTCTTCCCAAATGCATGGTTCAGAGTGGAGGTGGTGTTCTATTACACCAGAAAAAAGAATTGGTGCTGCATTCGGACTTAAAAGAGGATGATTGTATTTTTTATTTTACCACCTGCGGATGGATGATGTGGAATTGGCTGACTGCTGCGCTAAGCGTGGGAGCAACTCTTGTTCTTTATGACGGCAACCCTTTCCATCCCGGTCCTGATGCCCTTTGGAAAATGGCTCAGGATGAAAAAATTACGGTTTTCGGGACCAGTGCCGGATATATTGAAGCCTTAAAAAATGCCGGGGTAAAGCCGGGCAAACAATTTGACCTGTCTGCCTTAAAATCAGTTCTTTCTACTGGATCACCCCTTTCTGATGAGAATTTTGAATTCATCTACAAGGAAGTAAAAGAAGATATCCAGCTGGCATCAATATCCGGTGGATCAGACCTGAACGGCTGTTTTGCACTGGGTAATCCCATGGGCCCTGTTTTTACGGGGGAACTCCAATGCAGGGGTCTGGGTATGAAAGTATATGCCTATGACGAAGAAGGCAAACCAACTATAGGAAAGCAGGCAGAACTTGTCTGTACTGCTCCTTTTCCTTCCATGCCGATCTTTTTCTGGGGGGATGATGACGGGTCAAAATACCATTCTGCCTATTTTGATGAATATCCGGGAATCTGGACCCATGGCGACTTTATTATGGTAACCGAACGAGGCGGTGTCATCATGTACGGCAGATCAGATGCCACCCTTAACCCCGGTGGTGTCAGAATCGGCACGGCGGAAATCTACCGCCGCCTGGATGCCATGGAAGCACTTGAAGACTCTGTGATTGTGGGACAATCCTGGAACAATGATGTCAGGGTTATTCTTTTTGTCAAAATGGCCGCAGGATTTGATCTTAGCGATGATCTTCAAAACAAGATCAGGGCGGACATTCGAGCCAATGCCTCCCCACGTCATGTCCCGGCAAAAATCATTGCATGCCCGGATGTGCCCTATACCCTTAACATGAAAAAGGTGGAGCTGGCCGTTAAAAAAATGATTGAAGGAAAAGAAGTTAAAAACAAGGACGCTTTAAAAAATCCGGAATGCCTTGATTTTTTCGGCACTATTGAAGCGCTTAAAGTATAACGAACAAACGGAAAAAACGGGGTCAGGCTTGCGGGGGCCTGGGGTCAGGCTTGCATAGTTGCGTTAGTGTGGGTGACCACAATAACGCAACTATGCAAGCCTGACCCCGTTTGTTCTGCAAGCCTGACCCCATATATTTATGGAATCCCAAATAAAAAACCACTATAATTCAGATCATCTGACCGCAAATATTAAAACGGCTTTAATCAAGGCGGGCAAAAATCTTTCAACCCTTGAACCCAAGGATCTTTATCGCATTGATCAACTCCACACGGGTGGCGCCAACTCGAGTATTGAGCTTTTAAAAAACATAAATTTCTCCCCTGATACACCTGATATAACTGATACAACTGGTACACAGGTTCTTGACGCTGGTTGCGGTATTGGAGGATCGTCAAGGCTTATTGCCCAACAATTTGGCTGTAAGGTAACCGGTCTTGACCTGGCAGACAAATTTATCAATGCTGCAAATTTTTTAACCACATGCACAAAACAAGAAACCCAAGTAAGTTTTAAACAGGGTTCCATACTTGATCTTCCCTTTGAAAAAAATACATTTGATTTGGTTTTATGCCAGCATGTCTTAATGAATATTAAAGACAAATCAAGGGCTGTAAAGGAATTTTTCAGGGTATTAAAACCAGGCGGAAAACTTGTTTTACACGAGATCACCAAGGGAGAGAACCAACCGGTTATCTTTCCCGTTCCCTGGGCGGCATCCTCTGCCATATCCTTTCTTGAACCCTGGGATATTCTTGCCGCCACCCTGGAAAAACAAGGATTTAAAATGTCTTATTTTTCTGATAAAACACATGGGGCATGTTCATGGTGGGAAAAAGTCAAAGCCGCTTCTGATAAAAAAAGCACCGGGGTCAACGTCCTGGGTCCCGGGCTTATTTTTGGAAGCAATGCAACGCTTTTCGGCAAAAATATGCATACAAATTTTAAAAATAATTCCATTTGTCTTGTTGAAGCTATCCTGAAAAAAAGCTATAATGCTTAATTACTATTTTTTGTAATTTGATAATCTAAGGACCACAAATGAATTGCGGTCCTAAACTCAGGAATCAAATAAAAGCGGGAAGAAGAGCGATATGAACTGTTCTGCCTGAACAGAACCTGAAAATTTATAATAAAAAGGAGATGATATAATGATTTCAAAAAAACTACAGGAAGCCATTAATTACCAGATAAACCGCGAATTATTTTCAGAATATTATTATCTTTCCATGGCTTCATATTTTAATTCAACAGGTTTAAGCGGTTTTGAAAACTTCTTTCTTATCCAGGTTGAAGAAGAAAGATTCCATGCCATGAAAATGTATCGTTTTTTAAATGAAAGAGGCGCCAGGGTTTGTCTACAGGCCATTGAAGCGCCTAAAACCGAATTTAAATCCGCTTTGGAAGTATTTGAACTGGCATATGAACATGAAAAGCTTGTTTCATCGCTCATCAATGATCTGATGGATCTGGCCATCAAAGAAAATGATCATGCAGCCAAAAATCATCTGAACTGGTTTGTGGAAGAGCAGGTGGAAGAAGAAGCATCCATGGATACCATTTTAAATAAATTAAAACTGATTGGCGGTGAAGGCCATGGTCTTCTAATGCTGGATAACGAACTTGCCACGCGCGTATTTAATCCGCCTGCAAAATAAAGTCAATTTTTTTTAAACTCAAAAGACCTGGCTTATACCCATAAAATGGATGCCTTTGAATTTACAAAAAAAAAGCTGATATCACTTTGCCCTGAAACCCGGAATAAACATATCATAAAATGGTTATCCGGGTTTTACCAAAAACTGACCACCAATCATGTCAACCCGGCCTCTTTAGACCTTTTTTCCCGCCAATATAATGAAATTCTTAACTGGGTGGGAATGAAAGCTTTTATTAAACCTGCATCCCATACCACAAGAGTGTGGATTGAAAGCATCTCCGACCAAATCCACTTTCATCGAAGGGCCATGGGAATTTCCCTTCGCGATCACGATTTATTTAACAATGTTCAAACAGATGATAATCCTGCACCACTTCAACACCCCATGCTTAATTGTCACCTGGCTTTAGATGGCATAAGAAGCCTTTTTAATGTGGGCTCTATTTTCAGGACCTGTGATGCTGCAGGCTTTTCTTCCATTATTCTTGGAAACACCCTTGGTAAAGAACATCCGGCTGTTAAAAAAACGGCCATGGGTGCTCAAGAATGGGTTGAGCAGGAAAAAACCCAGGATCTTGCCCAGACCTTGCTTGAAAAAAAAAACAGGGCTTTTGGATAATCGGGGTGGACACAATTAAAGGCTCTCTTCCTTTTTATGATATGGCCTGGCAAAACAAAACCATTCTTGTTTTTGGAAATGAAGAATACGGGATCTCCTCCCATGTGAGAAGAACCTGTGACACCTTTGTTCATATCCCCATGCATGGTAAAAAAAACTCCCTTAATGTTGCCAATGCCGCTGCTGTTATCTGTTTTAAGGTGGCCCAGTCATTGTGTGGCAGGTGACTCTTTTTTAAGCTGTATTTCAAGAATGATATCTTGAATTTTAATGATATCCCCGGGATATATTTTTTTACGTTTCCGGGTTTCAATGCTCCCATTGACTTTAACAAACCCGTCATTTATCATGAATTTGGCTTCCCCGCCGCTGGCAGCAATATTTTCAAATTTTAAAATTTTATACAATTCAACGGGTACCCTGTTTATATTCACAATTGTTTTTTTCATTATACGCCCCTTATCCAAAATATTTTTATTTTGCTATTTAGTGTTTGAACGAAAACTCACCCATCTACTGCGTTGCTGCAAAAGTTTGCCAAATTATAAATAGGGCCTCATGTACAGGAGTACACTCCGGTTTCAAACTTTCTTGCGCCTTGTATATGGGCAATTTTACGTCCAAACACGAGTTTCCGGTCAGGCACTACTTATTAGAAATACCGATATTTGTATTTCTAATAAGTATTTTAAATTTTTCTTTTATTTGCCTGCAACCGTGTCACCTGAAATACCAGGATTCTTGCAATAAAGATAAAAACCTTATACTAAATGGAGAATAAAAAGGAAACAGATCCAGTGAAACATATAAAACGCATCATTTTTTTTATTTGCGCATCTTTATTTATTTTTTATTCAAATGGACTTGCCGCTTTTTCCGGTCATGAGTATACCCTTTCGGGCAAGACCATGGGAACCTTTTACACCATAAAATTTATCACTTCTAAAAAAACATCCCTGCCTTTGTGGAAAGCAAGGGTGGATAAACGATTAAAAGATATCAATAAAAGACTGTCCATGTTTGACCCTAAAAGTGAACTTTCCCTTTTTAATCGTCACAAGATTGGAACCCCAATAAAAGTCTCTTCTGATTTTTATACCAATTTATTAACTGCAAAAAAACTATATGAACTCACCAAAGGCTCATGGGACGGGACTTTAAAACCCCTGGTGGATCTTTGGGGGTTTGGGACAAAAAAAAGGATGCTCCAGATTCCTGAAGAAGATAAAATAAATCTTGCCTTATCAAAAACAGGGTTTCACCACATTGTTTTTTATGAAAAGCAAAAAATTCTTAAAGCCCGTAACATCACCCTTGATCTGGGGTCCATTGCAAAGGGTTATGGTGTGGATGCTCTGGCTCAACTTTTTACCTCATCGGGCATTGGTGATGTGCTTGTGGAAATCGGAGGGGAACTTGCCGGTTCCGGCCTAAATAAAAAAGGAAACCCCTGGTCTGTTGGTATCAGCAAACCTGATACCCAATTTTCAAATCAGAAATTGTATAAAATTGTCCAATTAAATAACAATGCCATTGCCACAAGCGGAAATTACAGAAATTTTTTTGAAATAAACAAAAAAACCTTTTCCCATATCATTGATCCTAAAACAGGTTTTCCCGTTGATAACAGCATTGCAAGTGTATCTGTTATTTCAAAAGACTGCATCTTTGCCGACGGCCTTGCCACAGCGCTTATGGTCATTGATCTGCAAAATGCCCTGGACCTTGTGAATCGACTTGAGGATACAGAGTGCCTGATTATCCAAAAAAAAGCGACCAAATTTATCAGTCATACTTCTGACAATTTTGATCGCTTTATAAAAAATTAATGTAATTGTTCAGCCCATTAAAAAAGTTATCCCCAAAGCCCTGTCTGATGGATATTTGCAGGAGGTTAAGCGTTTAGCATCGAACAAAAATATCCATCAGACAGGGCGGTTTCAATCGTAAGAGCTGAATAATTACAAATTAATTTTAATTATTTATGCTTAAAGAAGCCAAATGTCGAAATTGCCAATAGTGGCATTTTCGACAATTTCATTTGTACGCATTCCGTCGATGCTTTAATTCTACAATAACAACTATAATTTTTGCATTATTGCGCCATATAAAAAAATATTGTGGCACAATAATGCAAAACGTGCCATATTGTTATCATGCCAAAAATCGTACCGCAAAATGAGTTAAATGCTGTTCTGAGAGCAGTTGGTCAATTCCCTGAAGGCGCGTCTATTAAAGATGTCAGTGCTGTCATGGAAAAATTGTTATCACGCAGAACTCTTCAGCGCCGCCTGGGACAACTTGTAGCGCAGAAAAAGCTGACCCTGAAAGGCCGGGGTCGAGGTAGCAGATACATTAAAAAAATAACTATAGAATTAGATATCACACTCCCCAGTCTTAAGGTAGAATCTCATGCCGAGGTATATATTCCCGTATCCCGGGAAGGAGAGCAAATTAAGCAGGCGGTTCGCGAGTCGATTCAGAACCGTCCTCCCATGGGGTATAATAGAGAATTTATCGATGATTATATTCCCAACACTACTTTCTACCTTTCTCTTGAGATTCGGCAGCGTCTTTATGAAACGGGACAATCGTTGGATGATCACCGCCCTGCAGGAACATATGCACGGCAGATATTTAATCGGATTTTAATTGACCTGTCATGGAATTCAAGTCGTCTTGAGGGCAATACCTATTCATTGCTTGAAACAGATCGTTTGTTTGAATTTGGTGAAATCGCCGAGGGCAAGCAGGCTAAAGAATCACAAATGATTTTGAACCATAAGGCAGCTATCGAACTGTTAGTGGAACAGGCCAGGGAAATCGGGTTCAACAGCTATACAATTTGCAATCTTCATGCGCTTCTATCGGACAATCTACTGGCCGATCCAAGGGCGTGCGGGAATTTGCGCGCCATCCCGGTTGGAATAAGCGGGACAGTTTATATTCCCTTGGAAGTGCCGCATTTGATAAAAGAGTCTTTTTTGAAAGTGCTTGAAAAAGCCACTGCAATTGAAAACCCGTTTGAACAGGCTTTTTTTGCAATGGTTCATTTGCCGTATCTCCAGCCATTCGAAGACGTAAACAAGAGGGTTTCGCGCCTGTCTGCAAATATACCTCTTATTCGAGATAATTTATGCCCACTTTCATTTATAGATGTGCCTGAGCAAGGCCTATATTGACGGACTGTTGGGCGTTTATGAGCTGAACAGGATTGAGTTACTCAGGGACATTTTTGTATGGGCATACGAGCGTTCTTGCGCACGCTATTCAGCTGTACGCAAATCACTTGGAGAGCCCGACCCTTTCAGATTTCGCCACCGCACAGTCATTTTTAATATTGTAAATGATGTTGTGCGTGGTGTAATGAATAAAAAGATGGCCGTGTCTTTCATAAGACAAAGCGCATTTGAAAAGATTGAGTTAAAGGAACAGGAGCGGTTTGTTGAAGTTGCAGAAACGGAATTGATGGGCCTGCATAATGGAAATATTGCCCGTTACCGCATTCGCCCTGCAGAATATGAGAAATGGAAAATAATGTGGACCGCACA
>Ga0233437_1005189_pt1 | contig 14443 bp, 10 predicted proteins | sample SI_122_August201_FD_182714 | JGI IMG/M metagenome (GOLD analysis project Ga0233437, IMG submission 182714) | Seawater microbial communities from Saanich Inlet, British Columbia, Canada - SI_122_August2016_200_MG | ecosystem: Environmental > Aquatic > Marine > Inlet | place: Canada: British... | reverse complement strand
GATACAACTCCATGACGCCAATCCAAGCTAAAAGCTTGCCTTTAATTTTAGAGGGCAACGACATCATTGGACAGGCAAAAACAGGAAGCGGTAAAACAGCAGCCTTTGGCTTGGGCGTTATATCGAATCTCATTGATAATGTGCCGGGCATACAATCTCTTATTCTTTGCCCCACCAGAGAATTGGCTGACCAAGTTTCTAGTGAACTCAGAAAACTGGCGCGCAGCACACCCAATGTAAAAATCATTACAACATGTGGTGGCATTAGCGAAAGCTCACAAGCTAGATCGCTCTCTAAGGGCGCTCATATCGTTGTGGGCACACCAGGCAGGGTTTTAAAGTTTTTAAAAACAGATAAAATGCAATTAGATTATGTAAACACGTTTGTTTTAGATGAAGCGGATAAAATGTTAGACATGGGTTTTAGTGAAGACATCGAATTAATCGGTTCCTATCTGCCCCGCAAAAGACAATCATTATTATTTTCAGCAACATTTCCTAAAGAAATACAAAAACTCAGTCAACTCATCCTCACCAATGCCAAGACAGTTAAGGTTGATTTGGCCATTAAGAAAAATCTCATTAAAGAAATTTTTTATCAAGTTGAAGATCATTCGCATAAAATAAAATATCTCTCAAGATTACTGGGCAAATACCAACCTGAATCCACTGTTATCTTTTGTAAAACAAAAATTATTTGTGATGAAGTGGCGCAATACTTAATTGAAAAAGGCGTCTCCGCCATATCCATACATGGAGACCATGAACAAAAAAGAAGAACACTGGCTTTGACTAAATTTTCTAATGGCAGCTGTCTTGTCTTAGTGGCCACAGATGTTGCTGCCAGAGGCCTTGATATCAAAAACTTAAAGGCTGTCATTAATTTTGATTTAACTAGTGACATTAAAGGCTACATTCATCGCATTGGCAGAACAGGCAGACAAGAAAATGCCGGGCTTGCTTTGAGTTTTTTTGTAGAAAAAGAAACCTACAAGCTAGAAGCCATTGAGAAACATCAAGATACCAAGCTCACAGTACATGAAGTAAACCATCTTAAAGGTTCCAAACCGTTCAAACTAAAACCTAAATATACAACTTTGTATATTAGTGGTGGCCGTAAGGATAAAATCAGACCTGGAGATATTGTGGGGGGCATCATTGGCACAAGTAAAATTGAAGCCCAGTACATTGGCGATATTAATATTTTAGATACTTTTTCTTATGTGGCCATTGATACACTCTATAGTGAACAAGTCATTACAGCCCTCAAAAATGGCAAAATCAAAAAACGAAAATACCGTGTCGGCAAAGCCTAAAAGAAAACCTATTAGAACTTAGGACAACTTTGTGAAGTGACATAGTACGCTTCCTGCCCACCATCTGATTCTAGCACTATATCTGGACAAGCTGCTTGTAACAGTCGCGTTGCAAAACCTTCTGGGTAGGGCTGAGCATCTTCAAGAGAACATTCTGAAACATTTGCAAAAACAACAAGCTTCTTTTCTCCGCAGAACCCATCCGCCGAATACGTTAGACTGTTAGAAGCACAATCTATATAAACTTCTAAAGGATAATTACCACTCATCCAAGATTCCTCTTTTGCCAAATAATAAGGAACTGAAAATTTGTTGTAAACATTACTAGAAGGTTTTTCCCGACAAGCCACCGCTAACAACCCATCATCCTCTCGTAATAAAACGCAATCTCCTTCTTGAACACGATCTGGTATGTCTTTAGCTTCATCTTCTAAACGAGTTTTCCTTTCTGAAATCTTTTCATAATTTGAGCAACCTAAACCAATTAGACCTAATAACGTCAAAGGATTCATAGTATAACCTCCCATTTTATTTTCTCTAAAGCATTAGCGAACAAACCTAATTCTAAATAATACAGCATCATATTTCTATTAGCCATAAACCTATTATAGGAAGAGTATCGAAAAATGCACATAAATGTTGCGGAAATAGCATAAAACTGGACACAAATGTGTCCGAATAAATCATGGTGCTCTTGTAAATAAAACCTAAAAACCTTTATGATGTCATTCTATGTTAAACTTTCTTGCCGCACTGACAGGTCAAACACCAGCAGGACAAACCAATGTCGTGATTATGCCGTCTATCGAAGGCTGTGCTCAGGCAGAAACTTTTGTAGCCCACACGCTCAAATCTCATGTGAGCGCAGGCACTGCGTTTGCCGGAACCTTTCCCGAACGTGACGAGTTAGCAACCCTTGCTCAAGCAGAACCAGAAGCACAAGAACGATTGCAGGCAATCCTCGCAGGCTCAGATCCCGCTGTAAGTATTTGTACCCCCTTACAAGACACAATCGCGTCACTACAGGAAGGCAAAGGCACAGAAAAATTATTAGTGTGCGCCCTTTCTCCAGAAACACAATTTGGAAATCCTTTTTCAACAGCAGAATATAGACACTCATCTGATCGAGGACATTATCGGTTACACCGTTTTGGTGATGTTTGTGGCACATCGCTACAACAGATCAGAGCTCAAATCACCACAGAAACAACCTTTGCGGCAAATCTCCATAGATCTCCCATTGCAGGCATTGTTTTGGGTCTATTACTGTTTAAGACAAACAGTCCCGTACAAAAAGGCAATTGGAATGAGCATTCAACATTTGTCGATCAATTTATGCACGAACTGACTCATCACGCTGATCTCACATTGTTTGATTTGTGGGTTGAGGCTAATGCTGCTCGTTTAAAACAAGGACAAGAACCTGATGATCTTTTTAAAGAGGCATCATTAACTATTAGCAATAAACATTATCTGCCAACAGAGTTCGAATTTATGTTATCAGATATACGCGCTTACTTTGTTTCTATTGCCATCATTTCCCAGTCTCCTGCTTTTAAAGAATCAGGAAGATCTTTTGAAAGTTTGCAACAAGAAGCAACGGAAAAAGTCTATAGGCAATTACATGCGACTGGCCTCAAAGCTCAAATGGATCTGTATGGAATAACCCCTCAAAACTTGTTTGATTTCATCAATACATTCACAGACACTATGAAACAAACCACTGCTATCTATCTAAAAGAAGAATAGAAGAAATTCATGACGAAAGTATATTGAAGGCTAATAATTAAAAAAATAAGCAACATTAGAATATGTTTACCGATACAGGTCTTGTATGGAATGCTAGGGTGAAAAAGAATGTAAGTATATGAATGTATTAGCATTACCATCTATATTTTCTGCCTCTTTTTGCACGCCTCTATCTGATTTGGGTTTGCCAACAGGTCGTTTGTGTTCTCCAGACGAAAATCTTGGATCTGAACGTTTTCATGTGATGCCCAATCTTTCAGGTAAAAATGGTTTTTCATTTGAGCCTGATCCAACCTTCTTAAACCAAAAAAGTATTCTGGGTATTGGCGCTTCTCACGTTTATCCTGATCACGTGTTACAATCTACACTAGAAAGAAGTTATGCTACGCTGGCTAATAAGGTTGTTTTACAAAACAGAATAACAAATTTACTGAGAGATATAAAACAAAAAGCTGAGGCCCTTAATAATAGAAAACCATCACAAGCAAAAAACACAAAAGGTGGTAAAGCATCCAAAAAATCCAAGAACAAAAATAAAAGACAAAAACCTCGTCGCAATAGTGGGGTGCGGGCACAACGAAATAATATGCAAACAGAAAGGGCAATAGCAAATTTAAAGGAAAATATTTATAATCTTCCTTATGTCTCTAAGGCAGATATCATTAAATCATTAGAAGCTATCTTGGAATGTGATAGCCCCAGTTTTATCTTATCGGAAATAGAAATACAATTAAGACGATTACAAGACATATCAAAAGCAGGACATCCTGAAGGGTATTGGAGAAATTTACGAGAACAAAAAGAACATGAGCTGGTGCATCATATTATTCGATTAGGTGGTTACGAAGATTATTTGACACATATGACACAAGGGGCTCTAGAATCTTCTCGCCTATATATCCCTTTGCATAAGATACCTCCCCAGTACATGCTTTCTGTATTATTGGATAGATATTTTCTGGATTTGCCACGTTACTTACCTAATGGAGATATTGAGGCAGTAGAATATTATGATCACCTTTTGAAAAGAAACAGGGCTACCGATATCTTTAAATTGTTAAGCATAAAACTAGCAGATTCAACTGGTATGGCACAGGAACTAACACGTTTATTGAAGAAAGGCGTACGCAAAAATGACGCCATAAGAGCTGTTGTGTTGGCCCATGAGTCAAAAATAAATAATGCCGTGAGAACAGCAAAGGGATCTGTCGCTAAAAAAATAACATCGCATCAAGCAAGTGGACAAAAGTTGACCGAAGTAGAACAAGAAAGGATTACGCAGGTCGAGGTAGATAAAGAAATTGGCGCTTTGTTAAATAACATTATACAGAATCCAGAAGATGAATTTGCCAAAGAGTTATTTTATGAAGTGAGAGGGATGTTGCGTTCTTGTGATAGAACTACATTTGCCAAACTGCTATCCTCTGATAATTTAACAAATACTGAAAAGAATTTTTTCTTAGAAATTATTTATACGATTGGTGCTCAGTATGCTAGATATGTTATTCGATTAGGCTTAAAAAACATCACAAAACGCGAGGTGGCAAGTTTTTTGGCAACAGGTTTTTCTGGTTCAGGTCTGACTGCTACAGTATCAGCTGCTGATGCAAAAATTGTAATTCCAGCAAAAAAAGCCGTTAATGTGACAGCACAAACTTCCGATTCTGTTCCGGAACCAAGAAGCCCTGGTCATAATCTTGAGTTGCTAGGTGTTGGAGCGTGTGATCATGCACGGGCGGTTATTGATATTCACCAGTTATTGTTGGCCTCTTATGAAAGCAATCTTAATTATCTGTCTGAAGCAGAAAAGAAGGTGGTTAAAGTCTTAATTGATAAGATTCCAGCCATGACAACTCTAGAGCTAGAAATGCTTTCTTATATTCAAAAAACATATGGTGATGATGTTTTGGTGGCTTTTATTTTTAATGCTTCTTTATTGTTGGAAGGGTACACAGAAGTGGGTTTTGTTTCAGATAATGATAAATCTACTCGTTATCTTTATGATTTTCAAAGAGTGATTCGATCTTTAAAGATTATTTTAAATAGCATTCCTGCGTATTTTGATACAACAGGTCGTCATTCTTTAAACGCATTATTTGATCTCAAAAGTCGAGATACATATCGTGTGTCTTTTGTGACTCCTAGCGTGAATTTTAATACAGATGCTGTGATCCCTTTATCTGGTTGGATCAAAGAAATGCAAATGGTTGCTCAGCTCAAACAAGAGCCTGATTCAGAAATTGTTTGGGAACCAGCAGATAATGAATCATATGTAACAGTTTTTGGTCTTGATTATGTAGCTCCCGATGCTCTTGATGTAAGAACGGGGACATTAATTGAAGTGATGTCCTGTTATGGTTCTGAGATTCGTTTAAACTCTATGAGTTTTATTCGTAAACGAGATCAATTGTTACGATACAAAAGACACGTAAGAAGTCAACACAACGTGCACGGGGTTAAGCTTATTGTGATAGGAAAAATGAATATCAAAGCTCAACAAGAACTTTGTGAAATTATGAAAGGTGTCGATTTTGAAATTGTTTGTGTCGATTATCATACACTGAGTTGATTGTTTTGAGAAAAAAACAAAAAAACAAAAAAAAGGGGAAAAAGGGGTCAAGGCTTGCTTTTTTCCTTTTTCCCTTTTTTCTTTTTCTTTTTTTCCTGGTAGTGAAAAAGGGGTCAAGGCTTGCTTTTTTCCTTTTTCCCTTTTTTCTTTTTCTTTTTTTCCTGGTAGTGAGGACTAAGAGCCAATTAAGACTGTTAATATTATTTACATTTTCACGTAAATAATCCTTACACTCAACAAACACCCTAAAAGACTACTCCTGTATCTCATTGTTATAATTATCTTTATTTTTTTCTGATTTTGGCACTGCTCTTGCTATTATAGTAAGGTGGAGGGCATATGAAACATACAAAAAAAACAATAATAACTTTGGCCGTTTTAATAACACTTCTTATTCCAAGCATTAGTTTTGCTTCACGCACACTCACAGCTAACTTATATGAAGTTCTTTCATACAATGAAAATTTTGTAGATCTTTTGGATGAAGAAGATGAAGAGCTTGTAGACATTCTTTTTGATTGTGCTGATGAAATTGCTAATCAAGATGACTGTGACTATTTTGATGATGTTGTTTTTGAAATTTATGAAGAAGCTACTATTGAAAAAGAAACGGAATTGCTTGAATCTGTTTTAGAACTTTACAATAAAAGTGATGATCATGCCAAAAAATCTAAGCCTGCCCATAAGAATAAAGATAGAACTAAAAGCAAAAACAAAAAAGGACAAGACAAGAAGCCTATTCAAGGAAAAAACAAAAACAAAATGAAGAGTGAACCAAAAGATAGAGTTTCAGAACCTAATAAAAAACATTCTTCAGAACCTAAAGGTCATGATAAAATTGGTTTATCAAACAATGGTGGCCATAACAAAACTCATAGCGTTCCCAGCAAAGGTAACAAATCAAAAGGTTTTGGTGCTAGTGCCTATACTAAAAACTCTAAAATAAATTTTGGTAAAGGTTCAACACCTAACAAAACTCTTATAGCACACGAATTAGCTCATGTTGTGCAACAAACAACCTCCCCATCTACAGGAACAAACAGTAATTCTAATACAGACACAACAGATACAAGTGATGATGCAACAACAACGACTACAGACAGCACTACAGATCAACCCAAAGATGACAGTGATACTAATACTGATGATCAAAAATCTGGTGGCCAAATCACCAACAATGGTGGCACCTACACTGGTTCTAAAACAGTAAATCCAAACATCCCTCACTTCACACCTAAGGATTCAAACTATAATCCCAAAACAAACTATGGTCCTAATGGCAAACCTAACAAAGGTATTCGCATAGGCCTCACACCCAGACATGGCCAAGGTGGCAATGATGGTCACACTGATCCTTCTCCTAACAAAAGTAAGAAAAAGTTAACTAAAGAGAAGAAAAAAATGAAAAAGAAAGACCAGTTAATCAACCCAGGTAAGAAAAAATCTAAGAAAAAGAGCAAAAAGAAGTAAGCAGGAAAACTTGTGCTCAAAAGCACAAGGCAAACTGCGCGGTAGGGAGTTTTGCGGCCAGCAAACAAAGTTTGCGTTAGTAAAACGACATTTGCCGAAAGGCAAAAGCAGGCAATAAATAACCCAGCACGCCATAGTGTTGGGTTATTTTATTCTATCTAATAACAACCTCACCAACAGCCTCTTAACACCTTGATTTTATTTCGCTTTTAATTCAATTTTATCTAGCAACAAATGAGAAGCTTTTACGATAAACACGGCAGGAGAATAACATCATGGAAATTACTATCACTGATCCTAATGCCTTAGAATTGTATAATCGTTTTGTTTGTGGAAAAGATTGTGCAAACGCCACAAACGAATTTGATTCAGTAAGTTTTAATATTGATAATTTTCAGGCAACAGATGACCCCAAAGAAAGATGGCGCCAGTTATTTGCCTGTGAAGCCCTTGGTGATGGCAACACTACTCTTTCTGCTACAGAAGCAAGTGTCATTGATATTGCTTATTTAAAGTCACTACCCGGCTATTTGAAATTTGCCTATCAGTTCAGCCCTGCTCCCGATGATAGCCGTGCTAATAATATCGGTGACAATACAAGATTAACCTTTATTGAATGGTTTGCTGGTGAACTAGATGGCAATGGTGCTAAGGAAGATTTTTTGGATGCTCTTTACAAATACCCAAGGCTGGCTTTTCTTTTAGATCCTGACACACCTCAAACATTCCAAATGCTTTATAGCTACTTTATTGAAATAGGTGATGACAGAGATATTAGAAGAAAATTTTTGGAAATCGTTGGCCAGTATTCTGATGCGATGCAGTTCTATGAACCACTGGAATACAGCCAGGGATTTAATCGTGAAAAGTTTACAACACTCGTTACAAGCCAACTTTATTTAGCCTCGTGGCTATCAATGCGCGAAGAGCCACACTATATAGAGCTCATCAATGACCCTGCTTATCATGGAGAACTATTGGAAGCACAAAATCCTTCTGTTATTGGTGATGTTTTAAAGAAAAAAGCGGAGCTCAAGATAGACAAAGACATTATCATCGACTGGCTTAGCACAACAGATGATTTCGGCATTTATGCCAATGCACTTGAGGCACTAGCCATATGGGGTGATGAAGAATGTGTTCAAATACTTGAAGACACAATTCGTTTTGGCGGTTTTCAAGAACATGTCATGGCCGGTAGTGCTATGAGAGAACATTTGAGCATAGATGTTTTACAATACAGTATTGATGGTCTTCTCTATGATGAAGATCCTTTTGTGAGAGCTGCTGGTTTAAGAATTTTACAATTTTTGTGGCAACGAGATGATTTTGTCGATTGTGTCGATTACTATTTGGATGAAGTTAAAACAATCGCTCTAAATGATTCTAATCCGTATGTACGCATGACAGCCGTTCAATGCTTAGGTTATTCAAACAGCGATGAAACCCTTACTTTTATATCTAGCTTAAAAGATGATTCTGCTGCTAATCAAGTAATGGAGAGCTCTTTAGAGAACGTTCTGTTTAACAAGAAACCATCAGGATTTGATAATCCCATTGATTATCTTTCAGAAACTTATCAATACCCCATCCAATGTGAATGGATTACAAATCAATTACGTGAGATGTCGGCAAACGGTGAAAAACCCTTGAGAGTCCTCATGCTAGGTTGTTCCTATGGTACAGAGGCATTAACATTGCTAATGGAAATCATGAAGGACTATGAAGCTAATCCAGAGGCTTGGGGTGATTTTAATCCACAAACAGATTTACGCATAACGGTTTCAGATATTGAACCACTTGTTCTTCTTTATGCCCAACGCGGTCTTTATTCAGCTGACGGTCCTGAGCATGGTGATGAATTTCTTTATATGCAGTATTATCATGATATTTATGAAACAGATCATGATGAACAATTTAATCACTTTTTTGAACCCACTTCTAGCAATGACAGGTATCAATATCACCTCAAACCTGAATATGCGCAAATAATTGACACTGAATACGTTGATATTACCAAACCACCTAGTGAACCAGTTGCTGATATTATCACGTATAATAAATTAGACTATCATTGGTCTTCTCATGCAAATGCCACTGCTAATTTTCAACAAAACTGTTTACGTTTTACAAAAAAACATGCTGCCTATGTAACCTGGAACAATCCATGGTTTGATGTCACAGCACAGATGTTTACAAACCCTATTCATGAAAGCGGACCTTTTGGATTTGTGGAGAAGAAAGAAGAGTTTTTTAGATAATAAAGAACACCTCAGCCGTGATCATTAAGTGAGTCTTTTTCTAACGCAACTAATAAATCAACAGCATCCCTAGCCTTATTTACAGGCACAAATAAGTGATCATGATAGTAGGCAGAAACAACATTCACACTAATAGCAGCTTTGGCTAACCTATCTGTTATATGAGCCAAAAAGCCCACCGCTTCTAAATCTGAGTGAACATTTAACGTTATAAGAGACCAAACACTAGAATAAGAAAGACCATTCACATCAGCGTCTTCCTTTTTTATGATCCCTGTTGTCCCTTCATCTTCCTGAAACATCATTAAAGGCTTCACTAAGAGTTCTTTGTCTTCTGATTGAGGAAACGTATAAAACACATAATGATTGGGGCTTAATACAGGGGACATTGTTGCTAAAAGCTTATAGAGTTCTTTAGTACCAGTCATGGCTATCAGTGATAATCAGAGAGGATTAATTATACAAGTGATTTAGGATGAGGGGGGTTGGAGGTTTATTTATAAAACTAACGCCACATGTGAACCATTCTCTCCTTTTCACGTCTATAAAAGTAAAACCTGAACCAAAAGGAGACAATCATGAAGAAAAAGATAATTATATCACTCGTTGTGGGCTGTTTTTTACTTACAGGGACGCAAGCATTTGCCAAACCTTATAAGAAGAACCCTAATGCTAAAGTCGATACTCGTTGGGAACATCATGCTGATAAAAACAATGACGGCATTGTAAACCCTAAGGAATACAAGAAAGCCAGTCACTCTGGTAAAGTTGATACACCTGCAGAGCGACGTATTGATGCCAACAATGATGGCAGCATTGATAAAAAAGAACGAATCTACGCAAAAAACACCAAAAAGAAAAAACTAAAAAAGAAATCCCAAACAGACCAACGCTGGGAATACAAAGCAGACAAAAACAAAGACGGGCATGTTGATAAATATGAAGCAAAGAAGTGGAATAATAATAAATAATAACAACATGATGTAGATGCAAATTATATCATTAAGTCGTGTCCTTAGGGACACGACTTTTTTTTCCAATCCACAACTTCGCCTATTTCTATCCGATAATATAAAGTGCTATGGCTTCTATTATTAGTGGATTTTTACCCCTGCCCTATCAACCGACTGCCCTCAATTTTTCGAGGCCTAATATTGTTTTGCCGGGCGTACAAACTAAAAGCTATATAGCAGATCCTCAGCCCACACTCGTTAAGATGGCAACAGCCCTTTCTCCCATTGCAAGACAACCCATGTCTCAACCAGTGAAAAAACAAGATATTAGAACGGCTCTTCATGAAATCACTGTGCTTGCCAATAAAGCCAAGAGAACAAAACAAGTACACGGACCAGGCATCATGAAACTTTTAGAAAGCTTCCTAACCTTGTCGCCAGAAAGCATTGCCATGCCAACGTTAGAAGAAAAAGCCGCACAAGTGTGGAAAGATTACTGGTATGCGAGGGATGTTGAAAATATTGATGAGGTTTTGAGGCTCAGTCATTATTTGGCACAATTCGAGTTTATTTCAGAAGTCACTTATTCACGTGAAGAACTGTTGCACATGTCCTATAATCGCAATGAAACAACAGAGAAAGATTATCATTTCATACAAAGAATCGTTAGTGAGCTAGAAGACGTAGAGAACGTTACATTTCACCTGATGCTCTGTGAACAAGAGCTTGTGACGGTAAAAATTGAAGGCAAGGAGTATCTTCTGCGGTTTAAGAAATCAAAGCTGCCAATCGCCTCATTGCAAGCCGCTTTTGATAACTTACCCCATATTGTGCCCCGCAGCATCATAAAAAAACCACCACAGCTTTCAAAAGACAGCCTAATTGTTTTATCAGAGTATGTAGACATCGATTGGTTCACCGAGCCAGAAGTGTTGTTTGTTGTATTGAGTGCTCTGCAATTATTCCACACAACAAACAGCTTTGTTCCTGATATGCATCACGCTAACTTTGTCGCCACTCGCCAAGGTCAAGTGATGTATGTTGATCAAGATATCCTTGATTACATTCTTACAGGCAAAGCCAGTCAAGCATGGGCAGGCGATGATATGCAAGCAAAGAAGGCTAAGTTTCGCTTGCGACTAGGTGATTATTTAGAACGACAAGGGGTGTAAAACAGGCTCAACGTTATCAATTTGATAATATTATCATTTTTCCAACAGACCATCCTTTTCTAGCAGCTAGTTTCTCAATAATATCCTTGATATAAAATTTGGCCTTCAGGCACGAATATTGCAAATACAGTCATCATGCGCAGGCTATTATCAGCATGTTTATTCTTTATTGTATTAGCAATAGTATCTGCTGATGTCTATCCGAACACGCTCTCTAAAATTAGTGACAATACAACCCAACAAGCTCAACAAAACTTTATATTCACTTTTTGGCCCATAAAAATTGAAAATAAAAATTCAGATTTGTCTATCATCGATGATATGATGTCCAATGGCATGAACTACGCTACTGTGCAAATTGCTCCTTCCATTATTGGAGAACCCTTTGTCGTTGATAAACTCAATGAGCTAAGAGCGAAGGGATACAACATTGCTCTTGAGATTTCTGCAGGCTATTACGAAGATCAAATAGTTCAAGTCGTTAATCATGATAATCAGTTTTTAACTGCCGCCTGTCTTGTTCAAGAAAACTGTGAACACTGGAACAACCCTAAACAGGCGCTTGACCCATCCTATGTTGGCCCTCTTTGGCAAAACACATTAAACTACGTTATAAACCTTCTACCCATTGTTAACCCACAAATCGTTTTATATGATGTCGAACACTGGAAACCGACTTCATCTGTTGAATCCCTTTTTATACCTTCTCCATGTTCTTGTCCTATTATTAGTGATGGTATCACTCAAGAAGTCTATGAAAATGAGTGGCAACAGAGAGGAAATGATTTAAATACTCAGGTAACTAATTATAATTCTTCCCTACCAGTATATTTCTATAATGTTCTTCCTGTAAATGGCATAAGGTGGCTGGCGTATTCAGATGGGAGTTATTACAACAATGAAAATGGCACATTCCCTAACCCTGTAGGGACCAACCCTAATCCTTCCTTATATGTACTGCCTAATTTAGAGTTACTTGAAAAGAATATTCAAGACATGGATTTGAAAGACGCCCTACCATGGATAAGTTTCGTTTATTCTTATGGCGTCAGTAATGATGAGGGTGGTTATGTTTATTTTGATAAAAGTGTCAGTCGTGAAGCAGGTCGCATGCTAAGGAAAGCTCAAGCTATTGGCTTAATCCACTTTCCCAATGCTAACAAATGCGATGAATGGTATGAAGAAAATAATCACCCTGTTGATGGCTATGCTTATTGTTTGGAACATGAAAAAGAAATCATTGCTGGTTTTCAAGAAGGATTAACATACAAAGAAACAAATAAAATTAAAAATGGTAGCTTTGAGGCATATAAAGTTAAAACAGATCATGATGATTGGGATTTAAAGCGATTTATTCCCGTCTTTTGGACTTTTACAGACTCATTTAATGGTGATGATGATAGCGCTGTAAATCTAAATCTTGAACAAGACCCTGCAGAAGGAACTTTCTCCTGGAGGCACACTCTTTCTCAATCTTCTCAAACCAGAAAAATTGAATCCGCCACATTTAGCATTAATGCAGAAGAGACAGGTAACTTTAGATTAAACTTTAGTGCCAAAACAAACAGGTTCAGTAAAGGAAGTTTTATAAAGGCCTCTTTAATCCAAACGAATAACCGAGCAAACCAAAGTATCAGCAAAATTGATTTGGGTGTATTTAGTACAACAACAACATGGAACCAAATAATCCAATCAGTAGAATTATCTGAAGGAACGTGGAAACTCATTCTAGTGCTTCACAACAATTCAAGCGATTCAATCACTTTCTATCTCGATAATATCTCGCTAAAAGCCAAACAAAAGACTTTTAAATAAATAGAGCTTTAAAAGCCAATTCCTGACGAGTTCTAACAGAGCCATTTCTACCCATTTGACCCCGCATTTTCTTTTGACTAACTATGCTCATATGAAAAAAGCGATCAAATATGGCATTATTGGTGTTTGTTTATTAGTTTTAATCCTCTTAGTTGCCCCTTTTATTATACCCAAACACGTTTATATAAGTTTTATTACAGATAAAGTTGAACAACATTATCCTGTGGTTCTTGAACTACAAGATGCCAGTTTACGTTTTCTGCCCTCCCCTCGGATAACTCTTTCTCAAACGAGTGTGAAAATTGTGGCTGACAAGAATAGTCCAGCTCCCTCTTTCACAGCAAAAGACATTCATATTACACCCAACCTGTTAGGACTTCTTGAAAAAGATTTTGTGCCGCGCTCTATTATCGTTAACAATATGACTGTTGCACTTGACTCTGAAAAACAAAAAAAAGAACACTATAACATCAATTATTTAAAATTCAGTGAGATGGCATTTGAGAATAACGCGTTACAATCAAAAGTAGAAAGCAAATTTAGCGTCCCTCAAATAAAAGATGAAACAATAACACTCGTTAGTCATTTAAAATACGTTATTGAGGATAAGAAACTACACATCAATGAGGCGCAACTTTCCTTGCAAGACTACAAACTGCAAACAAAAGGGAGCCTAGACCTTTCTCAAGAAGAACCTGTTATTGATTTGTCTGGAACAACCTCTGCCATTAATGTGTCTCAATTTTCTAAAGAAGCAAAAGGACAAGCCACCTTAAAATATAGCGCCAAAGGTATGTTAGAAAATCTGGCAGGCGACATGAGTGTACAGTCCAAAAAAATATCCTATCAGAATGAATCACTAAAAATTAAAGAACAACCCCTTAAGGTAACATCAAAGTGGCAATTATCATCAAGAAAACTTTCTCTGTCACAAGGCGCTCTGAGTTTAGGTCCTCAAGAAGTTCAATTTGATGGCACTTATCCATTGGCAAAAGCACTTTTTAAGATAAATATAAACATAGACAACCTTCAGTCAAAGTACCTTAAAACACTTGTTAAAGACCCACAAAGCATACCCAAGTTGACCGCTGCCAAACTCAAGTCTTCCTATAGTTCTTTGGGTACGGCAAAGGGCACT
>Ga0233437_1005186_pt1 | contig 14448 bp, 11 predicted proteins | sample SI_122_August201_FD_182714 | JGI IMG/M metagenome (GOLD analysis project Ga0233437, IMG submission 182714) | Seawater microbial communities from Saanich Inlet, British Columbia, Canada - SI_122_August2016_200_MG | ecosystem: Environmental > Aquatic > Marine > Inlet | place: Canada: British... | reverse complement strand
CAGAGATGGTAAGGTTATTTACCAATTTCCCATACATGGTAATCCCCGAAAAAATATTGCGGCAAGCATTAGCGGTGGCATTGGTGACATCGATGTAGGCTTTCAAGAGGCTGACGTTATTCATGAACACAGCTATGAAAGCACACAAATTCAGTGTACCCCCGTTGAACCTCATGTCGTTTACACACGCATGGAAGGTGATCGACTCGTCATTCATGCTTCGACACAGGTGCCTTGGCATTTGCGTCGGATTTGTGCCCGTATTCTTGATATCAGCGAAAACAAAATACGTGTGATCAAAGAACGTGTGGGTGGTGGCTTTGGTTCTAAGCAAGATATTGTTTTAGAAGAAGTGGCAGCTTATTGTACGTGGGTGACAGGTCGACCCATTCTATTTAGATTCACACGTGAGGAAGAATTTATTTCATCACGAACACGTCACCCCATGCGTGTTAAAGTTAAACTTGGTGCTAAAAAAGATGGGAAACTCACCGCCATTCAAATGGATTTGGAAGCTAACACGGGTCCTTATGGATCTCATTGTCTCACAGTTCCCATGAATGCGTGTTCAAAGAGCTTGCCACTATTTCTCTGTGATCATGTAAAATTTAATGTCACAACTTATTATTCAAACATTCCCCCAACAGGTGCGTATCAAGGTTATGGTGCACCAAAGGGGTCTTATGCGTTACAATTGGCCTCACATGAACTTGCTGAAAAATTGGGCATGGATCATTTAGAATTCTTGGAAAAAAATCGCGTTCGTGATGGTTCTATGCTGGAAATATTACGTTGTCTTGGTGAAGGCCGTGAGGGCACACCACAAGAAGTATCAAGTTGTGGATTGGGACCAGCATTAGAGCAGGGTGCCAACATGATTGATTGGGCGAATAAAGAAAATAGTGATGATCCGGATGTGAAAATTGGAAAAGGTGTGGCCATTATTCAACAGGGTTCAGGCCTTCCAGGGCTTGATTCTGCTAATGCCACTGTTAGCCTTTTAGGCGATGGTACGCTCATGTTGTTAAGTGGTGGTGCTGATTTGGGGACAGGTTTAGATACAGTGACCACAAAGATGGTGGCAGAAATATTATGCGTGGACATGCAATACATCTCCATGATTTCAGCTGACACAGATGTGACCCCTTATGATGATGGGGCTTATGCTTCTAGTGGAACCTTTTTCTCTGGTTCTGCAGCTCTTAATGCGGCAAAAGAGCTTAAGAAAAAAATCTTAAGTGTTGCGGCAAGCATGTTAGAAGAACCAGAAGATAAATTGACCATGACATTTCCGGGAACAGTACAAGGCACAAATAAAGCTGTGACCTTTCAAGATATTTCACGACACACACAATGTGGTACTGGTGTGGGACAACTCACGGCTTCAGCTAATTTCACAACTGATAAAGCGGCATTTCCCTATGGGGCACATTTTTGCCAAGCTGCTGTAAATACAAAAACTGGTGAAGTGAAAATTCAAAAATACTATGCCCTACAAGATTGTGGCACACCCATTAATCCAGATTTGGCACTGGGCCAAATCTATGGAGGTGTTTTAAAAACAATTGGTCACTCACTTTATGAGCAAATGATATTAGATGACAATGGTCGTTGCTTGAATGCCAATTTACTCGATTATAAAGTCCCCATGATTAATGATGTGCCTGACGATTTTCAGGCTATTCTTGTGGATACAGATGATCCCTTTGGACCCTTTGGTGGCAAGTCAGTGTCAGAAATTGCGTGTAATGGGGCCGCACCAGCTATTGCGTCTGCAATTTATAATGCTACGGGCATTTGGATGAGGTCTTGGCCGTTTAGTGCGGAGAAGATTTTGAGAGAGATGGGGAAAATAGCTTAACTTCATGAACTAAAATATCGAATATCCATTAACGATTTAAGATTTGCAATTTAATCTTAAATCAAAAATCGTTAATCAGTATTCGATATTAAGAAATAATATGAAAAACACAATCCTTTGCAGAGCAAAATTCGTGCTCCCACTCACAACCACCAACCCCAATGAACGCATTCAAGATGGCTATGTGCTGTCAGAAGGGGAGACAATCAAAGAAGTGGGCGCCTATTCAGCTGATATTGGCAAAAGGCTTTTAGAAACTTATGGCGAGTCTCTTTATGTTGTTGGGCAAACAGAAAATAATGTTATTCCCATGCTCAATAGTGTTCTCATGCCTGCCTTTGTAAAGGCGCATGGTCATGATCATGAACAACCTTTGATTGGGATTGCCAAAGATGAACCGCTTACGGCCTGGCTTGATCATGCTGTAAATCCTTTTACAGGTTATATTAACAATTATTACGATACGCTTTGTGACGCGTTGGGTGCGCCACCACAGTTGGTGACTTATCGCATGGCCAGGCTCTGTGATATTCATTATGGCATCACAACGAGCATGGTACATCATTGTAACTATAATAAGTATCATGTGAAAGAAATTATTCAGGCCAATGAATCTGCTGGTACGACAATGATTGTGGCTATTGGTGGGCAAGACCGATTTTACGTTGAGGATATTCTTGATACACCAGAGGAAGCGATCAAGCGCTTAGATGAGGCTGTAAAACTAGAAAAATCTGAACGAACCATGATTTGCCCTGGACCTGATCAGTTGTTCTCAAATAGTCGCAAGGTTCTTGTGCCCTTAAAAGCATGGGCGCGGGAACATAACACACTTTTTCATATTCATAGTTCTGAAGAACCAAAAACAACTGAGTGGTTTAAAGCTGAAATAGAACCCGGTATGACGCCTGTAGAGTTTGCTCAGTCTATAGACATTCTTGATGAAGATTCTGTATTAGCGCATCAAGTAAATTGTGGACCAAACGATATTGAAATACTAGCCAAAACAGGCACAAAAATCGCCCATAACCCATTGGCCAATACAATTCTGGGTTCTGGTATGCCACCAGTCATTGAGATGATGAAAGCAGGCGTGCCTGTGGCCATTTCAACAGATGGCTCTGGTTCTGCTGATAATCAAAACATCATTGCTGCAGCTCGTTTGGCATCACAATATCAGAAAGCCTTTCATAAGGATGCCACACTGTTAAAATCACATGAATTGCTTCCCATGATCACATCAGTGCCGGCAAATATTTTAAAGCAAAATCAAGGTGAGCTTAAGCCAGGCAAACAAGCTGATTTAGTTGTCTTAAGTTTGAATAATCCCAATATGACCCCCACACGTATTGATAATGTGATGGAAAATATTATTTGGGCAGCTGATGGCAGTGAAATTGATACTGTTGTGGCACGCGGCAGGATTTTAAAAGAAGCTGGTGTTGTGCAGGATTTCATAGATGGCACCACACCTTCGAAGATCATGTCTGATGTGCAAAAACTTTCAGAATTGTATGCTGAACATCGAAAGACAGCACCGGAAATGAAGGGGACTGGGGTGCATCAATAATAATTTTGTCATCCCTGCGGAGGCAGGGATCCAGGCATGATTGACAATATGCTAATGACAATTAGCTATTGGCAATCTCAATTGAAAATTGCTTATTGCAAATTGTCAATTGCTAATCATGTTACAAAGACTGGATTCCCACCTGCGTGGGAATGACAGTTTATCATATGTTTATTACAGCCATATTATTAGCCGCCGGTGAATCTAGACGCTTTGGGAGCAATAAATTAGCTCATCTCTATAATGGTAAACCTATTCTACATCATACTTTGGATAAATTAGTATCTATTTCTGTTATTGATCAGATTGTTGTCGTTGTGAATCCTATTTCCGGTGTCCCGTGCTCAGTGTCCAGTGATGATGTGAAGAGAGTTGTGAATTTTGATTACAAACAAGGCATGGGCACTTCTTTGCGTGAAGGTGTGAAGGCGTGTTCAGATAACACAGATGCCTATTTGATTGCTTTGGCTGATATGCCTCATGTGAAACAAAGAACTATAGAAGTCTTAATTGAAGAATATAAAAAAATGGCTAAAGAAATTCTAATCCCTACTTACGAAGATCAAAAGGGACACCCCATTATTATGAGTGCGCGCTTTAAAGAAGAAATTCTTAAACTGAATCAAGATCGTGGTGCACGAGATGTTATTAAAGAAAATGAAAGCTGTGTTGGGTATGTGACTGTTGAGGATAAAGGAGTTTTGCTTGATGTTGATGTTGTGGGAGATATAAAGGCATGATTGACAATATGCTAATGACAATTAGCTATTGGCAATCTCAATTGAAAATTGCTTATTGCAAATTGTCAATTGCCAATCATGTTACAAAGACTGGATTCCCACCGGAGTTTATTTCGCACTAGATGCGGAGCAGGAGTTACAGGAATAAAACTATGAAACAAAAAGTTCTTATCAAAGGTGCCGGAGAACAAGCCTCAGCTGTCGCACACAGATTATTCAAATGTGGTTGCCAGGTTGTGATGACTGAAATTGAAAAGCCTACGGCTGTGCGTCGTCGGGTGTGTTTTAGTACGGCTGTCTATGATGGAGAAATTGAAATAGAAGATGTGTGTGGGAAGCTTGGGGTCGATGGGTCAATGGGTCAATGGGTCGAAGGAAAAGAAAAACATGTGTTTGTTTTGGTTGACCCAACTTGCCAGATTAAAGAAACGTACAAACCTGATGTTATTATTGATGCTAGAATCCTAAAGAAAAACTTAGATAATACAATTTCAGATGCGCCATTAACAATAGCGCTTGGTCCTGGTATTGAAGCAGGTAAAGATGTTCATTATGTTGTTGAAACGAATCGCGGGCATGATTTGGGCAGAATTATTTTACATGGCATGGCTGCTCCAGATACAAAAATTCCGGGTAACATCAGTGGTTTTACGAATGAGCGTGTCTTGAGAGCTCCTGATTCTGGTTTGTTTACTTTAGAACATGATATTGGAAATACAGTTAATATTGGTGCTGTTGTGGGACGTGTTAATAATACAGAAGTCAAAACAGAAATAGCTGGCGTGATTAGAGGAATATTGCCAACAGGTTTGGTTGTTGTTGCAAATCAAAAACTCGGTGATATTGATCCACGTGGTCATATTTCCTATTGTGATACCATCTCTGATAAGGCGCGGTGTATTAGTGGGAGTGTGTTGGAACTCGTTCTGCGTAGTGCGTAGTGCGCTTGTCCCGTTTGCGGGGTTTTGCGATAATTTTATTACTGTCATCCCTGCGAAGGCAGGGATCCAGGCATGATTGACAATCGGCTAATGACAATTAGCTATTGGCGATCTCAATTGCAAATTGCTTATTGCAAATTGTCAATTGCCAATCATGTTACAAAGACTGGATTCCTCCGCCTGAGGCGGACGGGAATGACATATTCAAAATGAACTCTTTTTCTCAATTCAACCTACATAAAAACAAATACATCTACATCATCGGTGTTGGGGGGAAGACTACTTTGATGTATCGGCTTGCGGAATATCTTGTGGGACTTGGGAAAACGGTTGTTAGTACAACTTCTACAAATCTTTCTTACTCGTTGACCGTTGACCGTTATCCGTTATCCGTAGGCATGCCAATTGGTAAGCTCAAATCAGGGGAACACAAAGTTTTTGGTAAAGATATTTTACATGAACAAGATAAAATCAAAGGCTATGATCCAGAAGAATTAGATCAAATTTATGAATCTGGAGTAGCTGATTATGTTATTGTGGAAGCTGATGGTTCCAAAGGACGATCTCTTAAGGCTCATGCGGCACATGAGCCCGTTCTGTCAGACAAAGCCCATCTCATTATCGTTGTGGTTGGTTTGGACTGTATTGGCCAACCCATCTCTGAAAATACAGTGCACCGCAGCAAACTTTTTTGTGAGCGCGTGGGTAAAAAAGAGGGCGATATCATCACAAAAGAAGATGTGCAGGCCATTATTTACCATCCTGAGGGTTATTTAAGTAAAACGACAAGAAATTCTGAAGTTGTTGTTTTTTATGTTAAAAAAACTGATAAAAGTCAATTTAGCCTCTAGACAAAGAAAGCAGGATCCATTACGGGTTACGCAGGAGGGCATTTCGTCGAAGAAATTACAAAAAAAGATACATGCCAGAATTAGTTAAAAAGAGCATACATGTTGTCATCATCTTATTTGTTTTTCTCTTAATAGTCATATTGGCTAATAAGGGACATTTACTTTTATCAAATAGCTACGCTGAAAATGCCAATAAAGCCCATCCAGATAACTGGATGGATACGCATGGCTCTGAGTTTTTTGCCAAAAAATGGGACTGTGGCGGCTGTCATGATGCCAATCTGGGGGGTGGTGATTCAGGTTATGGTTGTGACATGTGCCACATGTCACCAAAACATCCTAAGAAATGGTCATCTAAACATGGCAATGCTTATCGTAAATCCAGAAAATCGTGTAATTCTTGCCATGGTAAATCCTTAACTGGTGGTCCTTCAAAAACATCGTGCACAAAATGCCACATGAGTCCTCGTCATGGAGGTGGTTGGAAATCATCACATGGTGATGCATATGTTCAAAACCCGGCTCAGTGTCGTATGTGTCACCGCACTAAAGTTAAATCATCGCGTAAAGTAGGGTGTAATAAGTGCCACTCAAGCCCCAGTCATCCTAATGATTGGATGAACATTCATGGTGCTGAATATTCTAAAAATGGTCAATCTTGCGGTGTTTGTCATGGCCAAGATTTAAAAGGCGGCTCAGCAAAAACAACATGCAATGCTTGTCACTTGTCACCCAAACATCCTAGTGATTGGTCAGACAAACATGGTGCTCATGCTTTAAATGATTTAGATTCGTGTACAAGCTGTCATGGAAACAAATTAACAGGCGGCAAAGTTGGTGTTGGTTGTGATGGCTGCCATATTAATCCCAAACACCCAAATGGTTGGATCAATGAGCATGGGTCAACATACTTTGAGAGTAAAAAACAATGTCAATCTTGTCATGGTAGTAGTGCTTTTAGACGAACCGCCAAAAAAGATTCTCCCTGCTTAAAATGTCATACAAGCGTCGAAAATTCACAAGTGTGGCAACCAGAAACAAATTCAAATACGTTTAATGTGCACATTGCTGAAAAAGCACAACTCAGAACAAATCGTTTAGGCAATCGAGAAGTCATTTCTCAGCATGATTTGGGTTTCAATCTTCATGAACAAGAAAAGGGCGTATCCGTAACATCGCAACTACGTTATTCGCGTGAATGGGTTGAAAAGGACCATAATTTTGATCTTTATGAAACAAATATTTCGTTTGATAATTTGTTTAACAATCATTTAGCTCTCGTTCTTGGCCGACAAAGCATTGTCACACCAGTTGATTTTTTGATGATAGATGGCATCAACCTTCACATTATGCCTTCACCGTATTTTGATGTGTCTGTTTATTCCGGTATTCCTCGTTATTATGAAGAGGGTGATTTGGATGGAGAGATTGGTCTTGTTTCGGGCTTGAGTCTTATCTTAAATGAAATCAATTATACGCAAGCTCGCTTAGATTTTACTTATCAGAAGAAAAATTTCACCACTAATGAACTTAACAATACAGATAAAATGTATGTGGCGGCTTCTGTTTCAAAGGGGATTTCCATTTTCCGTCTTTATGCTCTTAGCGAATATGATATTACGGAAACCCTGCCCACAACCATAACAGTGGGATCAGAAATTTATCCTTTTGCCAAAAAAGTTGGGTTTCTTTTAGAAGGTAATTATTTTGACGAAAGCCGTAATGACAGTTTGGATAATATATTCACTATTTTTTCAGCCAGTTATTTGTGGCAAGTTAAAACCGGTATTTTTGTTAAAGCCATACAACATCTTAATTTGTACCAACACTTTTCGTTCCAACGCTATGATACCTTAGCGAGTAATCCTGAAAATGGTTTTAATGCGGAAACAGGTGTTGGTTATTATTTTGATAAAATCAATCTTGATACAGATTTAGGATATTATTTTATTCGCAGTTATGGTGGTACATTGCATGGTGTGCGCTTATCCTTATATGAAGAATGGTCCCCGCAGTTCTTTTCAGAAATTTATGCTGATTACGTGAGCTACACAAAAATCACGAGTGACAATGATATGGCACTCAATGTGGCTGCTTCAACGGGTATTTCCTTAAATAATGGTTTATCTGTATCAGGTGTTTTTGAATATGTGCGCAATAATGTTTTTGAATACGATTTTAGAGGTGTTTTAAGATTAAGTTATTTCCTAAATCACAGATTTAGTGATTGGGGAGGAAAACAAAAATAAAATGACTAAGAACCTTACACTATTAGCCTTAACTTTTTGTCTTATGTTTTGCTGTCCCTTTTTGGCCAGTGCTGAGAATGCTGTTTCAAAAAAAGATTCTCCTTTAGCTCTTTTTAATCATGACAAGCATCATGACTACTTTTCGAGTCTAAAAACTGATTGTAAAGTTTGTCATAAAACAGATGATTCTTATACTCTCGAAACACTTAATCGCCTCGGTTGTCATGAGTGCCATAATAAGACATCATCTCCATCAGCAAAGGCCAATCGCTTTAAATGTGTGACTTGTCATAAAGATCTTAAAAAAGTAAAACCAGCTAATCATAATTTAAATTTTGAGACCACACATCAAACAGCAGCCAAGCAAGACAAAAAAACGTGCACAAAATGTCATAAAGGCTATTTTTGTACGGCCTGTCATCAACAAAAAGATACAATAGATCAGAGTGCCCATAAAAGAAATTATCGCTACTATCATTCTATTGAAGCCAGAAGTAATCCTAGAAAATGTGATAGTTGCCATAAAGTTAGTTATTGTAAGGGGTGTCATGCCAACAATTAAGAACGTCATCATAGGATCCTTATCACTCATTTGTATTATTTCTTTTGTTAGTTGTGGTTCTATTGAAGATTCAGGAGAAAATTACGGCGATCTTCTTGATAGTCCCTCTGGTCTTATTTTGACTGAAGAAGAACATATTGATGGGTGGGAAAGAGCTGATTGTCTTCTTTGTCACAGCCTAAGCAATATTCATCTTGTAGATCGTAGTGGGATTGGTATTGATATCGATGCCATTCGCGAAGAAACCTTCATTGATGGCGAAGAAGGTTGCTCGGATTGCCATGGAGACAATGGCATCTAAAAAAAAACCGAAACACGAAATCAAAAATTCAAACATTAAAACTTAAATATACTTCAGCTTAATATTTCGAATTTAGAATTCCGCTATTGTTTCGGATTTAGATATTAGAATTTAGTGTTTCTTATGCTATTTATGGCACTCAAGACACTTAATAGGTCCTTTGCCTTTTTCTTTGTGACAGTCAATGCAGGTTGCATGATAAGCATTTTTAAAACTTGGTGCTGGTTTTTTTAATGCTTCGATGAGGCCTGTTTTGCCTGTATCATCTACGTGGCAAGTTTTACATTTGCCTGCCATGGGGTGAGTGCCGTGTGTGAATGTCACAGCTGGTTTTGTGCCATTGCCAGAGTCAATGACAATGTTTCCAGGCATATCTGCTGCCATTGCGCTAGAGATAATACCAAAAGTAAAAATAGTTGCTATAAGAATCATGATTGATTTCATTTGTATGCCTCCTAATGTATGCCGGAAAATTGTCTTAAGACTAACAATTTTGTGCGTTCGAATTACAAGAGCGTTTTAAAAATAACAAGGATTATTTATCTTCTTTTTCCTTAATCTTTTTGAGTTCCAATGGATGTTCATTAGCCATTTCTTCTTCTGTAAGTGTACCTTTCAAGCATGCCATATTGAGAGGATAAACTTCCACGTTAAAAATGACAAAGTAGAAGTGCCATACAATAATTGCTAAAGCGGCTAACCAGGCTTCATAAAAATGGATGACGCGTGCTATGTCCCAACCTATTTTAGTCAGGTATCCCATTGAGTAATTTTCAAACCACAGGATAAGGCCTGTCATACTCATGACCACTGTTCCCCAAATTAAAGCCCAATACTCACTTTTTTCAATATAGCTAAACCGGTCAAATTGAGGCTTATTTTTTGATATGCCGACATAGTAGAGCATCATACCTATGGCATCTTTAGCATCTTGCCAACGAGGTAGTAGGTCTTTAAAAAGTTGGTGACCACGTTTTGTTAGGAGAAGATAGAGCACATGATAAAAACTAATGACCATCATCGAGACACCGGCAATACGATGCACAAGGCCGCGGTATAAAAAGAATTCGCCTGTGATCTCACGAACCATGCTCACAAACCAGGTATCGGGATAACGCAGTAAGAAACCTGTTATGACAAGCGTAATAAAACTGATGGCAAGAATAGCATGTTGAATGCGTTCGTTAACGGTCATGCGCAAATACAGCGTTTTAGGATACGGTTTTTTGCCTGTGTCGTGACGACGTTCATGAAGAACATGACGCGATTTACTGATGTGATCCAAAATATTATGAAAGAGCATGCCGCCAATGGTACCAGCAATGAGGAACATATACACTATCCAGATCCAAAAAAGAATAGGGGAGTCTTCACGATCTGTTTCAACGTGAACCTTGCCTACTGTAAATTGCGCATTTGCTCCTGGATGACATTTGCCGCAGGTTTGAATGAGATTGCCTTGGTGAACAGTTGATTCTGGATCAGTAGCAGAACGTGTGTCATGGTGTTCATGACAGCTGGCACAGTGAGCCACATTCATTGATCCTTCAGCTACAGCAAGACCGTGATAGCTATCTTTAAATGTTTGAAAGATATTACTAGACAGACCGTATTTTTTAGAGAACTTATCGTTGCTATGACAGTCGGCACATACTTCAGAAGCTATGTTAGCAAAAGCGGTTGGGGCGTTGGGGTTCGTGTGTTTTGTGATACTGTGTTCCCCGTGACAATTAGTACATGTGGGTGAATCATGATTGCCTTTTTCCAAAGATATTGCATGCACACTTTTTTCAAAGGCCTTCATATCTTTTTCGTGACAGGCTGAGCATGTTTTTGCGATATTTTCTTTTTGGGTTGCTGAGGCATCATGTGCTGAATGGCAATCAACACAGCCAGCAGATTTATCATTACCATGAGCTACTGCTTTTCCGTGAACACTCTTTGTATAAGAGACAATAAAGTTTTTTGATGGTGTTGTTGCTGTCACGACGTTTTCATCATCGCGATGACATGATAAACACCGTTCATTTTGGGCGGCCTTGTTTTTTAGAATGTTTTGATTGTGGCAACTCAAACAAGAGGGGGTGATATCATTTTTAACTGTTTGTGCTTTGTGGTGATGGGATTTGCTAAAAGCATCGACAACATCTGAGTGGCAGTCATTACAGGTTGTCATGGCTTGGCCATCTTGTTTTTTAACTTTATGAGTCCCATGGCAATCTTGGCAACCCATCATGAGTTCTTGCTCAGGAGTATTGTTGGCAAGCTCTGGATGAAAAGCATGCTTTTTGCTCACATCATCATGGCATTGTGTACACTTAAGTTGTTTTGGGCTTTTGTTATGAGGGATTGTTTTAGCATCGTTATGACAATCAACGCAGCCAAGATCTTTATGGACTGATGAGTTAATATCTGTTTCTGATTTTGTGTCTTCGTGGCATGTTTGGCAATTATTTGCCCAGCTGATTTGAACGTGTGATAAGAATATGATGACAAATACAAATAATGACAAAACGGTCTTGAATCGTAAATGCATGAAAAAAACTCCTGTTTAATAGCCCTTGAAGTGATTTGTTGTGAGGGATTTAGCGTCCTTAAATTAATTTGGCAATATAAATAATTGGTTTTTAAGCTAGTTTTGACGTGCTAATCCAAGAATGCCGTTTTCAAAATAAGGTATAATACCGCTTAATTATATGGCTGAATTTTAATGTCTGGGATTGTCTTTGACGACTTGGGCGGCCTTGGTGAGTAGGGCTGTTATCGTCGCTTGCTGTTGGTATTTGACTTGTTCTAATTTAGAGTAAATGCGTCCCATACTTCGGACGACATATAGTGGGTCGATTCGATTAAGTGTCCAGGCCACCATGTCTTCACGGCAGAGCTCACATTTACAAGCACCTTCAATAACGTTGAGAACGCCTTCAAGCTCATCAACAACAACTTCTTCCATAAAATTTTTCATGACCATAAATAGTCCTTTCCTAAGTCGACAAAATATATAGAAGAAAACCATGTAAATGTCGAGTAGGGACACTTTTGTGTACTTTTCGACAAGTGAAGATAGGTTAGTGGGTTAGTATTCTCTTAAACAGGTGGCATTTTTCCAGCACGGTAAAGAGTCGCTGCTAGTACTGCACCCTGTGTATAGTTTTGAATAAAATACCCACGGTATGACTTGTCGTAATAAAGGTTAGCAAAGAGCTGTATGCTTTTTTTACTAAAAATATCTGGTTTTGTTTCAAAGACAGAGTTCAACAATAATATTGTTTCTTTGATAGCTTTGCCATTGCGCGTTTTGCTTGTCAGTGTCATTAAATTATTCACATCTTTTTCTGTAAAACTAAGCCAGCCAACAGAAAATAGCTTTAAGAGAGCCTCACTAAGACATTCTTTTTCACCAAACATACAATCAGCTAATGCCACATTTTCTAAACAGGCTTCTAGTGTCGAGCTGATGCTCAGCGGAGAGAGACAACCTTTGCCAGCGTCTTCTTCAGAAGATAATTTATCAGCTTTATTAAACCATATCTTTTTGAGGACCCTTTGTGCTGTTCTATGGCTATCGCCTTGACCTGAACGGCTAATATGACAAGCTTTCTTTAGAATTATCTGATAAGTGGATTGGTCTATCCAATTATCGGGAAGTTTTTCTTCAAACATGAGTTCAAAGACAGGGAGGTTGAATGTTAGTGCAACCTTAACAACTTCTCTCGCCATTTCTTTACGTTCTACCTTTTCAGAAGAAGTTGAACCAATAAGTAAAGCCACTATTTTCCATTTTCTTGGAAGATTGATTGGGTCTTCGAAAAACGTGTGCTGATAGCGTAAAAAATCTGAGGCGCTCATGTTTGGAAGGTTTGAAAAATCTCTTCTTTCTAAGCCGTAATATAAATCAGCAATTGACTCACTTGTCATGAATCTTTCTAGATGAATTTTTTTGAACAAATCTGGATTAAGAAGTTTTTTGTGCTCATAAGCTTTTTGCCAGAAATAATTAAGTGCTTGTTCATCACTTTCTATTTGTTGGAGTAATTTAATCATTTGTTCATTTCGTTTTTCTGTTGAATCTATTTTACAGAGATTACTGATCGCTTTATCAATTCTCATGAATTTAATGCGATTACTTGAACCTTTGGAAGCCGCTATAAGGGTAAATATTGAACCAGCCACAAGACCCACTCCAAATAAGCTTATGCTTACTACTGCGGCATCCATTGGTGAGAGTTGTATTGAGTTATTAGCTATAGCCGTGTCTTCATGAGGATCTGCTGAAACTTCAATGCTTTCTGTGCCCGTTATTTGGTTTTGTAATTCTAAATTAGGTAATAGTACATCAGGTAAAGAAAAAGGATTTTGAAAGGCTTCTATTCCATTGCCATCCATGGAAACTGTTATAGGAAAACCACTGTCATTGGTTGTAAAAGAATTAACAGCATCCCCCATATTTTGCCAAAGCGCTGGCGCGCCACCAAGAATACTGTTTGTTAAACCCGTACCCAAACCTGGAGTTAAAGTAATGCCATGCATAATACACCCTTGATTGATTTGATGTTAAATCTATTAGTGGTTGGGAAAAATAAGACATCCCACACCATATACCCAATTATAATATCGGTGGTGGCTTTTAAAAGTTGCTAATTATTTTGCACGTCCAAAAGGTGCGTCTTTCCTTTTGCCGAAAAAGGTACAGGCACTTTTTCAAAGAAAAACTAGCAACTTTGTAGAGCTCTATGCGATATAGGCATTGGGTAGTGTAGGGTGATAGTAATCCCTTAATAATATTAAGTTTATTTAGTGGAGGTGTTCATGCAAGGTCTTGGCTTGCTTGGTGTTCCTTGTGCTCAGGGGTATACGCCTTTTGCAACAGGTGCGCGAATTGTTCCTTTTTCAACAGATCATTATTTGGAAGCTTTTGAAGCGAGTCCACTTGGCGACGTGACTGTTCCTCTATTGCGCCGACAACCCAATCAACCTCTAGAAAAGGCTATGATTGATTGTGCTCATGTGAGTTTCTCTGATAATTCGGGTAAGTTTGCGCACAAGATCCAACCTGGTCTTGTAGATCTGTTTCAAGAAGCGGAACAACTCAGTGAACCAGGTAAGGGAATAGTCGCTCTGGATGCAACGCAGGGTCGTTGGCATGTGTCTCAGCCTCGTCGTGGGTTTACACGATTTATGTCTTCAGCAGACAAACGCATTGTCGCCTGTCGCGGACGGGAAGATGATCTTGTGCAACTTTTTTTAGGTTGGCATGGCAATGTGGCTTCGATGTTTCAAACAACGTGTTTTTACGGGCGAGCGCAAGCTGACAGCTATCACCAAATATATACGCAAAGCTATGTGTTTCAGGTAAATTCCTTAGAGGTAGCG
>Ga0233437_1005183_pt1 | contig 14462 bp, 7 predicted proteins | sample SI_122_August201_FD_182714 | JGI IMG/M metagenome (GOLD analysis project Ga0233437, IMG submission 182714) | Seawater microbial communities from Saanich Inlet, British Columbia, Canada - SI_122_August2016_200_MG | ecosystem: Environmental > Aquatic > Marine > Inlet | place: Canada: British... | reverse complement strand
ATGCCTGGATATTATCAATATTATCAAAAAATATCCGGCTCATTGCAAGAACCTTTAAATATTCAACACTGGTCTTCTTTTTGACGGCAATTTTTGTATTGTCCGGTTGAAAGGTCCAGGGAATAAATGCTGTAAACCCATGGGTTTCATCCTGGAGATTTCTTAGTTTATCCATGTGTTCAAAAATATGAAAATCTTTTTCAATGTGCCCGAACATCATGGTGGCACTGGATCGCATGCCCTGCTTATGGGCCTGTCGCATTACTTCGATCCATTCTTCTGAAGAGCACTTGTTGGGGGACACTTTTTGCCTGATATCATCACACAAAATCTCTGCTCCCCCACCCGGAATGGAAGAAAGACCCGCCTCTTTTAAAATCGACAGGGTTTGAGCAATGGACAAAGAAGACTTTTTGGCAATAAAATCAATCTCAGGTGGAGAAAAGCCATGAATATGAATATCAAAATTTTCTTTGATACAGGTTAACAGATCCGTGTAATAATCAATTTCAAGGTCTGGGTGCATGCCCCCCTGCAAAAGGATCTGGGTTCCACCAAGGTCAAGGGTTTCGGCAATTTTATCAAACAGGTCCTTTTTTGAAATAATATACCCATTGCCCATATCGTGCGTTACAAAGAATGCACAAAATCTACAGCCTGAGGCACAGATATTTGTATAATTAATATTTCGATCCACCACATAGGTAACAATTTTTTCCGGGTGATGGTAAAAGCGCTTATGGTTGGCAAGGTTTGCCAGGGTCAATAGATCTGCCTTTCGGAAAAGGGTCAGACCTTCATTGATATCTATTCTCTCATTCCCATCTATTTTTTCAATAATTTTATTCAGACTATCCATTTTTTTTAACTACTGTTTTAGGATTTAAGATTTAAGATTTAGGGTTTAGGGTTTAGGGTTTAGGGTTTAAGATTTAGGGTTTTGTTCAGGAACTATTTATGGGATTATAAAAAGAATCCCTTTCAACAGGTTCAAACCCGGCCTTTATGATCATATCTTCCATTTGCTCCTTTGTCAGGCCGAGCGCTGATTTTGCACCGGCCATATGGGTGATCCTTTCTTCAATAATCGTTCCATCAAGATCATCAGCCCCAAAGCTTAAAGCAACCTGGGCCAGCTTTTCCCCGATCATTACCCAATAGGCTTTGATATGATCAAAATTATCAAGCATAAGACGGGCGGCTGCCACATTTTTTAAGTCATCCACAGCCGTGGTTGACTGGATGTGGGTAAGTTTTGTGTTTTCAGAATGAAAGGCCAGTGGGATAAAAGCTGAAAACCCCTTAGTTTCATCCTGTAATTGTCTTAAGGTAATAAGGTGATCAACTCTTTCTTCAATGGTTTCAATATGGCCATACAACATGGTGGCATTGGTTTTAATCCCAGCCTCATGCACAGCTCTCACAATTTCAAGCCAGCGTTCATGGTTGATCTTTTTTGGAAACAATTCCCCATGAATTCTTGAATTTAATATTTCAGCTCCGCCACCAGGCATCATTTCAAGACCGGCTTGTTTGAGCTTTTGAATGGTCTGTTTAATGGAAAGTTTGGCAAGTTTGGAAAGATAATCAATTTCCACACAGGTAAAGGCTTTAATCGTGGCTTTGGGCCGCACTTTTTCACAGTCTTTAACAGAGCAATAAAATAATCAAATGTTAAGGCTTCATTTAAGCCACCCACAATATGCAATTCATTTACGGGTTCATCAATGCGCTCTAAAAGTCTTTTTTCAATTTCATCAATGGACCAGGTATAAGCGCCTTTTTCTTTGCGATCCCTGGCATAGGCACAAAACCTGCACCTGTTTTTGCACACATTGGTATAATTTAAATGCTGATTATAAATATAAAATGCTTTATTGGCATGCAAAGACCGCCGAACATGGTTGGCAATCTGCCCCAGACCTATCAAATCATGGGTTTCATAAATATAAATCCCGTCTTCTTTGGAAAGACGGGAACCGTTTAAGACTTTTGAATAAATTCCTTCAAGCCTTTTATCGATAAAAGATATATCCATTGGTCTCTCTTTGTTTTCCCTTATTAATCTCCCTGGTTTATTTCCGAAATCATATCTGCAATATTTGAAGCCATTTGGGAAACTTTTTTCTCCTGCTCAGGATTAGTTGGAGGAGCCGGATTCATATCTGGATCAGCGTCTTGAAACAAATCGTCCTGGATCAGTTCTTCATCCTCTTTACCAGCGGTTGAAATTTCTAAACATTCGCCCTGCCTGTTAACCATCACAGATAAGGGAACCTTGATTTCAAAATCAAATTTATAGGCAATCATATCATTACAAACCACAAGATCACCATTTTCACACTCTATTTTGTCCTGTAGTGTGAAATTGTACTTTTCCATCAGCATTTTCCCTACGGCTTCCCAATCCAGTGCTGCATTTATTGTGTCAATAAACTTTTTTTCATTTTCCTTAATGCTTTCAGAATTTATAAATTTCATGAAACACCTCTTTGTTTAAAGAAAAAATGCAATTCGTCTGCAGCACTTAAATATGCTTTGGCTGCCGGACTTTTTATATCATGAAGTACAACAGGAATCTTTAATTCCATGGATTTTTGAATGGCCACATCATTGGGAATAAATGTATTATAAACCAGTTCTTTTACATCAGACAAATTCTGATTTTCCATAAAGAACTCAATCTGTTTTTTTGTTTCACTCCGGTTGAACAAAAGACCGGCTATTTTCAAGGGGACATTGTGGGTTGTCCGAATATATTGTACCATTTGTAAAAGGGAATAAAAATCTTCAATGGAATTATGCTGTGCAGACATACAGACCAGAAGCCAGTCAGCAGCTGTCATTGCAGTAACGCTTAAAAAGCTATAGGAAGACGGTGAATCAATAATAATATACGCATACTCGTCTTCAATATCTTTTAAAAAAAAGCGCAGAATCTTTTCATTTCCGGAATTTTTTGACAACTTCAAGGCAACTTGAAACAAATTAAATCGGGCAGGCATTATATCCAGGCCGTTGATCCGGGTTCTTACTACGGCATCTATAACCTTTGCTCGACCAGACAAAACCGATGTGATATCACATTTATAATCCAAATCCTTGATGCCGCACCATTGTGTAGAACATGCCTGGGGATCACAGTCAATTAAGAGGGTCTTTTTTCCAAGCAGCGCTAATGACGTGGCAAGATTTACGGCTGTTATGCTTTTTCCGGTTCCACCCTTCTGGCCGGCGATTGTAATTATTTTACTCATAATCCCATACCTTTAGCACAATTATTTAAAAATTGAATCCTCAAATTTACTAACCTTGGAAAATAAAACCCAGGCAAATATCCAGAGATAGTTGAATTATCAGACTGAATATATCATAATGTAAAATATTATCAAACCATAAACAGGAGATTAAAGTCTCAAACATTGGATTCTGGAAAAATTTTAAACAATATTATATAAATAATGGATGAATTAACTCAAAATTATATTGACTATCTTATTATTGAAAAAGGGTTGTCCGATAACAGCATTGCGTCTTACTCTTCTGATCTTGCACAATACATAACCTTTCTTGAAAAAAATCAGATTCATGATTTAAATGCGGCGGACACCACTGTTATTCTGGCCTGGTTGATAGATCTTGCTAAAAAAGGACTTTCTGCCAAATCAAGAGCCCGGTATATAATTACAATTCGGGGTTTATATAAATTCTTAATTGCCGAAAAAAAAGTGATCAAAAGCCCGGTAAAAGATGTGGATATTCCTAAAATCGGGCTTGCACTTCCAAAGATTATGACCGTCAAAGAGGTTGAAATGCTTCTTGAGGCTCCGGATATAAAAAAGCCTAAGGGAATGAGAAATTCAGCAATGATGGAAATCATGTATGGTGCGGGTTTAAGAGTATCTGAACTTATTGTTTTGCGCATACAGGACATTAATCTTGATGCAAACTTTGTAAGGGTCATGGGAAAAGGTTCCAAAGAGCGCATCGTCCCCATTGGTTCAAAGGCAAGAACCATTACACAAAAATGGATCAAAGAAGGCAGGCCTTCCCAATTAAAAAACGTTTCAACCCCTTATCTCTTTGTTGCAAGAGCGGGAAAACCCATGACCCGTCAGTCTTTCTGGAAAATCATAAAAAAATACGCCCTTTTGGCCAATATTTCAAAAAATACCACGCCACATACGTTGAGGCATTCCTTTGCTACTCACCTGCTTGAAGGCGGAGCTGATTTAAGATCCGTTCAAACAATGCTCGGTCATTCAGACATATCAACCACCCAGATTTATACCCATATTTCAAGGGAGTACCTGGTCAAGATGCATCAACAATTTCACCCGCGAAGCTGAACAATTTTTAAATCCACTTTCTTTCTTCCTGATAATAAAATCAAGCTGTATTGATTCAGTAAGCCCTTTTATGGTAATAGGGATGGCTGTCAAAAAAAACACAGCAAATAAAAAATTTACCTTAAATATAGATGGAAACCATAGATGCTTGATGAAAAATCAAATTCTTTAAAAGACCTGCTCATGCAAGTGAATACACCCATTTATGCTGTTCAGACAGACGAAGGCGGGATTGATTTTATAGCTGAAGATAATGATTTTTCCTTTTCAGCCTTTAAAGAAAATTCTGAGCATTGTATCAAAGCCTTTGTCCCGGCTGTCCGGCTTAAAAACCTTGGTGACATGGGGTTTAAGAAGCGTCATGCCTTAACATACCCCTATATCGCCGGTGCCATGGCAAATGGAATTTCTTCTGCTGCCATGGTAAAAACCATGGCCCAAAACGGGATGATGGGTTTTTTGGGTGCCGGCGGTCTTTCCATAGAACAAATAGAAGAAAACATTATTGATCTGAAAGCCAGCCTGAAAGATAAACCCTTTGGATTTAACCTGATTCACTCCCTTGGTGATCCAGATCTTGAAATGGCGACTGTTGACCTTTATTTAAAGCATAGGATCACCCTGGTGAGTGCAGCAGCCTTTATGCGCATGACTCCGGCTCTTGTATTTTATCGAATCAAAGGTATTTTTGCTGACAGTGACGGCCGGATTGTAACTCCCAATAACATTATTGCCAAGGTGTCACGAATTGAAATTGCCCGACAGTTTTTCTCGCCTCCTCCGGAAAAACTGGTAAACTTTCTCCTGGAAAAAGGATTGATTACTCAACAGGAGGCTGATTTATCGCCCTATATTCCAATGGCCCAGGACTTGACAGCTGAAGCAGACTCAGGCGGACATACAGATAACCGTCCGGCCTTGGCATTGTTGCCCACCATGATAGCATTAAAAAATGAATTCATGGATATCTATAATTACAAAGAACCCCTGTGTGTCGGTCTTGCCGGTGGCATTGCCACCCCGGAATCCGCAGCTGCCGCCTTTGGAATGGGAGCTGCCTATATATTGACCGGTTCTGTCAATCAATCCTGTGTTGAGGCCGGCATATGCGACACTGTTAAGAAAATGCTATGCCAGGCAGAACAGGCAGATGTTGCCATGGCACCTGCCGCAGACATGTTTGAAATCGGTGCCAGGGTTCAGGTGTTAAAACGCGGAACTCTGTTTCCTGTCAGGGCTGATAAATTATTTAAGCTTTACCGATCCCACAATAGTTTTGATGATATTGATGAAAAATCAAAACAGGAAATCCAGGAAAAAATTCTGCAGTCTGGATTTGAAGAAGCCTGGACTTCCACAGAAAAGTTTTTCCGCAAAACTGGTAACATAAAAGAATTAGAAAGAGCCAAAAATGATCCAAAGCATAAAATGGCCCTTGTTTTCAGATCCTATCTGGGTCTTTCTTCCAAATGGGCCATCCAGGGAAATTCAGAAAAAAAAATGGATTACCAGATCTGGTGCGGACCTGCCATTGGAGCCTTTAACCAATGGGTAAAAGGTAGTTTTCTTGAGACCCATGAAAACCGGAAAACAGCTGAAGTAGCTTTAAACCTCTTGTTCGGCGCCTGTATCTGTATTCGGGCATCTATTTTAAAAACCCAGGGATTCCAATTGCCCAGAGGTGCAGAATCATTTAAACCCATGAGCCAAAAGGAATTGCTCTCTTTTCTTTAAACTTGTTTTTTGTGTAAAACTTTTGTCAAATATTGATCCATTAAAGGATTTAAAAGGTTCAAAATAGTATATTCCGGCTATGGAACCAATGGATAAATCTCCTGAAAAAACCTGTATTGCAATTGTAGGTATGGGATGTATATTCCCAAAATCGAGCATACTGGCATCTTCTGTCCAATGGGATTGATGCCATTGCTGATATTCCTGACGATACCCACTGGAAATTAAACGACTATTTTGATCAGGATCCAACCAAACCTGACCACACTTATTGTACACGCGGCGGTTTTTTGCCATCGATCTCCTTTGACCCTTCTTTTTACGGCATTCCGCCCAATAATATTGAGGCAACAGACACTTCCCAGCTTTTAGGACTTGAAGTCGCCAGGATGGCCCTGGAGGATGCCGGATATCCATTGAATCATCCTGATCTCCAACAAAAAAAGGTCAATGTAATTTTAGGGGTCACCGGAACCCAGGAACTTGTGATACCGCTGGGAGCCAGACTTGGACACCCTATCTGGAAAAAAGCCCTTGAAGACTCTGGAATCAGTGGGGAAAAAAAAGATGAGGTCATTCAAAGAATACAAGGCGATTATGTCCAATGGCAGGAGAACTCATTTCCCGGTCTTCTTGGTAATGTCGTTGCCGGCAGAATTGCCAACCGCCTTAACCTCTCCGGGACAAACACTGTCACAGACGCTGCCTGTGCAAGCTCTCTTGCTGCCATTCATACTGCAGTGATGGAACTTGTTTCCGGTAAATGTGATATTTCTATTACCGGAGGCGTGGACGCACTGAATGATATTTTCATGCACATGTGCTTTTCAAAAACCGGTGTTCTTTCACACAAAAGTGATGCCAGACCATTTTCAAAGGATGCGGATGGCACAGTTCTAGGCGAAGGAATCGGCATGCTGGTGTTAAAACGACTTGAAGATGCGCAAAAAGATAATGACAGGATTTATGCTCTCATTAAAGGTATTGGCACGTCAAGCGACGGCAAAACCTCTGCCATTTATGCCCCGGATTCAAAAGGACAGATCAAAGCATTAAACGAAGCTTATAAGGAAGCCAATATCACCCCTTCCACTGTCGGGCTTATTGAAGCCCATGGAACAGGAACACGGGTGGGAGATAAAGTGGAATTTTCTGCTTTAAAAAAATGTTTTGATGCTACTTCTCCAAAAAATCAAATCGCCATTGGGTCTGTCAAATCAATGATCGGCCATACCAAAGCTGCGGCAGGTGCTGCAGGGATAATAAAATCAGCCCTGTCCCTTTACAACAAGGTCCTCCCTCCAACATTAAAAGCCCTGGAACCTGATCCTGACCTGGATATTAACAATTCCTCCTTTTATTTAAATTCTGAATCTAAACCATGGATATCCACACCTTCTTGTCCCGAAAGAAGATCAGGAGTCAGTGCCTTTGGATTTGGCGGCAGTAATTTTCATGTTGTTCTGGAAGAATACAATCCTTTAAAATCACATGTTTCATGGGACGGCGCCATACAAATCATTGCATTTTCAGCTGACACTAAAGATAGACTTTCAGATAAAATTATTGCCGTTAAAAAGATTTTTAATGAAACAAATGATACCCAGCAACTTTTGCAGGAGATTGCCTTTCAGGCCTGTGAATCAAGAAAGTCGTTCTCAATCAACCATTATTTCAGGCTGCTTATCGTTCATAAAAAAGAAGAAAATATTCAAAAAAACCTTACATTGGCACTGGAAAGTAGTGATGGAGAAAAATCAACTCCCCATATCTATTTTTCCAAAGGCCTGAAAAAAGGAAAGCTGGGATTCGTGTTCCCTGGCCAGGGAAGCCAGTATACAGGCATGGGAAAAGACCTTGTTTCCGTGTTTCCCGAAGCATTAGAGGCATTGGAACAGGCAGGCAATATTTTTTCCACAGAGAATAAATCATCAGAATTCAAACCGTTGCAGGACTATATTTTCCCTTTGCCAACGCATTTACAGACACAAGCTTGCTCACAAGAAAATCTTCGTCAAACTGACATTGCCCAGCCTGCCATCGGAGCTGTGTCCCTTGCCATGAACAAAGTGCTAAAAAGGTTTGCTATCACACCCGAAACAACCTGTGGTCACAGTTTTGGAGAATTATCAGCCCTATGTTCAGCTGGATGGATGGATGAAAAATCGTTTATGCAGCTTTCTTCTGCCCGGGGCAAATTTATGGCAAAGACAGGCTCCCGGGATGGAAATTCAGGAAGTATGCTTGCCGTTCAAGCGGATTTGGCAAATATTAAAGACTTGATAAAACAAGAAAAACTTAGTGTTGTTCTTGCCAATAAAAACAGCCACACCCAAGGCGTTTTATCCGGATCAACCAGTGAAATACTCCGGGCAAAAAAAATCTGTAAACAAAAAAAAATAAGGGCGGTTCAACTTCCTGTTGCAGCAGCGTTTCACAGCAAACTTGTGAACAGTGCAGCAATTCCTTTTAAAAAGGAGGTGTCATCAAAAATTCTTTGCTCCACATCAGTTGATGTACTTTCAAATACCACGGGTAAGATGTATAGCAAAAAAGAATCAGACATTAAACAGATGCTCGGGAATCAACTGGCAAATCCCGTCAATTTTGTTGATAATATTGAAACAATGTTTGAAAACAATGTATCCTTTTTTATTGAAGTCGGCCCAAAGGCTGTTTTAACGGGTCTGATCAAATCAATATTAAAAGACGCACCGGTTACTGCCATCTCCCTTGATTCATCCTCGGGGAAAAAATCAGGCATTGAAGATCTTGCCCATACTTTATGCATGGTTGCCTCAAAGGGATTTGACGTTGATCTTACAAAGTGGGAAGATTTCGCAAACAAACCTGTGCCCAAAAAAATGCGGGTGCAACTTTCTGGTGCCAACCCAAAACCAAAAAACAGGTGCGATATTCCTAAATCAGAACCAAAATCAAACCCGAACCCAGGCCCTAAAACATTACAAAATCAAACATTTAATAAAAACAGATCAGTTTTAAAAGGCTCTGATATGACAATTCAGACTACAGACAAGACAAACCCGGGACAAAATACTGCAGACGAGATTACTTTACCTGCTTTGCAGGCCATGAAAATGGTTCAAAAGGGACTTGAAGCAATGCAACAGCTTCAGACCCAGACAGCACAGGCCCATGAAAAATTTCTTGAAACACAGGCCCAGGCCAGCAAAACTTTGGCAAGCATGATGGAACAAACCCGCAACTTTGCGTTTAATCCATCAATGGACCCATCATCGGCACCGTCAATTGCACCGTCATCGGCACCATCATTGTTTGTTCCTTCCCCCTCAACCATTGCACCTTCAGCTATGGAAGAAAGTCCTAAATCTTTTAATAGACCTGATCATTTAGTGAACTATGATACCCCTGTTTTTCAATCATCTTCCAAAGGCATTGATGTCCAGACTCTTGAACCGGAGCCCAAAAATAAAATACCACAAAAGATTGAAAAGCATATTATTCCCGAATCTGAAACTCATACTTCAGATGCTGAAATTGAGCCCGTCCTTTTTGAAATTATCAGTCGGTTGACAGGCTTTCCTGTTGAAATGCTGGAGTTGGATATGGACATTGAGTCTGACCTTGGTATTGATTCAATAAAAAAAGTGGAAATCATCTCAGAGCTTGAAAAAGCTATCCCTTCCTGTCAGGGATTAACCAGCGAAAACATGGGATCTGTAAGAACTCTGAAAGATATTTGCCTATCCATACAAGAACCAAAATCGACTTTTATTGAAACCCCTGCCATAGAAACAACAGGCAATAAGAGCCAGGGTACTAAAACCGATATTCAGGAACAAAGCCAAACAACCATAAACCAGAATGTTTCAAGTGTCCTTATCAATACCATCAGTGAATTAACAGGATTTCCCGTTGAAATGCTTGAGCCTTCAATGAATCTGGAATCCGACCTGGGAATTGATTCCATTAAACGGGTGGAAATTCTTTCAAAATTAGAGCAGGAACTGGATCATGTTGAGACAATTTCCTCTGATGACATTGGAACCTTGAAAACCATTGAAGAAATCATTGTCTATCTAACAAAGGATGTCTCTAAACCGGGTGTTGAATCAGAAAAAAAAAGTTCAATGTCTCAGACAGAACCGGAAAAAAAAAACAATACAGCAAGCCTGGATAAAAAACTGACTCGCCAGGTTGTTTCTCTAAAGGAATACCCCACTAATCAGATTCGGTTTTATAATGGTGCCAAAATAGAGTTGCCGGCTAAAAAAAAAGTCTATATTACACGAGACAGCTCAAAGATAGCCACACGATTTAAGGCAGAATTTGAAAAATCAGGAATCGATGCAGCTCTGATTGATATCAGCAAAGGAGATATCCCCCAATTGCCGGATGCTGCAGGAATCGTACTTTTGCCCGATGCTTTCAAAAAAAATAGCCCGGATACAGCCCTGAATTTTTTAAAATCCGCGTTTTTGCTGGTAAAAAAGAATGCAGGTTACTTAATGGATTCCGCCACAAAAAAAGGTGCTTTTATATCAACTATCTCCTTTTTGGGCGGCAGGTTTGGGTTTACAAACGAGACCTTTCATACTGATCCATATTATGGTGGACTTGCGGGGTTTGCAAAAACAGCCGGCCTTGAATGGAAAAATATTTTATGCAGGGCATTGGACATGCCGGATTCTCTTGAAAAATGCCTGGAAAATGCTGAAGCTGCCGTCTCTTTAATGATGACCCAAGGTGAAGTTGAGATGGGACTGGATGGGGACAACTGTAATATTCCAACCCTGGTGGATCAAAAATTAAATAAAACCACGATTGACCTTACTTCTTCTGATGTTGTTGTTATTACAGGCGGTGCCAAGGGTGTTACCGCAGCATGCGCCATTGAAATGGCAGAAAAATATTCACCGGTTATTGTTCTTATAGGAAGATCAAAAGCGCCATCCTTTGAACCAAAATGGGCCAGAGATATTCAAGATCCCGGCTTGCTGAAAAAAGCCATACTGATTAATGAATTCAAAGACCTGTCACCAAAACCATCTGATATACAAAAAATATATAAAAAAATCGTGTCCAACCGTGAAGTCAAAAAAAATATTCAATTAATGACTGAACACGGTTCAAAGGTGAAATATTTTTCAGCAGATATCAGAAATCCAAAAGAAATCCAGACAATTTTTAAGGCAGTACGAAAAGAGTTCAACCATATAACTGCTGTCATCCATGGTGCAGGGGTTCTTGAGGACAAACTGATCATTGATAAACAAATGGATCAGTTTTGCCATGTACTTGAGACAAAAGTTAAAGGCCTTGAAGTGCTTATATCAGCATCAAAGCCTGATAAACTCAAATATTTTGTTTTATTCTCTTCCATTGCTGCCCGGCTGGGCAACCAGGGCCAGTGCGACTATTCAATGGCAAATGAAATTTTAAATAAAACCGCACAAAAACTTGCCTTTGAAAACTCAGATTGTAAATTTTTGTCCATTAACTGGGGTCCCTGGGAAGGTGGGATGGTGGAAGCATCTTTAAAAAAAGAATTTTTAAAAAAGGGTATTGAACTTATTCCCTTAAAGGACGGGGCTGAGCAATTATTAAAGGAAATGGGGAATATTGAGGGAAATGACCCTGAAGTGATCATTGGGGCTCAGGTTTTAAAAAAAGAAAAACCAAAGGAACCCGGTCTTTCAAAGGCTATGACATTATCCTTCGGCCTTTCATCAACCCCTGTTTTAGCTGACCACAAAATAGCAGGAGAACCTATTGTCCCTTTTGCTTTATTAATGGAATGCCATGCACATGCAGCAGAGAAAAATAATCCCGGCCTTATGTTTTCCGGAATGGATAACATGCGACTTTTAAAAGGCATAAAACCCGGGGGAAATGAGCTGGATATACATATTAATCTGGGAAAATGCAAGCCAGGCAAAAACGACTTTAAAATGCCCAGCACAATTACATCAGGTGCTTTGGATAATCCATCCTTTATTCATTCAAATTGTACCATTATATTAAAAGATCGGTTGCCAAAACCACCCGCCCTGTCTAAAGCTGCTTTCATGGAGTTAAAACCCTTTCCTAAAACCATAAAACAGGCTTATTCTGATATTCTCTTCCATGGAAAAGAACTTCAGGGAATACAATCCATCAATGGTTATTCAGAAAAAGGAATTGAGGTTCTTACCTGCCTTTCCCCTTCTCCCGGGCAATGGTTTAAAAAAACCTTTCATTCAAAATGGAATATTGAACCCATGATGCTGGATACAGCATTCCAGGCAGCTATACTCTGGTCTCATGAAAGGACCGGACAGGTCTGTCTGCCCAGCTTTATTGCCAATTTTCGCCTGTATTCATCTTTTAAAGCGCTAAAGAATAATATCCGAATTCTCTTTACTGTGAATGAAGAAACTAAAAATAAAATAAAAGGGTATTTTACCTTTTTGAATGAAGAAAATATTGTTGTTGCAAGTATCACTGGATTTGAAGCAATTACAGACCCATCCTTAAAAGAAAAATTCAAAAACAAACCTCTTTTTTCAAAAAAATCCATTCTTGCTTTTGCCCAGGGAAAGCCTTCCCAGGCATTTGGAGAAAAATATACCCTGTTTGATAAAGAAAGGCAGATTGCCCGACTTCCCAGGCCTCCTTATTTTTTCATGGACAGCGTACTTAAGGCTGATCACACACAATGGGCAATGAAACCAGGAGGCTGGATTGAAACACAATATGATGTTCCGGAAGATGCATGGTTTTTTAAAGCCAACAGGACCTCGTCCCTGCCTTATTGTATCCTGCTTGAAATCGCACTCCAGCCCTGCGGCTGGCTTGCAGCCTATGCAGGTTCCGCCCTTGAAAGTGACGACAGATTGTATTTTAGAAATCTGGGTGGCGAGGCAGAACTGATTGAACCCCTGTCAAAAGATTGCGGTACCCTCACCATCAAATGCCGGATGACTGATGTATCTAAAGCCGGAAATATGATCATTCAGAATTTTGATATGGACGTAATAAAGAATGAAAAAAGCGTCTATAAAGGCACCACCCATTTTGGTTTTTTTACTGGTCAGGCTCTTTCAAATCAGATTGGAATCAGGGACAGCCGCTTTGACAAATATGTATTACCCCAAAAAGATATTGAAACTGCAAAAACTCTGCACTTCAAAAAAGATGCTCCTATATCACCGGATGATAAACATGACAGCAAAAATACGGGCATGCCATCAAAAGCATTGCGGATGATTGATGACATTAAGGCTTTAAGTCTTGATGGCGGCATATATGGAAAAGGGTATGTGAAGGCAAGTAAAATAGTAGATTCATCAGAATGGTTTTTTAATGCACATTTTTATCAGGACCCTGTGTGCCCGGGCTCTTTAGGAATAGAATCTTTTATTCAAATGATCCGTTTCTTTTTGCTTGAAAAATTTGATATCCCCATGAACGGCTATGAACCTCGAATGAGTCCCGGCCAATGTCATGAATGGATCTACAGGGGGCAAATCATACCATCAAATAAAAAGATAGAACTCCATGCCCACATAAAAGAAATCTCCAGTGGAAATGATGATTATTCCGTTATTGCCGACGGGGCTCTGACAGTTGACGGCATTTGTATTTATGAAATGATTGATTTTGGTCTTGATATCATTAAAATAAACCAGGCAAATTTAGAGTTAACGAAAAAACAAATTTCTGAAAAAAAATATTGAAACTTTTATTAATTCAATTTTCATAAAAAAAATCGTATAAACCATTGTTATTAAATAATTAAATCGCTGGTGTTCTATTTGTCGGAAATGCCAGTGCTGGCATCTTCGATAAATGGCGATTGAAACATAGCTTTTTCATTTGGCAAAGCTATGATCAAACGCAAAAAGCCCTGACAGTTGAACCGTTTATAAATTTTTGGTGATCAGGGATTTTAAGGGGGTCCTTCAACAATTTCAGTTGCGATCAAAGTTACTTTCAGAATCATTAACTTCTAAAGAAGCTTTACTAAAGATGATCCTTTTGTAAGAGAAATTCTTGAAACCGGTCTCCAGATTGTTTAACCCCTCATTCCAAAACAAAAAAGGTCCAAACCATGAGATTAAATCATGGTTTGGACCTTAAAAAAAATGAATCGGCAACGTTCTACTCTCCCACACAGTCTCCCATGCAGTACCATCGACGCTAAAGAGCTTAACTTCCGTGTTCGAGATGGGTACGGGTGTGACCTCTTTGCCATAGTCACCGATTCAAACTATATAATCAGTTGCAGTAAATATCATAATGTGTCCGCATTAAAGCGTTCAAACTTGTTTGTGTAAAAAAGTGGCTAAGCCTCACGACCTATTAGTACCAGTTAGCTGAACACATTACTGTGCTTACACACCTGGCCTATCAACC
>Ga0233437_1005181_pt1 | contig 14472 bp, 23 predicted proteins | sample SI_122_August201_FD_182714 | JGI IMG/M metagenome (GOLD analysis project Ga0233437, IMG submission 182714) | Seawater microbial communities from Saanich Inlet, British Columbia, Canada - SI_122_August2016_200_MG | ecosystem: Environmental > Aquatic > Marine > Inlet | place: Canada: British... | reverse complement strand
GAGAGGAACCTTTAGGGTAACAAACATTCTTAGTTGAATGGAGCAAGAAGAGCCGTATGAAGCGAGAGTTTCATGTACGGATCTGTGAGAGGCTGAGGGGGAAGCTCCCTCGGTCTACTCTACACAAATTCTGACACCTTACTTAAAATAATAGTATCAAGCCGTTACGTGTACCCTGATTTCAATAAAAAATAAAATGTTAATCAAAGAACAATGTATTTTAGGAATTGAAGGTACAGGTCACTCTATTTCAGTGGGGATAATGGATCAGGGAATCGTTAAGGGCTGCGTATTTATTAATGCAGGATTACCAGGTTCCTCCGTATTGTTAAAATCGATCGATGAACTATTGAAAACCTGTCAAATCGATAAAGAAAAACTCAATGGTATTTGTGTTACATTGGGCCCCGGATCGTTTACTTCAATGAGAATAAGCCTGGCGGTTGCAGAAAGTATCGGGCTGGCTTTGAATATCCCTCTTTATGGTACCGATGTATTAACTTTAATGGCCGCCACCGTTCCTTTTTATGAATTTTCTATCAAAGTGATTAAAAACGCCTATAAAGGTGAACTGTACCTGGCAGAATTTCATATTGCTTCAGGAAAAGTTGTCCAGGATTCAGATTTGGTTTTGATTAAGCCGGAACTGTTTTTTGAAAACCTTCAGGAAAACGACTTACTGTTAGGAGATGGTGTTCTTAAAATGCAAGTGGATGGTTATGATTTACAAAGTAAGAATGTTTGTCTGGATCTAAGCTTTGGCAGACAGGTTTCAGGAATCCATGTGATTGAACATTTTTTGGAAAAAGAAGTGGCCGAGCCATCCATTGTGCCTTTAGAACCAATCTATATTCGTTTATCAGAAGCAGAAATTAACTATGGTAAACAATTTGGTAAATCGTGAACTGTTTTGAAGTTTTATCAAAAGATTCTTTTCATATATATGAAAAAGAAATTTCTCAATTAGATCTTGATTGTTTTCCGACCAGCGGTTGGGACCTGGACCAGTGGTTAACTCTATTTCAAAATTATCAACTAAAGGTTTTACTTGCTCTTCGCGATGAAAAAGTATTGGGTTTTGTAGCGTTTTCTAATATTGAAAATGAATCGGAGCTATTAAAAATCGGAGTAAAACAAGCTGAGCGCAAATTATCGCTGGGTAGCCAATTGATTAAAAAAATGATCGATTTATTACATAATCAAAATACTGATAAGGTATTTCTTGAAGTCAGATCCGATAATCAAAATGCCATTAAACTTTATTCTAAATACCAATTTAAATTAATCAATCGTCGTAAAAATTATTATCAAAATCCGTTGTGCGATGCCTTAATTTATCGTTTGGAAATGTAAACCGGAAAATTTTAAATGTTAGCTATTGTTTCTGCCATTAAAGATGAAGTATCAACCATAATTACAGAACTGCAAGCAGAAAAACTCCCCAATGAAGCGGCCTGGATTTCTAAGAAAAATGCTGTTTATATTCTTCCTTTAGGGGTTGGGTTTTTAGCAGCAGCCATTAAATTACAACAATTTTATTATCAACACCCGGAAATCAACTCAGTTCTATTTTGTGGTACTGCTGGTTCCTATAAAGATAGAAATCATATTGGTAAGCTTGTATTATGTCAGTCGACAATATTGGCAGATGCCGCAGCGGAGTTGAAATTAAGTCTTTATGCACCTGTTTTAGAGCGGGAAGCACTACAACCGACTTTAAAACTTGATTTAGATCTAACTTCAGGTAAAATTTTGACTGCCTTAACCTTAACCAAATCGGATGAAGCTGCTGATAATATAGCACAAAACACAAATTCTGATTTTGAAAATATGGAGTTATACGGTATTGCCAGTGTTTCTAAGTTGCTGAATTTGAAATGGAATAGTATTTTGGGAATTACCAATAAAGTTGGAAGGAATGGCCATGTGGAATGGTTTAAAAACCACAGGCCCATTGAAATCAAATCAGGAATTTTGGTTTCTGATATGATAAAAAGTAGAAAGTGTTAATTCCTATTTACTTTTTATTATGTTTTTTTTAGGATTTCAACATTTGAAGTTATGTCACTAATGACAACATAGTTAAAAATTAAGAGGTAATATGGCTAAAGTAGTAATAATTGATAGAGATGAATGTACAAGTTGTGGACAATGTGCAGACGATCTGCCAGATGTTTTTGCAATGGATGATGATGATATCGCTATCGTAGTTGAAGGACATTCCGGAAGCGAAGATGATATTCAGGAAGAAATCGACGCTTGCCCGGGTGAATGTATTCTCTGGAAAGACTAATCGCTTTTTGGAATAATTAGCTGCCGGTTTCCTTTTCACCTAATACAGTAAACTGGCAGATTATTGAGTTTGAAGAATTAAAGACTCATAATTAAAATCTCTCCGGTAGGGATCAAATCCCGCCTCGGAAATCAGCGCTTTGGCTGCCGCTTCATCTTTAACACCGAAGGATCTTAGTACATTCTCCTCAATAACCGGTGAACTAATGTCATTGGCTCCCATATGCAGTGCTAATCCGCCAATTTTCTCACCGAGTACCATTACCGAAACTTCGATATTTTTAATATTATCCAGATAGATTCTGCAAATTCCCAGAATTTTCAGATATTCATGGGAAGGTATCAATCGCGTTTTAAAACCTTTAGTCTGCTGTTGAAAAGTCCAGGGGATGAAGGAATTAAAACCACCGGTTATATTTTGAATGGATCGAACCAAATCCAGATGTCTGATAATTTCATCATCGGTTTCAACCGATCCAAACACGATGTTAGCAGATCCAAAAAGCCCCTGAAAATGACACTCTTTTAAAATATCACACCATTCTTGGGTAGTACACTTTTTAGGTGAAAGAATATTTCGCACTCTGTCAGATAATATTTCTGCACCAGCCCCGGGAACTGAATCCAGGCCAGCCATTTTTAATTCCTGTACAGTGTTTGCGATCGATAACCGACTGATTTTAGCAATATTTTTAATTTCCACTGGAGAAAAGCCACGAATATGAATGCTATAGCGTTCTTTTATCGATTTAATGATATCTGTGTAATAATCAATTTTCAATTCAGGATGAACACCACCCTGGAAAAAAATCTGATCGGCGTTTTGGCTGAGCGCATACTCAATTTTTTGAAAGATTTCATTTTTTGTCAAAACATAAGCAGAATTGTCTGAAAGGCACTTTTTGTAGCTGCAAAAGGAGCACTCAATATCACAAACATTGGTATAGTTGATAATGGCAAACACTGTATAACTGGCAACCTTTTCACCAATCTGTTGGATTTTTCTGTTATTTGCCAGTTTTGCGATATCCAGCCAATGGGCATTTTTTAAAAGAAAGACACCTTCTGATTCAGTAATACGAATATTTTTTTTAATTTTTTGATAGATATTATTTAATTCTGTGCTGCTCATCGTTTGTTGAATCTCCTTTTTTGAAACGCTACCATTAATATTGTAATCGCAGCAGGAGTCACACCACTGATTTTGCTAGCCTGTCCCAGTGTTTGAGGCCGATGACTTTTTAGTTTTTGAATTACTTCAGTTGATAGGCCATTGATTGAGTCATAGTCAATTTGATCAGGTATTCGGATTGCCTCAATTTTTAAATACCTTTTCATCTGACTTTCCTGGCGGATGATATATCCTTCATATTTGATTTCAGTTTCAACATACTTTTTAACAATGGTATTCCAATTTTTTATTGGCAGTAAATCTTCCTGACTTTCAACAGTTTCCAATAATTGTAGCGTCACATTTGGTTTTTTAAGAACGTTCTGAACGGACATTCGGTTTTCGATGGTTTGTGCCTGATGCTTTTCCAGTAATGTATTGATATCCGCGTCTGGTTTTACCCGTATTTTCTTAATGTATTCAGATAATGAGCGGATCTGATCGTTTTTCTCAGAAAATAATCGATAATTTTCCGCATCCAGTAATCCGATATCATATCCTTTTTGCGATAACCGTTGGTCAGCGTTATCTTCTCTTAAGCTCAAACGGTATTCAGCTCTGGAAGTGAACATTCGGTAGGGTTCCTCAGTACCCTTGGACACCAGATCATCCAACAATACCCCTGTGTAGGCTTCATTTCTAAGTAAAATAAAAGGTTCTTCAGATTTGTTTTTTAAGGCAGCGTTAATACCAGCCATTAATCCTTGTGCTGCGGCTTCCTCATAACCGGAAGTACCATTAATCTGCCCACCGCAATAAAGTCCTTTGATATCTTTTAATTCTAAAGTGCTTTTTAATTGAGTAGGGATAATATAATCATATTCAATGGCGTAACCAGCTCGAACCACATCCACATTTTCCAAACCTTCAATACTCCTCAAGTATTGTGTCTGAACATTCAAGGGTAAACTAGTGGAAATACCGTTGGGATAGTATTCATAAGATTTTAAGCTGGTGGGTTCAATAAAAATCTGATGGCGATCTTTTTCAGGAAACCTAGAAACCTTATCCTCTATACTGGGGCAATACCGGGCGCCGACACCTGTAATGGCACCACTATACATGGCAGATTTTTTAATGTTATCCATGATCACCTGATGGGTATTCTGGTTGGTGTAAGTGATATAACAGGGGACCTGGGGTAATTTTATTTCACTGGGCCAGAAAGAAAACTTTCGGATAATAGCATCACCGGGTTGCGCTTCCAGTTTGTCAAAATTAATGGTTCTACCGTCCAGTCTGGGGGTCGTTCCTGTTTTTAAACGACCAATTTTTAATCCCAATGATTTTAGCTGATCTGATAGTTTCTCTGCTGGAAACTCCCAGGCCCTGCCGGCTGGATATTGGTTATGCCCGATATGAATCGTGCCATTCAGAAATGTTCCGGTAGTTAGCACCACCGCTTTGGCATTGATTGTTTCACCAATGTTGGTTTTAACCCCACATACAGTGTTGTTACCAATGATCAACTCTGTAACTTCAGCCTGTATGATGGATAGATTAGCCTGGTTTTCCAGAATATTACGAATCGTGTCTTTATAGACAATCATATCCGATTGACATCTGGTTGCCTGAACCGCCGGTCCTTTTTTTGAATTCAAAATCCGAAATTGAATCGCGGTTTCATCGGCAGCTTTTCCCATAATTCCACCCAGGGCATCTATTTCTTTGACCAAATGCCCTTTTGCGAGTCCACCAATAGCGGGATTACAAGACATGGCGCCAATGTTATCTACCGTCATGGTGATCAGGAGTGTTTTTTGGTTTAGTTTTGCAGCTGCTAAGGCCGCCTCTATTCCAGCATGACCGGCTCCAACGATAATTACATCCCAGTTTTGATTCATTTTATTTGCTGTTGTTTATGATAACCTTCTTTTTGTTTTTTCATTCACCATTGATCTAATGGACTTTGCACTGCATCAATATCTTTTTTCATAACATGTGTATAGATTTCAGTGGTCTTTACGTCAGTATGACCCATTAAGGTTTGCAATACTCTGATGTTTATTCCATTTTCCAACATATGTGTCGCAAAACTATGGCGAAGCGTATGACAGCCTACTTTTTTATAAATTGCAGCTTTGGTAGATGCCCGTTTTACAGCTTTTTGAAGCCCTGTTTCCGATACATGATGGCGCATTACTTTGCCTGATCGAGGATCTGTTGAGCGTTTTTTTGATGGGAAAACATATTGCCAACCTGTTTCTCTGGCTGCGTTTGGATATTTCCTGTCAAGGGCGTTTGGCAAGTAGACTTCACCAAAACCTTCCACTAAATCTTCATGATGTTGAATAGTCATCCGATCAATTTGGGAGCGTAATTCATTTCGTATATCTTGTGGAAACAAGCTTAATCTATCTTTACCGCCTTTGCCTCCCCGTACGTAGATTTTATTTTGACCGAAATCGACATCTTGAATCCGTAATCGAATGCATTCCATTAAGCGTAATCCGCCACCATATAGTATTTTTGCCATTAATAAATGCGTTCCATTCATTCTTAAAAATAAGGTTTGAACTTCTTCTTTTGTTAAAACCGTTGGCGGCTGAACTTTTTTCTTTGAGCGGATTGGCATCATTTCACCATCAATAGGTATATCTAAAACTTCGCGATAAAGAAAAACCAACGCATTTAAAGCCTGACGTTGAGTAGATGGTGCCACTTTTTTTTGACTAACCAGATTTGAGAGAAAGGTTTCAACTTGTTTTCTTCCCATCTCTCTTGGATGGGTTTTTCCGCCATAAAAATGAATATACCTTAATATCCATTGACAGTAGGTACCCTCTGTGCGATAGGCGTAATGATGATAACGTAAAACTTCTTTAACTTGATCCAGTAATTTTGCATCTGGATTAGGTTGAAATTTATGTTTTTTTTTCATCTTATTCACTTTAATATTGTAATAAGTCTAAAAGTTTATTGGAATATGTAATAAGTGTGCACTATTTCCGTCTATCATCTTTTAATATAACAATAGGCGGAAAAAAGTGCAATCTATATGTAAAAATATCCTGTACTTTTTACACTTATTACTATGTTAGCGATATCAAAACAGAGAGAAAATGATTATCACATGGCAATTCGATAAACACGATATTGAGTCTGTAGAAAAGCTTAATAATCGATACAAAGATAGTTATTTTGTTCAGCAAAGAATCAAGAGAAACCTTCATTCTAAACCGGAAACTCTATCAAAAGAATTATTTTTCAAGGCAATGGTATCTTGTTTGTTAACTACGCAACAAAGATCAGGACCAGATACGCCTGTTAACAATTTTATAAACACAAAACCATTTCCCCTAAATTACGATATTTGTACGTCACAAAAAGATTTACTTCAGTTCATACAACAAACTATTAGTAATTTCGGTGGACTTAGACGATCAAATAGCATAGCTCGTGAAATTGATAAAAATCTGCAAAAACTGGAAAATGGTCTTTGGAATGAGATTTTTAAAACTTTACAACAAATAATTAAATCAGATTCATCTGCATTTAAACGTAGTGCTGCATTATATATAAGTTCTGAATTCATGGGTTTTGGCCCTAAGCAATCTCGAAATCTCCTGCAGTCTTTAGGATATACAAAATATGAAATCCCAATCGATAGCAGGATTACCAAGTGGCTTAATAGAAATGGGTTTCCACTTAAACTAACTGCAAGTGCTTTGTCAGATGAAAATTATTATAATTTTATATCAGATGGAATAATCGAATTATGCAAAGCATGTAATATCGAACCTTGTATTCTTGATGCATTGATTTTTGTGAGTTTCGATAAATCAGAATGGACAGAAGAAAACACGGTTTGGTAATTGTTTTTCGCTAACATCCGTGTTCACCGGACGCTAACCGCGCGCCGGTGACACAAGCGTTAGGCAGGTACAACTAATTCGAAAATGGAGATATTTATGGATTGGATAGACAACTTAAGAAACGTAGATTACATTGCTGTCGCAGTTGCGACTGTTTCGAGCTATGTGTTGGGGTTTGTCTGGTACCATTGGGCTGTTTTCGGTAAAACTTGGGCAAAATTGCTTGGTATGACAAAGGATGAAGCTGATAAAACAGAGGGTCTTGCCGGCGCATTTATTATGTCTTTGATCGGGGGTTTAGCAAAAACTATTTTTATGGCTGTTCTTATGGTCGCAACGGGCACGACTAGTGCCTTTGGAGGAGTCGTTTTCGGAGGAATAGTTGCGTTGACACTTATTTCAACTTCGATTGCCTATCACAACGGATTTGCGCGTGTGTCGTCAAAATTAACAATGATCGACGCGGCACATGACATTGTAGAACTTGCAGTCATAGGCGCAATTATTGGCATGTTTGCGTAAAAAAAGATTCAAACCCGTACTGCAGAGCTGAATCACCCTTGTCTTATAGATGAAAGTGGTTCAGTTATTAGTTTGGCCTTCTAAGAGTCATCGCATAGCCTAACTAATTTCTGAAGCCGAGGGCGTTAGACCGTCGGTTTCTCTAAATTCTTTGATTCACATAAAGTCCGCGGTGGCGCTAAATCCTTACTAGCCCCGGCTTAGAGCAGTGTTATGTGAAAAATAGAATAAAATATGGCAGAATTTTTAATAATTGTAATACATCAAATGGTTTTTCAAGGGATGTTTGCTGCAAAAAATATTATCCTGAGGAAAAATATCGGAAAGCAGATTAGAGGAAAAAACGTCGAAGCTACAATTTCGATCCTTTTCTTTATGCTTTTCATAGCAACTTCATTGACTTTCAGCTTTTTCAACTTAGCCTTTGGAAAAGTTTCAATATTCAGTCAAAAAGCTGTATTCATATCAGCTTTAATTATTATTTTTGCAAATTTAATCGTATCAGTATTTTCGCTTATTCATCTAAAAGATTCTTGGAGAGTAGGTGTAATAGAAGAACATAAAACAGATTTGATCACAGGTGGGATCTACGGATTTACACGTAATCCTTACTTTTTGTCATATTTTTTGATGTTTGCAGCATACACTGTTCTTCTGCAAAACATTCTATTGCTAGCCCTTTCTTTTATTGGGGTTTTGATGGTACATAAAATGATCATTAAAGAAGAGACTTATCTAAGTTCTCTGCATGGTGATAAGTATTTAGTGTATAAATCTAAAGTTCCAAGGTATTTTATAATATAAATTACATAACATCCACATTCAGTTGAGCTTTTTGCTGGTGCAAAAACCCAACTGATGTAAGCGTTCTGTGTGAAATGATCATGAATAATTTGAATAGGAAATAATGTGGCTTCTGATTTAGAATTTATTGAATTCATAGTAGAGCAAATAGAAAACGTTGGGGTAGTTACATTCAGAAAAATGTTTGGAGAATACGCAATATACTGCAACAAAAAAGTAGTCGCTCTCGTCTGCGATAATCAGCTATTCGTAGAACCAACAGAAGCTGGAAAATTATTTATTGGTAAGGTAGATGAAGTATCTCCTTATAAGGGTGCTAAACCATCTTTTCTCATTAAGGAGAATATAGAGAATAGAGGATGGCTTAGCAACTTAATAGAGGTGACAGTGCTGGAGCTTCCAGAACCTAAACCAAAGGTAAAATCTAAAAATAGAAAAACAAAGGAAAAGATAAATGAATCTAAATTATGTGATTATCTATGTAGATGATGCTGTAAAAGCAACAGAGTTTTATAAAAAAGCATTTGAACTTAAAATTAAGTTTATTCATGAATCCAATATGTATGCTGAAATGGAAAGTGGTCAGACAACATTGGCGTTTGCAAATAATGAAATGTTACAAATGAACACCGGTATTGAACCAAAAGAAGGAGTAAAGAATTGTTTTGAGATTGCTTTTTCAACAGATGATGTTTCCGGTGCATTTGAGAAAGCAATTTTAAACGGAGCAAAGGAAATAAAAAAAACAGAGGAAAAGCCTTGGGGACAACTCGTTTCTTATGTTCAAGATCCTTTTGGAACTATAGTTGAAATTTGTACTCCAATGGGGCAATATCAAATCGGTAGAAAATGTCGGAATGATAAATTTTTGGGGTAAAATCACAGAACAAATGGGTACACCAGACGTTGGGCGCGCGATTTTCAATCGAAGTTTATTGGTAGCACAAAGTTATAGCAAGTAAATTGAATATACCGTTAACATACCCAACGCTGGTGACCCTAGCGTTCTGTTCTCAATAATCAAAATAATTCTAAATTTATGCACTTTTTTGTTTTTATTTTTGCATGCTCAAAGTATTCTCAATGTATGACATTTTGATAATTCAAATTATGAGGATATTATGGCAAAAACAACAACAATTTCAGTCCGTATGGATGCTGATTTAAAAAATGATGCTGAAAACATTTTGGTTTCCCTTGGGTTGACTCCTTCTCAAGCAATTAATGTTTTTTATAAACAAATTACTTTTCAAAATGGTCTCCCTTTTCCTGTAAAAGTTCCTAAAATGAAACTAAATGAAATTACAATTAATGCAATGGAAGAAAGGGATCTTGATGAATATGAAACATCTTCAGAACTTTATAAAGATCTGGGGATCTGATGAAAACGTTGAAGACAACTAAACAATTCAAGAAAGATGTTAACAGGCTAAAAAAGCAAAGAAAAGATTTTAATAAATTAAGAATAGTACTTGACGCAATTTGCGAAGGTCAGGACTTGGAAAAGAAACATAGAGATCACAAATTGACAGGCAACTACAAACAAGCAAGAGAGTGTCATATTGAACCTGATTGGTTGTTAATTTACGAAACAAATGAAGACATAGTGATATTGCGAAGAACGGGTTCTCATTCTGAATTATTCAATATGTAAAACTCTAAAAAACAGAACAAATGCATTCAGTTGACCGCAATCGCCGCTGGGTGGGTGTTAGTACAATGTCCTTAGCACATTCATCATTAATTCATCGTCAGTGCTGCGGCAACTGATGCTAGCGTTGGTAAGATAAAAAATATAAATATGAGCAAAACAAGTACTTTTGTTCCTAATCTTTTCTCTGGAATAATAATATTATTAATTTTAGTCGGATTGTTAATCCTATTTTTATATAATTGGTTTTCTTCCAACAATATCTGGTATTTGATTGTATCAATATTTCCGTTAATTGGTATTGTTGCCTTTGGTCGTCCAGTTTTATTCTGCCAACATGTTAAAATCGATGGAAAACTGATTATTATTCACTATTGGACTGGAAAAGGGCACACTGCTAATGTTTCAAAATCACTTTATCAAATAGTCTTAAAAGATGATGAAATATTGAGTTATAGGTTTCAAATCGATAATCGACGTTTCCAAATAACACCACGAAGCTATATTAATGGTGCAGAATTGAGTACTGTGTTCCAAATGCAAATGAAACAAAATAAAACTGATATAGATACAATTATTAAGTGATGAATTCTCTCAACGTCAATCACCAATAAATGTATACAGCGGAGGCCAATAACGCCGCGAAAACAATGAAATCATCTGCACTTGGGCAGATTCATCATTAATTCATCGTCAGTGCTGCGGCAACTGATGCTAGCGTTCGGTGGTGAAAAAAGAATCAAATCATTCTATTTGAATAATTTTTAATTCAGGAGTAAAATGCCAGTAATAGCAAGATTCTATGGAATATTGATAAAAATGTACTTTAAGGAACATGGAATTTCACACTTCCATGCGATTTATGGGGAATATAATGGTGTTTTCGAAATTGAATCATTAGAAATGATTGAAGGTGATTTACCATCTAGATCTCAAAAGATGATTAAAGAGTGGGCCAGTTTATACAAAAAGGAGCTTTCAGAAATGTGGACCTTACAGAAATTTAAAAAACTACCAGGACTGGAGTAAAAAATGGAACAGTACCCCAAAATAAAAAATGTTAAAGCATTAAAAAATAAAAGAATTTTCATCAGTTTCCGAAACGGTGTTAATAAGCTATATGATTGTAATCCATTGCTTAATGACGAAGCATTTCAACCGTTATTAGATGATCAAACTTTCAATAACGTGAAAACCGATCTAGGCGGTCATGGTATTAGTTGGAATGAAGAAGTGGATCTAAGCGAATCTGAGTTATGGATTAATGGACAACACACCGAACAAAAAGATTAACCCGAATTTACTCGCTGTGCTCCTAAATCGGGTTATCTAAGCGTTGTGTGGAATAAAACTACTATCTAGATAGGTTCTTGGGGGATAAGAGTTGTTTGAAATTTCGAACCGTTAGTATTTGAATTTCAGATTTTAATAGTTTATAGATGACTCGATAATTTCCGGTTATTAATTCTCTGTATTGATCACTTTTGAGTTCCGGAACTTTTCTTCCGCTTTCAGGAAAGGAAGAAAGCTTTTCAACTTCATCGAATACTGTTTCAATCCAGTTTAATGAAGCTGTAGGTTTATCTAATGCAATATAGTCGGCAATATCTGATAGCTTCTCCAAGGCTAATGGAGACCAGACAATTTTCATTGTTTAAATTTCTCCATTATCATTTGTTTAACGTTTTTGTGGGATAAACCTTGGTTTTGATCCAATTGTGCTTCGGCCAGTTTGATATCTTGAAGTAATTCAATTTTTTCAAGTAATCGCTCGTATTCTTGAACATCCATCAATACAGCAGAACTTTTGCCATGTTGAGTTATTATTAACGGTCTACGGGTTTCGGTTACTTGTTTTATACAAGCAGTGGCATTTGCTCGAAACTCTGAAAGAGGTTTGATATCTTGATCCAATTTTATTCGTTGCATATTGACCTCATATTGTAATTAATTATGTACTTTAAATTGTACAATATGGATTATTTAAAGTCAAATCACACAACATTTTGATTCACTGGAACTTCATCGTCGCTTCGCTCCTCTAAGTCCAGTGATCACAGCGTTATACGTAAACAATTGAGTAAGACAACGGGGGGTATGAAATGGAGATAGGAGAAATTATTTTGTCAATTTTAGTTCCATTGACAGCGGCCGGGGTAGGCGCATACTTAGGGGCATATTTCAAACAAAAAGGTAAAAATTACGCAACAAAAGAAGACTTTGAAGACATCGTCAATCAAACAGCCTCTTTGTCCGAGGCAACAGAAGGAGTAAAAAAGAAGCTGGAAAAAATTTCATATTTAGAGCAGCAAATTTGGATGTTGAAAAAAGAAGAGTACTCAAAAATTATTACAATTTTGTATGAGTTATATGCTGACTACAGGAAACTGGTTACTCAAAAAATTCCTTTGGACACTGAAAAACATTATCAGCTGCTAGATAGACTCCAACTTCAAAGGGTGCACGCAAGAGTTTTTATTGATGATGACAAATTAGTTACGATTTCTAGTTTATTAGAGTATTTGGATAAAACAGAGGATTCAACCCAAAGAAAAGAATTGATAGATCATGCTGCACGAGACATGTCTCACACTGCGAAGCTTGATCTTTCGGAATTAGCAGTTGATGGAAATCTTAGCGAAGCAGGGCGCGGCGTATAACAATAGTTTAGAGCCGACGGTTATCGCCCTCGGCGAATTCGTATCTCCACGGTTCATGGCAACATTGTTGTTAAACCAAATTCATCTAAGCCGCGGCTCAAGCGGGCGTTTGATTCACAAACAATTAATTTCATCTTTTGGCTTGCCTCTTGCGTACGTAATATCGTACATTAACACATAAAAGGAGGAAATTATGACAACACTATCCGTAAGCGAAGCTAGATCAAAACTATACCGATTGCTTGATCAAGTGTCTGAGACACATATACCTGCAATGATAACCGGTAAAAGAGCAAATGCCGTTCTTGTATCCGAAGACGATTGGAATTCAATTCAAGAAACTTTATATTTGCTTTCAATTCCAAACCTGCGTGAATCTATCAAAGAAGGTATGGAAGCTCCTATTGAAGATTGTTCAACGGAGTTAGGCTGGTGACTTGGAAAATTGTGTACACAAAACAAGCTCAGAAAGATGCCAAAAAACTTGTTTCATCAAATCTAAAACAAAAAGCAGCAGTTCTTCTTGAAATTCTTCAAAACGACCCTTATCAGAATCCCCCACCATATGAGAAACTCGTTGGTGACTTAGCTGGATCATATTCAAGAAGAATCAATATTCAACATCGTCTTGTGTACCAGGTTCTTGAAGAAGTCAAAATAATTAAAGTCTTAAGAATGTGGACACATTATGAATGATTAAAAATCGAATGCATTAAGATGGATTTTACCCGCCGCTCGTACCTCGCTATGGGTAAAACCACTTATGCTGGCGTTAGACAAATACAAAAGACATGAAAATATCGCCAGAAAAAGAAGTCAGGGTACTATATGAAGAAACAGCTGATTCGTATAGTAAAATGATGGATTCAGAGATTGAACTATCAATCTATTCAGATACTTTATCTGGATTAGCTAGTCGCATTGCAGAAATACCAGGAACCATTATTGATACATCATGTGGATCTGGTCATATGCTGGAACTTTATCACGACAGATATGATTCTAACCATTCGCTGATTGGAGTGGATCTATCTCCAAAAATGGTGGAAATTGCTGACAAAAGACTTGGAGTAAAAGCGAAAACCTTCGTGGGAAGCATGCTTGATTTAAGTACTATTTCATCAGGTTCAACTGCAGCCGTAATAAGCTTCTTCGCCATACACCACCTAGATCCAGAAGAAGCAAAAACGGTATTCAGGGTGTGGCACAGAATTATGTGCAATCAAGGCCAATTGGTTATAGCAGTCTGGGAAGGCAAGGGTACAATTGATTACGGCGATGAATCTGATATTGTTGCCTTTAGTTTTACCCAAGATCAGATTAAATCTTGGATTACAGAAGCAGGATTTGTCGTTGACAGATGTAGCGTAGAACCCGTTGAGGAAATACCTATGGATGCAATATACCTGGAGGCAAGTAAACCATAGATTGTCTAACGAATAAGGTTAGATTGTGTGAGTGGAGCGAACCACAATCTGAACCGTTTGTTGGACAAGCCCAACTTTCATATATATAGAAAATATCACTTTGGAGGATTGTTGGAACCAAACAAAGATT
>Ga0233437_1005180_pt1 | contig 14472 bp, 6 predicted proteins | sample SI_122_August201_FD_182714 | JGI IMG/M metagenome (GOLD analysis project Ga0233437, IMG submission 182714) | Seawater microbial communities from Saanich Inlet, British Columbia, Canada - SI_122_August2016_200_MG | ecosystem: Environmental > Aquatic > Marine > Inlet | place: Canada: British... | reverse complement strand
TAGTTCTGGTAATGTTAATAGTACATTACTTACTGAATCAGGAGCTTGCTTTACTGTCAACAATACTGTTCCTAGTGTACCTACTGTGACTTATCCTGTAAATCTTAATAATTATAGTGATATACCTTACATCAATTATTCAAGTTCGGATGCTGATTCAGATGCTATAACATATAATGTATATATCAATGGAAGTCTGAATATAACTACAACCACTAATATTACAGATTGGAATGCTTCTGATGGTTTTTATAATGTAAGTGTTACTGCTTCAGATGGGACTGATTCAAGTGCTAATTCCAGTAGCATATTCTTTACATTAGATTCTATCCAGCCGTCCTTTACATCAAATAGCACAAATGCATCATCTACAACATATAATGGGGCTGATGTACAGTTGAACTTGACTATAAGTGATAATATTGGATTGAGCAATTATAGATTAACAACTAATGATACTTCTGATGGAAGTTGGGTTAATAAGAGCTTGATTATTGAATCTAGTTCATCTGTCGGAGCTATATTTAATTATTCGATAACAAATTTCCCCATAGCTGGTGGTACATTTGGCTGGAGAGTCTGGGCTAATGATAGTGCGGGAAATAGTAATGTTTCTATAATCTATACTTTTGTTGTTCAGACAATTCCTGATGCAACACCACCAACATACAATAACTTTGCTAATAATGGGACTTTAACAAAAGTTAATGATGTTGTGAACTGGTCAATAAACATATCAGATGAAATTGGATTAAGTCATTATATATTTGCACATAATGATTCAGGTACCCTGGTCAATGTTTCGAACGGAACAATTTCAGGCACTAATGAACTTGTAAATACAACTTTTACTATCACATCAACATCTGGCGATTATGTATGCGGACAGTATTGGTTTAATGACAGCACTGGCAATGTTAACAGTACATTGCTTACTGAATCTGGTGCTTGCTTTACTGTTAATAATACAGTTCCTGCTGTGCCTACTGTAGATTATCCAGTTAATGGAAATAATTATACTGATATTCCTTATATCAATTATTCATCTAGTGATGCTGATTCAGATAGTCTGATTTATAATGTTTATATCAATGGATCATTGAACATTTCTGGAATAAGCAGCAATGTAACTGATTGGAATGCTTCAGATGGTTATTATAATCTTACTGTGTCTGCTTGGGATGGAACTGATTCAAGTTTTAATTCCAGCAGTGTGTTGTTTAGGATAGATAGTACTGCTCCATCATGGTATGGTAATCAAACAAATGCAACTTTAATGAAGATAAATGGAAATGCTACATTTAATATGAGCATAAGTGATGGTTTAGAACTTGATTATTACGTATTTAGCTGGAATGGTACAGGTGAGTGGGATAATGTAACTGGTGGTGGTATTTCTGGGAGTAGTATTGATTTAGTTGTCAACAAGAGCACTAATCTTTCTCAAGGAAACACTATTGGTTATATGTGGTATGCTAATGATTCTTTAGGTAATATGAATAACAGCTTGTTAAGGACATTTATAATAATAAATACAATACCTATAACTCCTACTGTAGATTATCCAATTAATGGGGATAATTATACTGATATCCCTTATATCAATTATTCATCTAGTGATGCTGATTCAGATAGTTTGACTTATAATGTTTATATTAATGGAAGTTTGAATGTAACAACTACCACTAATATTACAGATTGGAATGCTTCAGATGGTTATTATAACTTGACTGTTTCAGTTTCAGATGGAATCGATAATTCTGCTAATTCAAGTAGTGTGTTGTTTAGGTTGGATACGATTGAGCCTTCATTTAGTGGAAATAAAGACAATTCATCATCTACAACATATAATGGAACAGATGTGCAGTTGAACTTGACTGTAATTGATAATAGTGGATTGAGCAATTATAGATTAATAACTAATGATACATCAGATGGGGTGTGGGTGAATGAGAGTATTATTTCTACTTTTGGTTCCTCTGTCGGAGCTATATTCAATTACTCTATAAAGAACTTTAGTCTAACTGGGGGTACATTTGGATGGATGGTCTGGGCTAATGACACTGTAGGTAATAGTAATGTTTCTGATATCTATACTTTCGTTGTTCAGGATAATGCACCTGATACAACACCACCAACTTACAATAACTTTGCTAATAATGGGACTGCTACTATTGTAGGTGGTGTTGTGAACTGGTCAATAAATATATCAGATGAAACTGGGTTGAATTCCTATATCTTTGCACATAATGATTCAGGCAGCTTAGTCAATGTTTCGAACGGAACTCTTTCAGGAACTAATGAATTTGTGAATGCTACTGTTACTATCTCGTCTACAAATGGTGCTTATATTTGCGGCCAGTATTGGTTTAATGATAGTTCTGGTAATGTTAATAGTACATTACTTACTGAATCAGAGGCTTGCTTTACTGTTAATAATACAGTTCCTGCTGTGCCTACTATAAATTATCCTGTTGATGGTATGAACTATTCTGATATACCTTATATCAACTATTCTTCTAGTGATGCTGATAGCGATACATTAACTTATAGTCTTTATATCAATGGGAGCCTGAACATAACTACAACTACTAATGTCACTGACTGGAATGCTTCTGATGGATATTATAATCTTACTGTTTCGGTTGATGATGGAAGTGACTCAAGCGCTAATTCCAGCAGCATATTATTTAGAATAGATAATATTGCACCGACTTGGGATGAGTTGCCTGTCAATATAACTTTAGAATATATCCATAATTCTTTATCAATAGACTTTAATGCAAGTGATAGTTCTGGTGTGGACAGTTATTTCATAAATAATACTGTGTATTTCTATATGAACAGCACATCAGGAGTATTGCAAAATAATGGGACTATTAATAGAGGTAATTATACTCTTAACATTAGTGTGAATGATACTCTTGGGAACCTGAATTATACTAATTTTTTGGTTATTGTTCAGGATACTAGATTCCCTAATATCACTTCTAAGGGTCCTTCTGGACCATTGAGCCTGACTATAGTGAATATGAGTGTCATTACAGATGAAAATGCTTCTTGTAAATATATTTCATCAACAGAAGGGAATTCTACAGTCAATTATACCAGTATGAACAATAGTTTTTCTGATATGGAAACATATCATCAAGTTAATCTGACTTTGACAGTAGGCGATCATTTATACTTTGTCAGGTGTATTGATGATCTTGGATTAGTAATGAATGTTTCTGAGAATATATCATTTAGTACATTTACCCCAACAACATCTGTTGATTCTAGTGGGGGTGGCGGAGGTGGGGGTAGGGTAATTGGCGTAATTGGGAATGTAACTAGGGTTGCTTCTGTTGATCTGGTCAGTCCTAAGTCTATATCTATATCTGAAAAAGGTAGGGTAGATATTCCAATCTCTATAAAAAATGATGGTGATCTAAGTTTAAGTGATATCAAGGTAGAGATTATAGGTGATCTAGATGGTGCTGTTTTAAGCTTAAGCAAGGATCATATAAGCACATTATCTATAGGGTCATCTGAGGAAATAATATTGACGGTAAATATAGAATCATTAGAAAATTTTGGAACTTACCCTATAACTATATCTGTTATTGTTGAAAGTGCAGATCTTCATGTTAGTGAAAAGATATACTTAGATATTGTAGATTCGTATGCTAAGGATAAGACTCAAGTTGATGAAGAATTATCGCCTAAAGGCGAGATATTAGAATTACCTAGTCCTGAAGATTCTGGCAAGAGGAACATGTTTGTTTTTATACCTGTAATAATAATCTTATTGGGTTTGATATCATCTTTAGTAATCTACTCTAGGAATAATCATATCGCTAATCAGGAATCAGATATGATCGAAAAACGACTTGTATTTGTGCTGGATGAATTGAGAAAATCGATAGATCAAAGGTTGGTTGAGGCTGCAAGATATCATTATCTGGAGATTATAAACCTTTTTGCACGGGTAAACAGCAGTTCAATGACATATCCTAAGAAACAAAGGTATTATTATGAGATAAATCAGTTAAGGAATGAACTCAATTCAATTATCGGAAAAAGTTAATCAATATGTATTGATTTCATTATGGGGCATTGGGTGATATTGTCCCTTTATTGCATTTGAGAAAAATTTAAAAAGTAGGTTATGTATAAACAATAATAAAAAATGATGAGGGATAACTAATAAAAAACAATAAAGATTAATAATATAATAAAAAATAATAATTAAGATTAATCAAAAATAAAATAATAATAAACTAATATAAAATTATATGTAAATATTTGTTAAAATGGCACGTAATAAACTCACAGAGTATATGAGGGAACAAATAGGTAGAGGTTATGATATAAATTCTATCAGAGCTTATTTGTTGAAATATGGTTATACACAAAAACAAATCGATCTAGCAGTGAGAAATATTTATCCATTAGAGGTAAAACATACAATCCATCTTTCTAAAGTAACTACTGCTTTAATAGTGGCTATATTCTGTATGATTTTAATATCTTCAGGGGTATTCATATATATCAATTTTAGGGGCCCATCACAATTATTGGATGTAAGGACAAATATGGTTGCCCGATCAATAGAATCTGGGGACCCTATCAGTTTTACTATAGAGATGTTTAATCTTGGTAAGTCAAATCGGTATGATGTCTTGCTAAGATATGAAGTTTATGATCTTGGCAATAACCTAATAACATTTAAAGAAGAAACAATAGCTCTAGAGACAAAAGCATCATCTCCAGGGGTCATAGATTGGGGGGAGCAATTCCCTGGAAATTATTACCTTAGAACTACTGCTTCTTATAAAAAAGGGACAGCGAAAGCATCATCCAGCTTTAAGGTAATTAGACCTAGCAGGACAACAATAGAAACTATTCCAGATGTATCAGAACCAGATGAACCTGTATCTGGACAGCCTATAATTTCGCAATGCCCTTTAAATTGTGATGATAATAATGCCTGTACAACTGATTATTGTGATGAAAAAACAAATTATGTATGTAAACATGATATAATAATCCCTTGCTGCGGGAACTATATCTGTGACGATGATGAAGATCCAGGGAATTGCGAGGTGGATTGTTTTGAGGTTGGTGATGATAATGATGGTATATTTTCTGGAAGAACAATCTGGGAAACACTTGATTTTATAGGCGAAACTGCTAAATCAGATAAGGGGTTGGCGGTAAGTTATTGTAATGAGATAAAGAAAACAATACTGAAATATAATTGTTTTGCAGATGTTGCTGTCAATTCAAATGATGGATTTGTTTGCAATAATATAGATAATCAACTATCTAAAGATAATTGTTATAAGGATTTTTCTATAGATACCCATGATAGTGGTATGTGTGCTGAAATCTTAGATGAATTTAAGAAAGATGCTTGTTATATGAAATTTGTTGGAAATGGGGATTATACTGTCTGTGATAATCTAGTTGATAGACAGCTAAGAAGCGGTTGTGAAAGTTTAAAAGAACTGTCTGAAATGTAGTTTTTGGAATTAGATATTCTCAATAACCTTTAATAAATAGATTTTGACCCATGATATTAAGAATATGTGGTATAAGATAAGTATAATTATAGCAAAATAGATAAATTTAGAGAATATCAATAAAATAATCAAATTAAGTTGAATCATGATCCAGATTGCAAATATTGCCAGAAATATTTTATAGAATTTTGTGGTGCCTATCTTTAATGCTTTTTTGATACTAAATATCAATTTTCTTTCTTTTGCGAATATAGGGTATACAATCAAACTAAAATAAAGATAAATCAGGATAAAAAATAAAGTAACCTTGGGTATGAGGTTTTCTTTAAATCCTTTTGTAGCGATTACTGCAAGGATAAATGCTGCAATGGTGCTAGTGGACAGTAAGGCGAGATATTTAAGAAAAAATTCTTTTTCAAATCTTTTTTCTGTGATTATATTCCATTCATAAGTTTTAAAAACTGAAATTAGGATTAAACTGATTGAGATTACTATCAATAGGTTATTTCTTGTTTTTTTTAATAAATTTGCATATTTGAACATTCCATTTGGTTCATATGTTTTTTCTTTTAATAACGACATAAATGATTCTTTCCCTTCTGCGTCAGATTTGAACCCTTCGATTGATTTATCAGAGAATCCCCAATTGGTTAGGTCGTTTTTAAGTGATGTATTTAAAAAGAAAAGGGTAAGACCTATTAGGAAGATGAGTGCTAGTTCCAATGACATTATAAGGAATATTTTCTTATCTAATTCTTTGAAACTTCTAATAAATAAGGTTTTTTTTATTTTTTTTAACATTTTATGATAATTCTGGTTCAATAAACTGTCTGTATCTTGGGTAGTCACTAAAATCTGAAAGTCCATCCATTTCTGTGATGAGGTTTGCATTTTCACCACGTAAGAAATAAAATGTTATCAAAATAGAGCTGTCTAATTCATCTTTATCTAATTGCCAATAACCGCTTTCTTCAGTAAGTCCTGCACCACCTAATGGGGCTGGATTTATATCAATGTCTTCTTTTGGCATTGCAAAATCAATACTGCAGGCACCGCATCTTATTGGGGTATTTGAGACGCCTGTGTAGCCGCAGATATAATTTTTGTATATGTCATGTTCTGTATTGCTTTCACATAATTCCTTGCATTTTGATTCACAAGTTCCAAAAGATTTACACTGTTCACAAGTCCGACTGGATTCTTTTGGGATAAACACACCACCATAGTCCAGATAGGTCAATTGTATATTAAATTCGCCTGGAATAATGCCTATTTCTTCTTTTAGGTTTAACTCTGTCAATTCAGCTTCTTCTGTGAATTCACTTTCAAATCTTATTTGTTTAACTTTTTGGATATCTAATATTACTTCTTCGTTTATCACCAGATCTTTTGACCATGATCTAAATGTGCTGACAAGATCTGTGCTGCTTAATTCTGGGGTATTTAGGAAGGATAAATCATTTTTAATTATATCAAGAGCAAATTTTAATGGGTTTATCGAATTTCTGAACTTATTTATGCAATTCTGGTAATAAAACCAATCAGGGAATGCTCCTGTAGGTATGTGTTCTGAACAGTAGTCTTTATCTAATTCAAGTGTCAGATCGACAATTGTTTTTATGTCATCTATTTTAGAGAAAATTTCATTTGGTGTGGTTTCACTCCAGATTATGGTTTCATTAATGCTTTCTTTTATGTCAAACAAGTCATTGACATACTGGTCTGCTTTTGTCTGGTTTTCTGGTTCAAGCTTATCTTTTATCGATTCAATAAAATTGGATAGATTTTTTGATTGGTTTATCATATTATCTCTTGAATCAAATAATATCTTTAATCTTGCAATATCAATTCTTTTTGAAGTTACATTTATTTTTCTTGCTGGTTCAAGATATATATCAAATATCTGGTCTTCGTCTAATCTTGTAGTTATGGGGCTTACTATTTTTTGTTCATATCCTGTTTTTTCGAGCATGAGATAACCTTCACCTATGCAGATGGGCAGTTTTGTTATTTTAGATGAGTGGGTGCCATCTGATGTTGTAACGTCAAGCGGGCAAGCAGCATATGTTCCACAACCATATGTTAATATTACTTTATCTAATGGGGATCTTGTTACTGAATCGTATGTTCTTATCGTAATATCCCCGCTAATCCACATGGATTCATCACAAAGCAAGGTTTTTTCAGGGATAAATACTTCGGATGTTGTAATATCTGGATTTTGGTTCATATTAGGATTCATATTACTTTGTGCGAAATTATAATCCCAGTTAATAGTACCTTCTCCAAGGTGCCATTGGAGGAGATTCTTATTATTCCTTATGTTTGCTTCAAGACCAAACATAAATGTGTATTCTTCTGTTGAATCTTCTGTCTTAATGGCAGATCTTGCATTTATGATCACTAAAATAGGAACGCTTATATCATAAAAGAACTCATATTTATTTTCCTGGTGGGTTCCGCCTCCATAGGGGAGTGTTTCTTTATGGACTGAGGGTTTTAATACATTTCCTGATGCAGGGGTTATATGGAAATATATTGGCCAGGATGGATCATAGATAAAAGTTACTGTGGTTGTTGGAAAATATAAAAAGTCCATTATATTCAGGACTAAAGAATCATAAATCCCTTGTTTAATTACAAGATCTCTTAGGTTTGGGTCAGCACTATTGTAATCAAGTTCACCTAGTTTTATCTTGTCTTGTATATCTCTTATCTCATTTATATTAGCTGGATTAACTATAAACGGCAAGGAATCTCGTGTCCCATTAATTTTTATATATGGCATATTGCTTGCAATAATAAAATCCATTATCCTTTGTGGAATCTTATCTTTTTCCCATCTTACTGTTGTTGTTTTCCAGTCAATATGTCCTGTTGGCGGTACTCTTGATCGATCTAAAGGAAAAGCAAAGTTATCTATCAATTTTAGGAATATCTCTTCAAAAGACTGCATCTCTTTCTGATGCAGGGTAATCCCTAATGCAAGCATATAGATATCTTTAAAATCTAATTCTATTTCTTTATAGAAATGATCTAAGTCCCATGTTTCATCGTTTTTTGATATCTTTATGTGGTAGTCTATATCAACAAGAACTGTGTTTTCTGCAATTGTTGTATTTACTTTTAATTGGGATAATTCTTCTATTGTAAATCCGCTTTCTCCAAATGCCTGAAAATCATTTATGCATAATGGTATATTTTCATCGAGATATATGTTGAGATTATTTTCAATCTCTTCAAGACTTTGTATGTTTTTGGTTGTTACTTCACATGGGGTTGATGTATCTAAGCAGTTATTTTCTGTATCCATGTAAAACCAATAGGGGATATTATTGATTCCTGCAAAACTAAATGCATCATGATCAGTGGGGTTTGAGTTTGTGGTATCTATGTTTATAGTTCTTCCATTTAGATATCTGTTTTCTTTTAGGCTTATATATCCACCATTTGTACCGATAAACCTTAATGCTTTTATAGCCATATCTTTAGCGCATGTTTCAATGTTTTTTTGGATAGGGTCTATAGTGATAGTGGTTTTTTGGCTTTTTTCAATTTCAGTGCCTAATCTTTTTACCTTGTTTGAAGAAACAATAGTAAAAATAGTAATTGTTATCAAAAGCAATAGGCCTATGATTATAAAAACTGTAACTTGCCCTCTTTTTTTATTAATATTCATCTTAATCAGCTGAAACAGTTACAATGGGGAGTTCAATCTCGTTTGTTGTTCCTTGGTCATAAATCATCTTTATCTTATCATAATTTTCTGTAGTTGTGTATGATTGATAGCCTCCACCCCCATAGATGGCAGATTCTTCAACTATAGCGTCATCGATAACATAAGGTGATCCTGATGCACTATCAAACGCAATAACTTCATATCTTACAGAACCTTCTACTGGTTGTATATACCATGTAAATTCATATAAATAACTACCATCAGGGTACTCTGTCTTTTTCCCCTGCAGTGTAAGTGTCAATTGGCTTAGGAATATATCTGAGCTTTTTGATGTACTTTGATGTGATTCTTCTGTACCACCCCATTTGCTGCATGCATCTAGTTCCCAGTCAGCAACTCCATACCATTCAACGATTTTGCTTTCACTGCTAAGGAAACCATTGGCAATATTTAATAATATCAAAAAAATGATAATATTTACTATATGTTTTATCTTTTTCATCTAATATTCACCTGTTTCACAAAAATCCGGGTCTAGTTCTGGGGGATCATATACATTTATAGACCATATACTATTCCACATATCTTCATAACCTGTTATTAATTCTATTGCTCCTGTTACACCACATGCAACTTGTTTTGTGTTTTGTGCAGTATATTCTGCTGTTATAGCTTTACACTCCTTACCACTGAACTCATTCCCACAAATAGCCCATTGAGCAATACCTATTAGTAAGGGGGATAGATTTTCTTTGATTAATTCTACGATGGATGAGAATATATTAATTCCATGGAGTTTATAACCTGCTCCTTCGACGTATAAACATTCTCTTTCAGCATATGCAGTGTAACATTGTTTTGTGGAGAGGCCTTTCATCGCCATATCTTCAATACAATTTTTTTTCATGCATTTTATCTGTTTGTCCTTCATTTGATTATATTTTATTGCAGGGATGCAAGCACACCATAGGGCATAATGCTGACTTTTGTAAGGGTTCATGACCCAGCTTCCGCCTCCGCTGCTCTCTTCTTCAGTTGTTGCAGTGAAGATATCTCCATCATCTATAAATTCTGTATTGAGGGCATGACCATTGGTATCCCATAAAGAATTTGGTGCTCCATCTCCCCATTCCCCTCCGCCTAATGATGTAGATATTGAACTTATTGTGTCTGTTATGACTCCGCCTGTTAAATCAGAACTAGGTATAGAAGAAGCGAATTCGGAATCAAAAGTTTTATCTCGAGTCCAATCATCAAAATCTTTGAACCATCCACCTACTAGGGTATTTTCTTCATATGTACTTCCTACTGTGTTTCCTATAGCATCTCTAGCTCCAGTTACACTAAGGGTAAAACTAACCCATGTGTCAAAGTCACATAGAGCACAATCATAGAATACTGCACAACCCCATTGGAATATATTCGTAAGGAAGTCTCCTAATAATCCCCATATGTTGTCAACTAGATCAGATATTGTTTGTACAACTTTGCAAACTGATTTCCATACATTATTAGCTAGATTTTTTAATTTAATGCCTGCTGGGCAAAGGGCTGCAGCAGGAGGTCCCTGACAATTACAACCTGTTAGTTCATTATTACCACAACTAACACCTACACCAACATAATATAGTGCAGTCATTGTTGTAAATGTTCCTGATCTTAATGTTTCCATTGTTTTTTTTAGGTTCTGCATTGTTTTGACAACTCCACAGATGCTGGCGAATGTATCTATGAGGCCTTCATTCTCTTCAATCTTATCTTGAGCATCCTGGATCTCTGCTTCTATATCGTCTAGTTCTTTTTGCACATTTTCACTCATGCTTCCTAGGGGGTTATTGAATAATGGGATTGATTTAGATATAGTTAAATCTTGAGGTTGACTATAAACGTTATTATTATCTCTTATATTGATAGGTATTATACAATTTATGTCTAATGTGGTTGATGTTTCATCAACAGGGCCGATAACTGATAAAACAAGTGTTGGACTTGTTGTTTCATCATTTAGCAGATAGACATTATCAAGTGGACTTAATCTTTCTGTACCACTGCAATCAGGACTGGTAAATTCAATCGTTGCTCCATTTGTGTTAATTGTCAATGGGATATAGACTGGTAAGGTTACTAATGATGCTTGAGTTAATGTTCTTTTGTCAATCTGAGAAGGGATTGAATTTCCTGTAGTCACGTCTATATCTGGGGGTGCAGTACCATCAATTCCACAAATTTCAATAGATATGCTGTCTTGTGCTGTATTTCCTGAAATGTCAGAAATAGTAAAATCTACATTACCCCTTACTGGAGTACTTTTCAAATTACCTAATTGGATTGAACATTCCCATCCAGTTGGTGGGTTATTATTTGTGCAATCTTGGGTAATTGTTGCTGTTTCGCTTATTATTGATGTGTCTGCTGTGATTGTAACTTTATTTGTTTCAAAATAATTTTCAGTCACATCCAGAGTAAATGTGATAACATTGTTTGAAGTAGGGCATAACTCTGCATCAGTTTCATATCTAATATTTCCATTAATAATTGGATCGGTTTTATCTACAATAACATCAGCTTCGGTTATTCCAGCATTAAAGGTTATTGAATTATCTAGATCATCGTAAGATTCAGTTATAATAGTTATCCCATATTCTCCATCATTAACATTAGGTATTATATTATTCCAGTAACAAAACCAGTTACTTTCTTCTTCCTGGCATATGTCTGCTTGTTTTCTATTATTTAATCCAATCTCTTCTAGATTAATGTATATCTGCTTTTTATCTATTCCAATACCTTCTTCTAATAATTCTAAACTAATTCTATTTCTTCTATCGCCCAGATAATTATATGTTTCATCAAATTTATCTGTTTTTATACTTCTTACATCTGGTCCAATATTGTCATAAGCAATATCTTTGATCAATGTAGCTGTATTTGCATTGCCTGATGAATCTGCTAACCTTATTGGGATATTAACATCAGCATTAGGGGCTATTTTTAAATCGACATTGGGAAAAGTACATCTAAAATTTTCTCCTGCGATGGGGGTACAAGAAGCTTGGATGTTATCATAACCTGCAGGGCTGTCTGTATTGATGTTTGATAAGTCACCATAAACACTATTAGTGTCCAAATCTGATGATGTGACTAAAAAACTGATACTTACTTCAATAGGGGACTCACTGATGTAGGTAATCTCTAGATTATCAGTATCTTTTATTTCTAAAGAACTGCTGTCAACAGAAGGTCCGGCTGCATCATAACTAAATTGAGTTGTCTTTTCACCATAATAATCAAGATTATCATAGACTCTTAGGGTAAGAAGCACTTCCCTTTCATTAGAATTAGTAGTATCTATAATTTCATCTACATCAACAATTAGTTCAGGACCAAGAATATAATCTTCTTGAATTGGGTTAGATCTGTTACAGTCATGGGCTTCTGTGTTTAGTGGAATTGATTTAATAATAACGCCTTCTTTATCATCTGAATAAAGCTCTAACTTGTTTAAACCAGAACATTTATCATCAGTTCCAATATTTGCTCTATCATAAACAAGATACTCTAATGTGACTTGGCCAGCATTTCCTTCAGAAGGGTTAGCATCAACTGATACTACAGTTGGTTCTATTGTATCATAATAACCTGTTAGTCTAGTAGTTCTAGGGACAATACTATTGGCATTTGTAGTATCACTATAAAGTCTAATATAAAATGTCTTTTCATCTTCTGTAGGGTCTATTGACATAGGCTTAATGCATCTATACCATCCATCATCTAGTGGCGTACAACTATCAAAAGGAACGCCGCTTAAATCAGCTATATTTGAGTCAGATACAAGAACATTAGAAGGTTCAACAACACCGCCATCAGGAAAACGAGCAGTTATTTCGATAGTGATACTGCCATCTTGATTGTAGATTCCAGGTATATTATCAGAACCATATATCTGCCCATTTTTTGTTCCTTGTCTTAACCCTGGTTCAGCAAGAACAGATGAGGAATAGAGTGGTATGCAGACTATCAAAGCTATCATAAAAGATGCAATTACTTTTAGATCGTTTTCATGCATTATAGTTTTGGATATCATTTTTTGATTTTTAGTTTTATCTTATTGTTTTAGTAAACTTGATAATGTTCTTGTTTTTTTGTTTATCTTTATCTTGTATATTTTTATCTTGCCTATCTTTATTGTATCTATTATACCTATTCTTGCCAGTTTTTTTACTATTCTAAATGTCGTAGATAAAGGTATCTTTGTTGATTTTGATATTTTATTTAGATGAAATAAACTATCATTGTTTTTCAGAAATAATTTAAGTATCTTTTCTGTTTTACTATCTATTAATCCATCTAGTATATTTTCTTGCATTCATGTTATTATATTTATCTTTCATATTTAAATATTTCCTTTTTTAGAATATTTATTCTATTTCTAGAATAATTATTTCATTTATGGAAAGATTCTCTTTTTTTGTCCTCGAACTATCCAGGGGTATAGTTTTATCTTGGGCATTGTATTTGGTCATCCATATATTCTTGAAGTCAATGGATTATTTTGATATGTCAATGGCTTCAATTTTAGGTGTGTTGCCCCTAATACATTGAAAAAACGCTAGTTTTTTAAACAAAAGTCTACTTTCATAGGCTGTGAGTAATATGGGCAGTAATGGTAAATTAAAAGATTTTAATAAGAAGAAAGAAGAGATTGCTATAGATAAGAAACTAGTGAAAAAGCAGCATGATAAGGGGAAGTTAACAGCAGAAGAAAGATTGAATCTTTTGCTAGATGAGGGTTCTTTTACTGAAATTGATGATTTTGTTGAGCTAAAAAGCCATGATTTTAACTTGCAAGAAAAGAAAAGGGCAAGAGATGGGATAATTGCTGGTTATGGTACTGTAAACAAAAGGCAAGTTTGTGTTTATGCACAAGATTTTACATTTATGGGCGGTTCAATGGGTGAGATGCATAATAAAAAGATAGCTAAGATTATGGATTTTGCTCTTAAGGTGGGTTGTCCTGTTATTGGGCTTTTTGATTCTGGTGGGGCCAGGATTCAAGAAGGAATAAATGGTTTAGATGGCGGTGGCCATATATTCAGGGCAAATACTAAGATGTCTGGTGTTGTTCCTCAGATTTCTGTTATAATGGGGCCTTGTGCTGGGATTGCTGTTTATAGTCCTGCACTTACTGACTTTATATTTATGGTAGATAAGACTAGTTATATGTTTATTATAGGACCAAACGTTGTAAAGAGCGTAACTGGGGAAGATGTTGATTTTATTGGACTT
>Ga0233437_1005176_pt1 | contig 14483 bp, 6 predicted proteins | sample SI_122_August201_FD_182714 | JGI IMG/M metagenome (GOLD analysis project Ga0233437, IMG submission 182714) | Seawater microbial communities from Saanich Inlet, British Columbia, Canada - SI_122_August2016_200_MG | ecosystem: Environmental > Aquatic > Marine > Inlet | place: Canada: British... | reverse complement strand
GCAGGAATTATTGAGAATGTGAAATCTAAGATTATTCAACCACAATTGCTCGATAATAAGGTAACTTCTGCCCTGGTGACTGATGATCCCAATTGGCTGAAGATTTTTTTAATTAGCGATATGGATATCAAAACAATGATAAAACAACTATGACTGATATTGCTGCAAAATTTGAGCACCTGTATGAAGTAATCTCATCGAGTCGATTTCTGAAAATGGAGGCTCTTGGTGGTGAAATTCCGTTTTTCATCTCAGCATATGATCCTAAACAAGAATTGATTATTAAGGAGGCAATTGCTCTTCTGATAAATAAACTGAGCACCTCTGGTGTGCCGGTATTGGAGCTCAACCTATATGAATTAGTCTGCGAAATACTTGAAGAAAAGGGCGGTATGGAGCGAATGTTTCGCCTGGAAAAAGCAAAGTCCAAGGAGAAGTTCCTGAGAGCTCTCCAATCATCGCTGAATATTCATGAGGTATTGATGCCAAGGATCACTGCGAAAATCGAATCGACTGAAGCAAAAGTCTATTTCCTTACCGGAATAGGATTAGTTTTCCCGTTTATTCGTTCACATAATATATTAAACAACCTTCAGAATATTGCTAAAGAAGCTCCTACCGTAGCCTTTTTCCCGGGTGATTATGACGGACATTCACTGAATCTGTTTGGACTTCTTAAGGATGATAATTACTACAGAGCTTTCAATATTGAAAAAATAGAACCTAAGTCATGATAATAAAAGACTTTTTCAAAAAGGATATCAACAGAACCATTGAGACAGTTATAAAAGCTGATGATAGAGATCATATTTCTGATGAAGTGGCAGAATACGTCATCACACAAGAAATTGGGAAAAAGATAAGAACCTTTTTTTCTGCCTATAAGGATTATGCCGGTGCCAATGGCGTATGGATCTCCGGCTTCTTTGGAAGTGGGAAGTCTCACCTGCTGAAAATTCTATCATACGTTGTTGAAAACAAGCAGTTTGATGGCTATAAGAGTTGTGAATTGTTTGCTGAAAAGATTGAGGATGATGAGATTCTTAAAGCCGATGTCTTGGGAGTGAGGAGCATCCCTTCAGAATCAATACTCTTCAATATCGATCAACAAGCACAAATTACCAGCAAGTCAGATGAGAATGCAATCCTCTCGGTTTTCTATAAGGTGTTCTTTGATCATCTGGGTTACTATGGCTTTCAGCAACATGTAGCAGAATTTGAGATGTGGGTTGACAAACAAGGGAAATACAAAGATTTTCTATCCTTGTTTGAACAGAAGCATGGTGAATCGTGGAATAAGGCCCGGGTAGATTATTTTGACCCTCTTGTAACTGATCATATTGCTGAGGTGCTGGGCGAGTTGAATAATGCAGAGCCATCTAAATATGAAAATATTCTAGACGATATTGAAGACAGGCAAAAGCAATCAATTGAAGATTTTTGCCAAAGAGTACAAGAATATATATTGACCAAGCAGACCGGTTTTAGATTAAACTTCTTTGTGGATGAAGTAGGCCAATATATTAGCGAAAATACCAAGTTGATGCTGAATCTTCAAACAATTGCGGAAACCCTGGCCACTCAAACAAAAGGTGGTTCATGGATTCTGGTTACTTCTCAGGAAGATATGGAAAAAGTGGTTGGAGATATGACTAAAAGCCAGAAGAACGACTTTACGAGAATTCAAGCCCGGTTCAAAATTAAAATTCCTTTAACCTCGGCTAACGTCGACGAAGTGATTGAGAAAAGATTGCTGAAGAAAAATGAAGCCACCCAAAAGCACTTGACCGATGCATTTAGCAAGGATAAGGCACACCTGGATACATTGTTGTCTTTTTCTGATGCCGGAGTCCAGTTCAGGGGATATCGTAGTAATGAAGATTTTGCCAATAAGTACCCATTGGTACCCTATCAGTTTGATCTATTTCAACAATGCCGAAGAGTATTGTCAACTCATAATGCTTTCCAGGGTAAACATGCTGCACTAGGTGAGCGATCGATGTTAGGGGTTTTTCAGCAGGTGGTACAGCACATTGAAAACCGTAACGACAAAGCACTGGTGAGTTTCGATATGATGTTTGAAGGTATCCGGAATGAATTAAGAGGCGAAATTCAAAGCACAATTATTTTGGCCGAGAAACATCTCGATAATCGCTTTGCCGTTCAAGTACTAAAAGTCCTGTTTCTGGTGAAGTACTTTGGCAACTTTAAGTCCACAAAGAGGAATATCTCAGTATTGCTAATTGATGACATGGAGGTAGATTTAAAGAAGCACGAAAAGAAAATTGAAGAGGCTTTGAATACGCTTGAAAATCAGAGTTATGTGCAAAGAAACGGGGAGGTATATGAATTCCTTACCGATGATGAAAAGGATGTTGAGGAAGAGATAAAAAATACCGATGTCGATGACCAGGCGATCACACAACTGCTGAAGGAGATATTATTTGATGAAATTATTCGGGATAATAAGATCAGGTATCTGGATAATAAACAGGACTATGATTTTACCAGTAAGATCGACGGAACGATTCTTGGTCGTGAAAAGGAATTAGAGATTGAGATTATTACTGAGAATTACGCTGACTACAGCAATGTGACCTACATACAGTCGCAAACAATGGGTAGCACCGGCATGAAGATGATCATGCCATCTGATGCCATTTTTATGAAGGATGTGAAAATGTACTTGAGAACCAACAAGTATGTCAAACAGAGTCAATCAACATCCAATCGGGTAGAAGTCAAACGAATCCTTCAGGAAAAGGCCCAACAGAATGCAGAAAGAAGGAAAACCCTAGTGTTTATAGCCAATAAGTTACTGGCATCTTCTACTGTTTATTTAAATGGAAGGAAACATGAATTAGGGCAAACTGCAGATGGTAAAACCAGGGTAATCACTGTTTTTCAGGATCTTGTAAAGACAGTATATCCTAATTTGCGCATGCTGGGAAATACACAATTTTCTGAAGAGACCTTCAAAAATGTTATCCGGAACAGTCAGGATGATTTGTTTGGTGCCGATGATAAAACAATCTCAGAAGCAGAGTCAGAGGTACTGAATATCATAAACAGGCGAAAAAAACAATCAGACCGGACTTCACTAAACGATCTGAAAACCCATTTCACCAGAAAACCTTATGGCTGGTACCCAAATGCTATTTGGACAATAACGGCCAAAATCTATAAAAGAGGTAAGCTTGAGATTAAACAAGACTCAAATCTTCTTGAAGATGAAGAAGTACTGAATGCTTTTCTGAACAGCTCATATTATGGCAATACTTTATTAGAGCCTCAGGCCACCTATGATATTGGTGCAATAAAAGCTTTGAAGCAAGCCTATTCTGATGCCTTTGATGAAACTTGCTCAATGAAAGAAGCTAAGGATATAGCAAATGCTTTCAAGAACAAACTCAAGGACATGTATGTTGGAGTAAATCAACTATTGGCTCAAAAGAGAGCTTATCCTTTTCTTAACAGCCTTAGCGGTTTTGCCGATAAACTTGAATTATGGAGCAAAAAGGAATATGGCTATTCCCTTACAAATCTGAAGGATTTTGAAGATGATTTACTGGACAATAAGGAGAATTTATTAGATCCAATAAAGCGCTTTATTAATGGGGATCAAAAGGATATCTATGATAGCATCCGAAATTTGCTTGAAGGAGATCGATCAAACCTCGACTATATTGAAGGCGAAGAACTTCAGCTCTTGGAAAACCTATTAAAACATAGTAAACCCTATTCTGGAAATCTTATTCGGGAGGCAAAAAAGGCAAAGGAAATTTTATCTAACAAAGTGTTGGAAAGAATAGAGGACGAGAAAAGCAGAGCATTTGAAACTATTGAAAAGTCAATAAAGAATTTGCAAAGCAAGGATGAATTCAAAGGCCTTGACATTTCTCAACAACAACAAGTTATTCAACCTTTTAAAGATGAAAAAAACAAATTGCAGAATCAAAGGTATATTGCTGTTATTCGCGATGTTAGAGCAAAAGTTCGGGAGGTATTGGTTTCGAACCAGCTCAATGAAATGATTCGCCTGGTTGCTCCGCCTCCTTCATCTGGTGGAGAGGTCAATGAACCCAAGCCTCATTACATTAGAGGGACATCGGTAAAAGCGAATTACTCAAAAACCGAGTTAAGAACTGAGGCCGATGTGGATGAATATGTTGAAGCTTTGAGAAAATCGTTTAAAGAACAGATTAAGAATAACAGGAGGATTTCACTTTAATGAACACCAATAATCTAAAAAGATTCGCCCAGCAGGCCAGAAGAAAGCTTCTTGAGCAAATTGCTGCCAAGCTTGAGCAAGTATTGCTCACAGATTCTGCTGAATTGAGAGAAAAGGCTGGTGCATTGCGTAAACTTCAAGAAGAAATTAATCATACCTCTAAAGAACAGGTAATTGATAAAGTTGCCTATACCTGGTTTAACCGACTAATGGCGCTGCGTTTTATGGATGCCAATGATTACCAGCCATTGGGTGTTCGGATTATCACACCCAAAGACGGATACACCTTACCCGAAATACTAGATGAGGCCAAGCAAGGTCAGATTCCAGATGAACTCCCGGTAAAACCACAGCATATTTACAATCTATTGGATGGTAAAATACCCAGCACCAATGCACAAAATGAGGCCTATAAAGAATTATTAATTGGGGCATGTAATCATCTGAACAAAGTTTTCCCCTTTCTTTTTGAACGCTTGAATGACTATGCTGAGTTGTTGCTGCCGGATGATCTGACCTCAGAGTTTTCCATTGTGCAGGATATGCGTGAAGGTATGACTCAAGAAGATTGTCTGCAGGTTGAAATTATTGGCTGGTTGTATCAGTTTTATATCTCAGAAAAGAAGGATGAAGTATTTGCTTCCAATAGCAAGGTGAAAAAGGAAGATATTCCGGCGGCTACCCAATTATTTACACCACGTTGGATAGTGGAGTATATGGTGCAAAACACCCTTGGGAAATTGTGGTTACAAAACAGACCCAATTCACGTTTGCGCGAGTCAATGCCTTATTTTATCGAGACACCTTCTGTAACTTCAGCGGACTATCTAAAAGTAAATTCTGTTGAAGAAATTACCGTTTTAGACCAGGCTTGTGGCAGTGGACACATCTTGGTATATGCTTTTGATTTGTTTGCAAAAATATATGAAGAAGAAGGCTTTAATGCAACGGAGATTCCTCAGCTTATTATTGAAAAAAACCTTTATGGTTTTGAGATAGACGAAAGAGCAGCCCAGTTAGCGGGTATGGCTTTAATGATGAAAGCCAGAAGTTACCAGCGCCGATTGTTTAGAAAAGACATAGTGCCTCATATACTATGTTTTCAAGACCTTTTGTTGAGCGAAGAAGAGATAAAGGATACCTTTCAACAAATGGACATAAAGCCTACGGATGACTTGCTTGATGATTTAACTACCCTGGAGCAAGCCTCCAATCTAGGATCTTTAATTTGTCCGAACACAACAAAGAGCAAATTGGAAAGTATGCTGACAAATGTGAAGGCAAAAGCGAATACTTCTGATGCGTTCTTGAGGTACACTATTGAGCAACTCATACAAGGCATAAAGCAATTGGTTTTACTGGCAGAAAAATACCATTGTGTGGTAGACAACCCACCCTATATGAGTGGCGGAAATATGAATACAGAATTGGCAAATTTTGTAAAGAAAAGCTATCCCGATAGCAAAGCCGATTTAATGGCTTGCTTTATGGAAGCAGGATTAAAAAGTCTTTACCCAAAAGGATACTTAGGAATGATAAACCAGCATAGCTGGATGTTTTTAAGCAGTTATGAGAAATTAAGAGAAAAACTTATTAATAACGCATTTTTAAATTCCTTGCTTCATCTAGGACCAAGAACGTTCCCTGAAATTGGAGGCGAAGTGGTTCAAAATGCCTCTTTTATCTTTTGGAATACTATTGCAGAAGGTAAAGGATCATATATTCGATTAGTAGATCACAAATCTTCTAACACAAAACAAACCAAAACCATTGAAGCCATCCAAAATCCCAATTGTGGATGGTTCTTTACTACTTTCCAAAAAGAATTCGAAAAGATACCAGGTAGTCCTTTTGGATATTGGGCTAGCAATAGAGTACTAGAAGTATTTAAAGAGAAGAAGTTGTTTAATAGTAAAATAGAGTCTGCAGGCAGAACAAAAACTCATCATGATTTAAAGTATTTGAGAATGATTTGGGAGGTGAGTCCAACAGAAGAGAAATGGAAACTGTGCCATAAAGGTGGTGAAGCAAGAAAATGGATAGGAAATCAAAGCTATTATATCGACTGGAGTAACTCTGCTAAATCATTTTACAAGTCAAATGGAGGGCTAAGAAATGAAAAGTTTAATAACCGCATAGGTATAACATGGGGCATGATATCATCAGGGAAAATAACATATAGAATAAAGCAGAAAAACTCTGAATACTTATCTATGTCACCAACGATAACTCTATCTGAAAATCATATAAATTATTTCCTTGGGTTTTTAAATAGTAATGTTTCTGATTTCTTGTATTCTATATTAGATATTACTCTTGGAAATTCAGTAGGCAATATTTTAAAAATACCATTTATTCACTGTAGTACAGAAGAAATATTAATTGATAGAAAAGTTTCAGAATGTTTACATATCACAAAAGAAGAATGGGATTCCCGCGAAACAAGCGAGGAGTTCAAGAATTCTGAATTATTAATTAACAATTTAGATTTAGTAGAAGAGGCTTACAGCTCCTTTTGCCAAAACTGGGCTAACCAGTTCATCCAACTCCATAAAAACGAAGTAGAATTGAACCGTCTGTTTATTGAGATATATGGTTTGCAGGAGGAGTTAATATCCGACGTCCATCCAGTGGAGATTACACTCCTTAAAGAAGAAGCTAAGATAGAAAACGGAAAATTCACTTTCCAAGCTGATAAGGTTTTTGCTCAATTTATATCTTATGCTGTAGGCTGTATGTTTGGTCGTTATTCTTTGCATAAGGAAGGACTTATTTTGGCAAACCAAGGAGAGACTTTGGAAGATTACCTGAATGCGGTCACACTGAGCGAAGCCGAAGTGTCTTTCCTGCCAGACTATGACAACATTATCCCCGTTCTGGACGATGAATGGTTTGAAGATGATATTACAGGCAGGTTTTACGAATTTCTGAAAGTCTCTTTTGGCAAAGAAAATTTTGAGAAGAACCTGGCTTTTGTTGAAGATGCTCTCGGCAAGGATATCCGCAAGTACTTTGTCAAGGATTTTTATCCCGATCACATTAGAAGGTACAAGAAGCGACCAATTTATTGGATGTTCTCTTCTCCACGAGGTTCATTTAATGTATTGATCTATTTGCATCGATACACACCAGATACGCTCAACCAAATACTAAATGGCTATCTCAAGGAATACCGCGAGAAACTTAACACCCATATGGAACAGCTTGATCATCTTGTGGAAACTGGGTCTTCCTCAGAGCAAACCAAAGCAGCCAAAGAAAAAGATAAACTTCGGTTGGTTCTGCTAGAGCTTCAGGAATACGAAAGAGATACGCTTTATCCACTGGCATCGGAACGAATTAGCATTGATTTGGATGATGGTGTTTTGGTTAACTACAATAAATTTGGGAAGGCAATAAAACCTGTTGCCGGTTTGAATGATGCTAAGACTAAAGAGAAGGTTAAAGGATTTGACTGGATTGATACATCTACAATTATTTAGGAATGAACATACCCATTAACATAGAAACATTGTTGACCGGAAAGGTTGTAGAATCGGAGCGTATTGAGTTTAAAAAAGGCTGGAATCCTTCTGCTATCATGCGAACTGTTGCTGCCTTTGCCAACGACTTTGAAAACTTGGGCAGTGGTTATATTGTTGTGGGGATTGAAGAAGATAATGGAATGCCTAAGCGACCTGTTTATGGTTTTCCTCCAGAGCAGTTTGATCAGCTTCAAAAGGAAATGATCGGGTATTGCAATTTAATCTACCCGCCTTATTTCCCCAGGCTTTCGCTCGAAGAAATTGACGGCAAGTATGTTGTGCTAATTTGGGCTACAGCAGGGAGTCACCGCCCTTACGAGGTGCCAAAAGATATTCTGGCAAAGCACAAAGAAAAAGAATATTACATAAGGAAGTATTCCAGTACCATAAAAGTTAATGCAGAACAAAAACAGGAATTATTCAGCCTTGCCGCAAAAGTACCTTTCGATGACAGGGTCAATACATCTGTTGGGGTTGATGAGTTGAATTATGCCTTGATGCGTGAGCACCTTTTCGAAACAGGCAGTAAACTGTTCGCTGATAGCACATCAATGTCGGCTATTGAAGTGGCCGGTTATTTGAATCTAACGCAAGGTCCTCCTGAGCTATTATTGCCAAAAAATGTCGGCTTGCTCATGTTTACAGAAAACCCTAAGAAGTATTTCAGTGGGGCCCAAATCGATATTGTTGAGTTTCCTGAAGGAGTTGGAAGTAAACAGTTTAATGAAAAGATATTTGAGGGGCCCATTCAAAAGCAGCTAAAGAATGCTATTTCGTACATTAAAGCCTCTGTTGTAAAGAACAAGGTTGTTAAACATTCAGATAGAGCTGAGGCAGACAATTTTGCGAACTATCCCATGGAAGCCATTGAGGAAACCCTGTCAAACGCTGTTTACCATCGCGACTACGAGCTGCCCAACCCAATTGAGGTGAGGATACTGCCAGAATCCATCGAAATAATAAGTTACAGCGGTGTTGACCCATCACTAAAACAAGCAGATTTTGACAGTGGAAAGGTGAGGTCGCGAAGGTATAGAAACCGGCGTATTGGCGAATTTCTCAAGGAACTGCAACTTACTGAGGGCCGGGGAACCGGAATCCCTACTATCAAAAATGCATTGGTAAGAAATGGCTCCGGTCCGGCTATCTTCGACACAGATGAACCACGAAGAAGCTACTTTTATGTTGAGATCCCTATTCATCCTGCCTTTTTAGTGCCAGAAACGGAAGAAGCTGAGCAGGAAAAAAGTTCGGGGAAGAGTTCGGAGAAAAGTTGGGTGATAATTAAACAAAAGTTGGGTGATAGGTTGGGTGATAAGTTGGGTAAAAACGAGTGGAAAATACTTGAATTGATTTACGAGGATGATACAATTTCAATAGTGAGGATGGCAGATATCCTGGGAATCAGTACAACTGCAATAGAGAACAATATCAACAAGCTAAAAAACAGGATGTTGATTGAGCGAATTGGAAGTCCACATGGAGGCAAATGGCAAATTAATGAATAAAATAACAGAAGCACTAAATAAGAGGTTTCAGGACCATCGAGTCATTTTTTGGTATGACACAAAAGAGGAGCTCAGACCACAATATGAGGAACTTGAAATCTCTGATGTTAAGAAGGTTCATGTTCAGGGCAATGAGTTTGAAGTAAAACACCTGATCAATATTCAGGCACCTGAAACTAAATTTCTACTCTATTTTTCCGGCGAAAAGCCAGTAAATCAGGAAAACTGGCTACTCGATATGGAACTGGCACACCATGTGTTCCATACTGATCAGGAAGCTATGTTTCTGCAGGAACTGGGGTTGGGTTACCATCTTAAAGAATTAGTAGCCGAACATATTGATTTTTATAAATCAACTGAAAGGAGAACAAGACTGAAGGAATTACTCGGATCAGATGATGAACATCAGGCTATCCGGTATAAAATGCTGGCAGTATTATTTGAAACAGAAAATGTTAGTCTGGTAACTTTTATTCATGCACATGGATCGGGTTTTGCCGAGAAAAATGAGAATTACGACAATAAGCTTGAGCAGTATAACTTGAAAGACTATTACTGGGGCGAAATTGCACGTAAGTACAATTACCAGAATGATAGTCCCGGAATTTATGACTTCCTCCTGGAAGCTTTTAGTAACAACTTTGCCCTGGGCAAAAAAACGGGTTTAGCCAAAGAATCAAGATTATTACTATCTCTTTGGAAAGACACCATTTTGTTCAGAGACAGTTTTGCTAAGATTTCTGATAAAGTAGCTGAAGACCTTAATGTTGATACGAAATTGGAAAAAGCTATCATTGAGGAGATTGTTGGAGATGAGTTATTTAGGCTCAGTGACTATAGAATTATACATGAGTTGGTGAACCTAATCACATCTGGTGAAATCGGCCAGGAGAAAGTGACCCAATACATCAAGCAAAGAGAAAATAAATACTGGTATGGCAATGTTGAGGACCTGTACCAAAGCCTTGAGTTTGGAGCTGAAATTATTGCTATGGTTTCTCAATACGCCACTACCAGTTATAATTCATTTAATGAAGGTGTTGAGCATTATGCCTCAGTGACATTTGAAATCGACCAAGCTTACCGGAAGTTTATTTGGTATTATAGAAAATCGGGTCAGAATAAAATCCTGGCTCAATTAGCTGAGAAAATAGAGAAAGTTTATTCAAATGACTGGTTACTATCTTATTCTAACAAATGGCAGAGTGTAATTGACCATCTGTCAATATGGCCAAACGAATTCAGAACAAGTCAACAAAAGTTTTTTAATACCTATGTAAAGCCATACCTTGATAAAGGTCAACGCTTGTTTGTAATAATATCTGATGCATTCAGGTATGAATGTGGCGTTGAGCTGAGTAGGCGACTTCAATCTGAGAATCGGTATGAATCTTCGATCCAGCACTTGGTAAGTTGCTTACCGTCATATACACAACTGGGGATGGCTTCATTGCTTCCACATAAAGAACTATCGATACAAGAAAAATCCGATACTATTTTGGTTGATGGAGTTTCAAGCAGTGGCCTTCAGGCGAGAGCAAAAATATTAGCTGCCAATTCCGGAGCCAGGGCCACAGCAGTAAATGCTGAAGATTTTATGAAAATGAACTCAGCTACAGAGGGAAGAGACTTTGTAAAGCAATACGATCTTATTTACATCTATCACAATAGAATAGATAAAACAGGAGATGACAAAACAAGTGAAGAGAGAGTATTTGAAGCTGTAGAAGATGAATTGCTGTTCTTGATGGATCTGATGAAAAAGATAGCCAATATGAACGGAAACAATATGATTATTACTTCTGATCATGGCTTTCAATATCAGCACAACACATTGGACGAGAGTGATTTCAGCAAATCGAATCACTCGGGTGAAATTTGGAAGGAAAACAGAAGGTTTGTTATAGGTACAGATTTGGTTGGTGATAACTCAACACATGCTTTTCGTGGACCTCAATTGAATATTTCCTCTGATGTGGATATTCTAATTCCTAAGTCGATAAACCGGCTCAGGATAAAGGGGGCAGGCACCAGATTTATTCATGGTGGAGCTTCATTGCAGGAGATTGTAATTCCAATGATCAAAGTTTCCAGAAAAAGACAAGACACTGTAAGTAAGGTAGATATCGATATAATAAAATCTACTGACAGGATAACAACAAATATTCTGGCGGTATCATTTATCCAGTCTAATTTGGTTACAGAACAAGTATTACCAAGATCAATTAGAGCAGGATTGCATGCAGAGGATGGCGAATTGCTTAGCGATCAATTAAAGTATTTATTTGATATTAACGAAGGAAGCGAACGTCAGCGCGAAGTAAAACACAGATTTCAACTCAGTTCCAAAGCCAGTGGCCGATACAAGAACCAGAGGATAAAGCTGGTTTTGGATGAGCCTCTTGAAGGCACTACAAAGTGGAAGCACTACAAAGATTACTACTATACTTTAAACATCTCATTCACAAACGACTTTGATGATTTTTAGGCATGACAGAATTAGATAAAAAACTAAACGAACATTTTGGTGGCAAAGTAGTTCGGAAAGACCTCACCAAATTGGTGAAGGGCAATGCCATTGTACCCACCTATGTTCTTGAATATCTTTTAGGCCAGTACTGTGCCACAGATGATGAGGAAACCATAAACCATGGCGTTGAAACCGTAAAAAACATCATTGCAAAACACTTTGTTCATCGTGACGAGGCGCAGCTGATCAAGTCAACAATTCGCGATAAAGGATCACATAGAATCATCGACAAAGTATCAGTCAAGCTAAATGAACAGCATGATCGACATGAGGCCTATTTCGCAAACCTTGGTTTAAAGAAAGTGGTCATCAATGACGAGTTCATCAAATCATACAGGAAACTTCTTTCAGGTGGCGTTTGGTGCCTCATTACTATGGGTTACGTTGGCACCGATGAACGTGATGGATCACCTTGGATCATTGAAGATCTGAAACCAATTCAAATAAGTGACTCTAACATTGACGAATTCAAAAAAAGCAGAAAGCATTTTACTAAAAATGAATGGATTGACGTTCTCATACAATCTATTGGCTTAAACCCTGAAGAGTTTACTCAAAGATCAAAATTGCTTCAACTTGCCCGGTTGGTTCCGTTCACAGAAAACAACTACAACCTAATTGAACTGGGTCCCAAAGGAACCGGTAAATCACACATTTATTCAGAAATGTCGCCTCATGGAATCTTAATCAGTGGTGGCGAAGTGTCAAAGGCGAAATTGTTCGTCAACAACAGCAACGGAGAGATTGGCCTGGTGGGTTATTGGGATTGCGTGGCCTATGATGAATTTGCCGGTAAATCAAAGCGAACTGACAAAGGGCTTGTAGATATCATGAAAAACTACATGGCCAATAAGTCTTTTTCAAGAGGAACTCAGGTTTATGGAGCATCAGCAAGCATGGTATTTGTGGGCAATACGGACCACTCGGTACCATATATGTTGAAACATTCCGATTTATTCGAGGCACTACCCCAGGATTATTATGATGCCGCTTTCCTAGACCGAATCCATGCTTATCTGCCCGGATGGGAAGTCCAAAAATTGCGCAACGAGATGTTCACTGATAATTACGGATTTATCGTTGATTATCTCGCAGAAGTACTAAAGGATTTGAGGAAAGAAGACCACATGCAGGAGTACAAACAGTACTTTGAATTATCAAATTCGATCACAACAAGAGATAAAGATTCCATTTCAAAAACCTTTTCCGGTCTGGTAAAAGTCATTTATCCCAACGGAGAATATACAGAAGAAGAAGCCAAAGAATTGATTGATTTCGCCATTGAAAACCGGAAAAGGGTAAAACAACAGCTCACCAAAATGGATGAAACATTTGAAGAAGTAGACTTCAGTTACATCCTCAAATCAAGTGGCAAAAAGCATGAAATAGAGACTTTGGAAGTTGAAGAAGTTTATGGCAAGAAGAAGCCTGAACTACAGGTTGAAACAGAAGCACCGGCTCAGAAAGCCCCGGTTCTTGTTGGTGGTCATAGAATAATCAGGGATAATCAAACCGGCATTTCTTACCAGAATCTTTTCGGTGATTACTTAGTCGGAGCTACTGAAATCAAGGTCATTGACCCTTATGTAAGGTTACCCTACCAACTCCGAAACTTCATGGAATTAGCAAAGCTCATCGCTGAAAAAAAGGACGAAACAGAAGAAGTTAAGCTTCACCTGGTCACCAGCAACCTGGAAGATTATCTTGAAAATGCCCGGGAGGCCTTCAAGCAAATGGCCGATTCCTTAGAGCCACTCGGCATCATTTTCACTTTTGAATTTGATGAGAACATACATGACCGGTCGATAGACTTAAACAATGGCTGGAAAATTCTCCTCGGTCGTGGCCTCGATATTTTCCAGAAGACCGGTGGGTGGTTTGATATTTCGGAATATTATCAGGAGAAGAGGCAGTGTAAGGCTTGTGAGGTTACTGTGATTCAGTCGAGTTAAGTTAAACCATTCATAGGCAATCTTTATTAAGACTATTATTTTCATTCAATTGTTTTGTTCAAATCCCTCCTATGGGTAGAACGTTTTTGCTAGTTTTTGTTTGCAAGTTCTTTTCTTGCTCAAATCCTAATCCCTTTCTAGTATAGAACCTGTCAAATATGTCAGCATGAACAACTTGTGAATAAAAGCCTTGGTAAACAATTGCTTCTCCGAGATAAAACCTGTTAAATATACTTGAAGTCTTGGTCTCAAGCATTTTACCCCGATGTGAATCTTCTGTTTATTTTAGTTCTGATTAACCATATATTCTTTCAACTGCATTAATCGTTCCAGGTAGGGGTAGTAGACTCTATTTCCATTATGAGCCTTTGAAGTCGCTAGATGGGAATCAATAAAGGACTCTACATTAGTTATTGTATAAGGAACTATTCTCACTGGAGCAATTGGCAATGGCGTTTTTATAAAGAAGGATTCAAGCGCTGCTATCTCCTTATCCCATCGCACAACTGTTCTGAAGATTAAAGCATCAGATTTCTCGAAAGGAACAAAATAGTCTGATTTAAAATGAGATTCTTCAGATTTCTCTGGTTCAATTGACTTAATAACAATTGATTTTGGTTGAACCGGAATGAAATCTTTGGAATCAAACCGTATCAGGTAATCTGCTAAATCTAAACCTTGAAGCCTTTCATTTTCGGTTGCTTTTCGTTCCAATAAATTAGATACCGAAAAATTAAT
>Ga0233437_1005175_pt1 | contig 14484 bp, 35 predicted proteins | sample SI_122_August201_FD_182714 | JGI IMG/M metagenome (GOLD analysis project Ga0233437, IMG submission 182714) | Seawater microbial communities from Saanich Inlet, British Columbia, Canada - SI_122_August2016_200_MG | ecosystem: Environmental > Aquatic > Marine > Inlet | place: Canada: British... | reverse complement strand
CCCACCTACCGCATGACTAACGGGGCGATGTGCCCTTGGTCGGAATGACCCTTGCCCGAACACGACGCGCAGTTTGCAGCGCGCACTATGGTTCGCAACCCTTTGAAACTTAGTGCTTGACAGTGCTTCTGCGCTCATGTACTAAGTCTCACGCACGTATCGCATACTATCAGAACAATAAAAACTATCCCTGCTAGCATAATTTCCAGTAGTGTACTCATATCACTTACCCTCGCTTACACTCTCTTACACTAGAAACTAACACTAACGCTTCTTCGTTTTCGTTCGCTAGCTCGCCCGGTTCCCAATCGAACCACTGAACCTCTAAGCAATCACGGTTCCCGCGCCCATCATATACTATACCAACAACGAAGCCTGGAATGGCATTACACTTTGCCGATGTTGGGTACTTTATGAGATCGCCTACTTGAAACATTTTATTCTTCTGCCCTCGGACTTGTTTCGCTTTCAAGCATCCAACCCTGGATACCATCAATCTTCACGCACACCCATGTTTCTTTACGCTTCAAATCTTGCCACCATGAATGGATCTCAACTTCGTCGCCTACTGTACCAACCTGCTCGACTCCCCGAAGCTCGCTGAACGGGTTGTACTTCTCTATGAACCCTGAATAAGATTCATTTAGTACTCTCACGCCTCTGTTCCTCTCGGTCATGCTGTCGCCCTTCTGAGGTTTGCGAGTGGTTCCCATGATTTGTTCGTGTCGGTATACTGCACGAAGGCCATTTCGGCTACGTCGTCAATCTTTGTTACCACTCCGATCTTATGACGGATATGGTGCCCTCGTACAAGATCACCGATCCGAATCGCACTATTCATGGACTCGGCCTTATTCCCATACACGCGCGCCACATGGGCGCGCACTAAATCACCGACTTTCATCATGATCCTTTGCTCACGAGTTCAAGTTCTGAGACATATTCTTGTGTTGTTTGACCGTCGAGCCAACTGAACCACTTCACCGCTACGAGATGCACCCCGTTCGCGTTCACCTGGAGAATCTTTACGACCGTGCCGGGATCGTCTTTGCACGGCAGCGACCGAACAACATCACCAACCCTTAGCAGCGGTTGCCCCCATGCGTCTTTTTTCCTCGCTGCGATCACGATACAACTTCCAACCATGAGACGCTCGACGGGTTACAATAGTTGCTCATTTTCTCGGTAACTCCATTGTGCATCCACTGCACCCAAACATTCGTAAGAAGATCATGCGGGCGACCTCCCACGGTTGTAACGTTAGTTACCAAACCCGCAAAAGGGGAAACGTCGAAAGACTGAGTACCCGCAACGACCCGAACAAGCTGACCCACCTTAATATCTGAGTAGTGGTCTGCGTTCTGCTTCTTACTGCCGATATTCTGAGGCTTCACCTTCTTCTGACTCGCTGCGATCTTGTTTCGTACCGTCTGTGGGCGCGCCTTGACGTTAGAGGGCTTGCGGGGCTTACTGTTGCCCCCGCTCCAACGGGTCCAACACGCATTCGCGCAAACGACGTTACCGGACTTCGCTTTAAACTTCTTTGCGCCGCACTTACACGTTGAGGCTTCGTCGGCTCCAACCTCAATTGCGGTGAGCGCGGAGCCGAAGCGTCCTGTACCCTTGAAGGTGCTGCCCGTCGCGATTGTGCGCCACTGGCTCTGATTGTTAATGAAAACTGCCTTGAACTGCGCCTGCTTGCCTGTAATCGCCTTCCCGGTGTTCTTATCGATCCCGGTATTGATCACGATCCGCACGTTGCGAAGCGTTGAATGAAACTTGCTGCCGACGAGTTCTTTGCTTTTGTTGTTGTGGGCTTTGAACCCGTTGGATGTGAGTGCTGCTCTCATGGTCGTTGCTCCTATGGGGCGTGATGCCCTCGACTGTCTATATTATGCCATAGTGAGAGGAGAAAAGCAAGAAAAAAAATCGTTTAGCCGCTTTTTGTCGAATAAAACTACGGCGGAACCCCTTGATTTTCCTCGTCTTCCTCGTCCTCGTCGTCAAACAGGGGTGGGTCGTAGTGCGGATCGAAGCCGAAGCCAACTGACTGTATTTGTTCCATTTTTACTGTAAAGTCCTCTCGTATACAAAGCCGACAAAGAGAATCCAGGCCAGCAAAATCGTTGTAAAATCCATAACTTAATCAAAACTCACAATGGCACTTGCCAGGACAAGGTTGAGGAGAGCGAAGGTCAACATACTTTTATTATACTTTCTTTTTATAGGGGTTAAGTGGTTGTAATCACGCGGGGCTGTCCCCCTGGTTTATTCCAGGGGGATGCCTACGAGACGTTCAGGCTTCGGATCGAAGTAGGGTCGGTTTGCGTAGTGCTCAGTAGTCATCCACATTCTTTGCACCCGGCAAGCAACCGGCTTCGGTGCTTCCATATCGGTGAGAATGATCAGACCGTCAAAACCGCCCTTTTCGTTGACCCACTTGGTCGGCGCATCGAAGCAGGTTCCCCCGCACATGACACGCTCACGCTTACGAGATTGACCCTTTTTCCAGACTTGAACCTTAGAATCATCGACGCGGGTATCGAAGGGGATCACGGTAAACTCTGCGAGCTTTGAAAGACCGTTCAACTCACCGAAGAAGGCTTCGAGCATCGCATCCGACACCGATCCTGACTGGTCAATCGCAATTGCGACCTTTGCAGTGCGGGTTGATCGCTTGCCTGGGTGCTGGTACGGGTAGCGTCGGTTAATCTTTCGGACAGTGGACCGCTTGTTAGCCTTCTGGCTCTGCTTCACAAAGTAGCGTAGCACCTTCTTCCAGTCCAACTTGCTGGTGATGCTGTCGAGAATGTCCTTTCGCATGTTCGCCGGGACGGTTCCCCAACCTCGGCTGCTCGACTGTGCCTCGTTCACTGCTTCCCGAACAAACTCTTTGATCCGTTCCTCGGCAAGTTGCTTCGTCGCGTCGTCAACGTCATCCCAACCGGAATGATCATCGAAGACACCATCCTCGAAAGGTTGTCCGCCGCCCTGGCCTTGGCCTTGGCCGCCACCGCTTCCCGGTGTGCCGCCCTCTTGACCTTCGCCCTCACCTTCGCCCTGGCCTTCGCCTTCGCCGCCTTCTGGCTCTGGCAGATTCTTTAAGTACCATTCCGCACTCTTGTACGCTGGCAGATCCTTGAACGGACCCTCTTGACCGGGCTTGCAGCAGCCTTCGGGCAGATTGTCGAGGTGCGAGTTAATCGCAAGGTCCATCGCGATATTGTGCGCTCGGCAGTCGGCTGGGCTCATATCGCGGAATGAGCGAAAACGCCCGCCCGTAACGTGCTGCAAAACGATGTGATAAAACTCGTGCTTGAGAATGTCCTTTCGCGTCTCGTCACTCAGGGGCGCGAAGAAGTCGGGGTTGTACCGCATTTCGAGCTTGCCTTCCTCGGTCACTCGGACACCAGCAGTGGGAACACCGCCCGCCCGCTTGTCAATCCGTCGCGAGAGAGCCGCGAAAAACGGCTCGTCAATCAGCAGACGGTGAACGTGCAGGCGAAGATCAAAAGGCTTGACCTCTCGCGCAGGTTCCAGCAGAGCATCGATCTCGTCATCGGTCATATCGGTAATGTCGGAGACGTTGGGTGCGCTCATGATTGTTTCGTCGGTCATTTCGGTTCCAGTGCTAGGGGTCTTGTCAGTCATGTGATTTCCTACTCTCTAAGTATACCCCATCTGGGGGTAAAATGCAAGCGTTTATACTTTATTCTCAAACAAAAGTTAGCTGCTCTAAGTGGTTGATATAAGTAAGGGCGGGGGCGCAGGCCGGAGCAGTGGCCCGCAACCCCCTATTATTCCTTACTTATTGTTGATTTCCTCACCAGTGAGGATCTCGACAAGGTACGCGCCGACGCTCTTTCCGTCCACAGTGCTACCGTGCAGGGCGATTGCGTTGTCGCTGTTGGCTGCGCCAATGGCACTCCACAACTTCATCGCAGGCTCGCTCGGAATGTCCATGAAGTACCGGGCGAGATTCTCAGTCGCCTTAGTCTTCAACGCTTCATCGATCCGACCGCTTGCAGCGATCTTGTCAATCAGGGCGCAGTGGTCGTTCAGGTCAAAGTCCTTCGGCAGAACACCCTTATCAAGAATATCAGCGACCGAGACAACCTTCTCAAAGTTACGAACGTAGTCGTTAAACGATACAGCAGCCTCAAAGCCGATATAGGCTGCACTCAGGGCGTACACTTCGGGGCGCACGTCACCAGCGGTCAGCAGACCAGCAGCGGTCAGAGTCTCGTTGAGACGGACCCAGGAACGTCGCGAAGGATAAACCTTGTTTGGTTCTGGATCGTCGTTGTGTTCAAGGTGCGCGGGTTCGCCACGAATGAAGTCAACGATCATGCTGTCCACAGTGCCAGCAGCCCATGTGATCCAGTCGTCAACGGTCGGCTCAACGTCAAAAGTGGTGTAGCGGTCCAGTTCAGCCGGGTCCATTTCGCCCACCTGATAGGATGCTGCGCCCGCGTGAGTACCACCGTTCACGGCGGCAAAGATCAGAGTCTCAGGGTGCAGGACGTTACCAGCGAGCTTGCGACTGTCGCAAAGCTCAAAGATGCCCTGTCGGACTTCCAGGGTTGCCCGGTCCACCTCATCGAGGAACAGGATCACTGGCTCGTTGCAGGCCCGGTCGAGCCAGTCAGGCGCGCAGAACGTAGTCACACCACCATCGACCTTCGGCAGACCAAGCAGATCGCCTTCGGTCATCTGGCTGGCTCGACGCTCGACAACGGGCAGACCCACGGTGTCAGCGAACTGGTAGACCACGCTGGACTTGCCAATGCCGTGCCGCCCGCGAAGCAGGACAGGGTGATTCGCAGTCGTAACGTGCGGAAGGACGGTCAAAAGGGTCTTGAAATCTACGGTCATTGTCTGTTTGCTCCTGGGTCCGGCTGGTTAAGACGCCTTTCCACTCTCTAAGTATAACCCAAATGGGGTTAAAATGCAAGTCTTTTTTGTTTATTGTTAAATCTATTTCTGCTATACTAAGTAGTTGATATTACAGGGTTCTGCTTCAAAGTTATCGCTTGTTATCAGCAGCAGGATCGGCCCATTCGGACGGCAACTGCTCAGAATCACTGAGGTATTCGCGGATTGCCTTTGCCTGTTCTGGCGAGATTGTATCAAAGTTAGTGGCTTCGTTCTTATATTCAGCACTAAACCACGGCTCGAGACTCTCGACCAGTGGGGTGCCGAACGCACCCTTTTGAGCAGCGAGCGCAGCGGGTGCAGGACTCCCCACAGTCCAACTGAACCCCTCTTTACCTTCGCGCGACGTTTCCCACCCATAACTGTCGAAGCCCGAAGCCGGGGCGACCGTGGGAATATGGGGCAACCCGAAGAAAACCTGACTGCCCGAAGCAACGTCGGTGGCGCGAATAAACTGGTGACTCTGGCGAGTCCCCGGCAAACCGTCAGTGTGCATTACCGAAGTCAAACTGGCTTCGGTCACAAGAAACACGCGAGGTTGCTGGTCGGCTTCTTTCGATGGCACATAACCCATATTGTTAGAGTAAAAGGATCGACGCGAGGTAATCAATGCGCCGGGTCCAACCCCTGTCGCGTTCATCCACTTTTGGATTCCCTTTCGGACCAGCGTTGTGTTGCGCTTCGCGTCGAGCTTGTGCTTTTTCATAGTTGAGCAGGTTCGCCGGGTGTGTCCCGGTTCTTTGCAATATGAGCACTTGCGGGGTGCAGCAGATCGCTGCTTCATGGCTGCGACCTGTCGCCCATAGTATCCGTTAGGATCTGCTGCTGCTAGCCTCTTGAGTTCTGGGCAACTTCGCTTGTTGTGACCTTTGTTGTGGCACTGGCCGCACCGTACAGTTCCGTTATATGACATTTTTTCTTACTCCACTGGTGGGGCTTAGGTGCCCTTCCACTCTCTTATTATGCCACAGGGGCAACTTAAAGTCAAGGACCAAAACTTTATTCTCAAATAAAAGTTACGACTGGGTAGGCCACAGTTTTTCGCTGTCGAGGAAAACCGTGGGGTGCATGATCTCGTTTGCATGGATCTTGGCGCTGTTGACATGGCCCGATGTAGTGACAGAAAAGAATCTACCACCGGGCGAAGTGAAATCACCCACAACGACCAGCCCGCCCGAAGTGCGGTGAGCGATCTTTTGATTGTAGGATCTCAGCCATGTACCGTCCGACCAGAGATTTCCGGTCCAACTGTTTGCCTCGTTGCCAGCAGCGAACTGCTCGATTACTTGTCTATTTCTCAGGTTTCTCATTCTTCTAACTCCTTGAAATCACACGGATTTCGCTTAAATACTGTACGCTCCGAACATCGGGCCAAGTTATATCGTAGACCTCGCAGCCTCGGCGCGCCGCGTCGAGGTCCATCTCTGGCAGTGTGCGGATCTTGTGGACTACGCCCACCAGACCATAATCACCATCATTCTTCATCTTTACCAGATCGCCTAGACGGGGGATAAGTTCTGTCTCATTCATGCTTATAGAATACCATTTGTCGGGTGATAAGTCAAGGACCAAAACTTTATTGTCAAATAAAAAAGATTATGTTTTAAGTTGTTGATATTACTTCTAAAAACTCGGGCGACTCGACGCTCGTTTCGCGCCCCACAGAATGGCTGTCGAACCACTCAACTACAATCGCTTGACCGTCAAAACCGATGACGAGGCCCAGGCAGTTATGCAAGCCTGACAAAGATTTGTTATACTTTACTAAATCACCGATATTCACTGACAACCTCTAATCCGTCCTGCGAGACGACCTCTGTACCGTCTGTGAAAAGAACTACCCAGCACCTTATGATGCGTCCATATTCTTTGACAAGCACTCCGACTTCGCCCATGCTATATCGAGGACCAAAGCCGGTTGTTTTTACAAGATCACCAATTTTCATTGACGACCTCCAAAGTGTCAGGGCTAGTCGAGAGAGTGTCAGGGTCGCCGGGAAGCATAATATCGACCAGAGTCCCGAATGATACCCTTGTGGACGTTTCGTAAGGCACCCGAACAACAATATATAGTGGACGATCCTCTATCGGAGTGCCCCAACTTTCGGGCGTGAATGTTACCAGATCACCGATTTTCATAACGATGCCCCTTATGCTTTGGGTGTCGAGCAGCTTTGCCGCTCCCCTTGCCAGAACCCTTGCGGGCCTTGTTCTTATGCTTCCCTGCTCCCCGGTGGTTCCAGGCAGCGAGCGCAATCAAGTTTCGTCCGTTTCGCTTCATCGTGCTTATAGAATACCATTTGCCGGGTCATAAGTCAAGGACTAAAACTTTATTGTCAAATAAAAGTAGTTAGAGGGTGCGGGTTCTCCTCGGTCCCTGCCGCCTAGCCTCCTGGTAACTTTTGTTTGTGTCAGTCCAAGTTAATAGTTGGGTATTGACACTGGGATTCAGGAGAGACATTGAATCCCGCTTAAAAACATTACCCTCTAACTACTTAGTATTTTTCACCTTTTTCGGTTTTCTCACCTTTTTCAGGTCGCGTTCTTCGCACATTATTGGAGTGGATGAACCAACGGGTAACACTTCGTAACGCTTGCCGCCTTTGGCGTGGGTTAATACTTCGGGGGCGGCACGTAGAATCAGCGCAGGCTTTCCGCGCAGCCCATAGCTCACGCGGGCAGATTTACGAAACTCAGCCATGCTCGCCGCTGGAAACTTTGGCTCATCCAGTGAGTTTGTTAGAACTGCTTGGGCGAACTTGTTGCCCGTCACCGCGTTGTACTGTTTCTGCGTTGGTATCCACTCGGGATCTGCCATAGCACTTGCAACGATGTTCTGAAAGTATCCGTTGCGGTAGTAGTAGGCTGCAACAATTTGAAGTCGTTTTGCGTGATCGGCATCCCATGATTCTTCCCAACCCTTGTGGGCCGCAAGCACTTCATCACTATGATTGCCCTCGATCTTTTCAAGGATCTCAATCTGTCGCGGAGATAGGGAACGCCCCTCTTTTGTCTGATCTCTCAGGGATGAGGCAAAGCCAAAATCCCATGAGTTTTCATCTTCGATGCGTTCGATCAGGTTTTCAAGTCGCTCGATCATTTTGTCTCCGGTGTTATCCATACTCTAATTATGCCTGAGTTGGGCATAAAAGTCAACCCTCAAAACTTTATTTTGAAATAAAAGTTTTCTTCTGCGCCCTCGTGTGTTTGCACTCCCGTCGAAACTTAAACCCATGACAAGTGCAGGACCATCGACCGTCAAAGCGAACGGTGTATATCTTGCCCTTCGATCCCTCAACCTCCCAAGTCTGCGTCTCGACCGTTTCAATCTCGGGGGGCGCGTAGACCATCCACTGACCGATCTGATCATGGGTTGTGCCTTCGGGTACTTCGATCCAGTCGCCACCGCTGATCGCGTAGGTCTTACCGACCCACGGCATGCTAACGATAGCGGGGGGGATTCGCACTTTGCGGGGTTCCGTCATGGACTCAGCCTATCCCACACATACAAGAAACATGCCAGCCCTACAATAAACTCAAACATTCTTATTCTCCGTTTCCTCGGGCATACTAAACGGGTCCACTCTCGTCGGGGCACCGTCCAGTGCCACGCTGGTAACTTGTAGAAGATCATCGGTTTTTGCTGATCGGATTGCTTCGATGATCGACTCAGCGGCGACAATATATGTTCGCTTCTGAACTCTACCATCCACCATATAGTTAGCACTTACAATAAATCGGTTCATGTTTCTATTTTCTCCAAGTAAAAGTTGACTGGGCTCAGCGGCGCACAGATTATGTTTGAGTTGTACTTATTACCTTCGCGGCTCGTTCCAAGTGATCGGCACCGAAAGTGCTCACCGGGATATTCACCTGAAACGCTAAGACCTTAAATATCTTTCCTTCATAGTCGCTCCATTTTTCCTCTACGATCTGACCGACTACGTTGGTCGTCTTGAACTTGATAAGATCACCGATTTTCATTTATTAACTCCAAATATCTTAGAAGGTAGTGTGCTTCATCGTCAACGTCATCATCAATACCGAACCACTTTACGCGAGCATGGGTGAAACGACGGATCGCTGTAATCATTCCCACTCGGTGGGGTCCAGAACCGGGCCACCTTGATTGTACCAAGTCACCGACTTTCATTGTCTCGCTCGTGAAATAACGTCAACGGAATCACGGCGAACGTAAGAAAGCCCGGAAGAAGCCGCTGCCGAAGGATGACGCGCGCCGTCGCGGCGGGCGAACAGCCGAACATAAAGGTGAATCCCCTCGCAACGCTCAACGATACCCGCGCAGTCCATTTCAACGGGTACTCGTACAAGATCCCCAACCTTCGGTGCTTTACGTCGTTCCATGTTCATAGAATACCATGAACAAGCTGCGATGTCAATCTTTTATTTGAATATAAAGTTCTCACCGGGCTGCACTTGCAACCTCAAAGCAATCACTTCTCTCTCTAACTTCGGTGCCATCGTGAAATCGAACATGAACATAATCGTTCCACGGGGAGGATGGTCTGCTTTGCTCTACCTCAAACACCAGACCGACCAAATCAAGATCATGGTAGTGGGCGTACCTTACGAGATCACCGATATTCACTGATTAACTCCAAGTTATAATCGTTGTGCCAGAATGTTTCTTTACAATCAAACCATACAACTTCATAAGAAATCGCTGGCTCATCTCCCCTGGTTCCCTCGCGTGGTCCGTCCACAACAATTCCTGTGTCGCGTCGGGTCGTGTTGAGGTCGGGGCTACCGCCCCATCTTACCAAGTCACCGATTTTCATTGGGGTCGCTCCAATACGACATTGATTACATTATCATACCAAGTGGTAATGGTGCCTTCTCCGTCGCGGACCATCACGCGATAAAGACTTTCTTCGGTCCAAGGGTTTGCCTCCTCCATCCTGACAACAATGCCCACAACTCCGTCAGGAGTACGAACAATGTCACCAAGGATGGGAGCGGCGTAGAAGGCTTGTGTTCCAGTCATGCTTATATAATAGCATGATAGAGGTGTCAGGTCAATCTTTTATTTGAAAATAAAGTTTAGGCCGATTCTAGTTGTTTCTTTGTCAGTTCTGCTACCTTCAACTGCGCCTTGCGCTTGTAGTCGCCACGCCCATAGTTATATTCCTCGGACAGATCCATCACTGAAATCTTGATTGCGAGTTCCAGGGTGCAGTTGTTATGTTCAATAAAACGACCGACAGTGTACCCGCGCTTTTCGCTAGTGGGAAGATCCTCAAAAATCTGTTCCAGCAACGCGCCAGGAGTCCTGTTTGCGCCGTGGCTCTCGCGCCAGTATTGCGCTCCCAGGAACGCGCCCATCATGCGCCAATGCGAACGACTATTATTCTTGAAGTATTGGTTGTAAACATCCCAATAGGTTTGTTCGTCAATGTCGATTGCTCCGGTTCGCAGTAGCTCCGACTTGAAGACATATCCGCGATGGTCCCACAGAACCTCGGCTGCTTCCTGAGTGATGTTAGGGTTACAGGCAAGATAACTCTTTGCGAGCCTGTAAGGATGATTTGCGATTGCGACTTGAATCTCGCCATCGCTAAATCGGTTCTTAGCAAGCCCAACTAGCTCGCTGTTATACATTTTGTTTTCTTTGATCGCGTCTACGAAAGACATTTTATCTCCGATTAAGGGTGAAGTTCATCGTGCTTATAGAATAGCACGGATAACGAGCGCCGTCAAGGGTTTTATTTGAAAATAAAGTTAGTGGTCTAAGTCAGCGGTATTACTATACTTTTTGACAGTCTCGGCCTCAATATCACTCAACACCGTGTCAACACTGAAATATTCTTCGCTGATCTCATCCCAATAGACACCGACCATCGCTAGCATTTCTTCTACCTCGGGATCGAGGGAGCCTTGCTGTCGTCGCGTGGCAGTGAGACGGTCCAAAGCCGGACCTTCTAGGTTATTCATTAGGTGCATCATATCGAAGTCTCCATCCTGCATACATTATAAGTAGTTTTCATTAGTTGTCAAGTCCTCTTTCTCTTGCGTCGATACTTTTTATTCGGTACGAGATAAACGTCTGTCACGGTGCCATTACTCACACCCTCGTAAAAACTCGTCATGGGTATTTGCCCGGTGCCGGATGCCTGGGTCATCCCGGCAGCGGGAGTAACCACCTGATAATGAAACTTGCCGTTCTTCTTGTCCACAATAATACCCAACCCCCTGACAGTCTTGAACATATCACCAGTACCTAAATGATATTCGCACATGTTCAGCCAATCTCTGAGAGAATCTCAAAGTGTTTTAGCTCGTGCCAACCCTGCATGCCTCCGCACTGAATCCACTCATTTGAAGCAGTGCATTTGTATTCTACAACAATTTTAATGATGCCTGTTCCTCGGAGTTCTCTGACTGCTGCTCCAATAATACTTTTGCCTCGCATTTTTATCTCCTAGTAGTTAATCATGGTCGAGGGGTAAATGTCCCAAAATCCATCGCCCACGCAAGTAATGTCGTCGGATTCTTCGCCAACCTTGACAAACCTGAAATGCTCGGAAGATCCTGACGACTCGTTTTCGTCGAAGCCCCATGTATCGCTGCCAGCGTCGTCAACAAACTTATCGATAAGATCGATTACGTTATCCCCCATGCCGCTGTACCATTTGATACCATCCCATACTACCAGCAGCGAACCGTCGCCGCCATAGTCAAGATCGAGCATATCGTGATCGTTGAAAACAAGTGCCGTCGCGTCTTTGTTGGGTGCGAGCGCAGCCATAAATGCAGGCCGAAGCTGTTTACTGATTGCCAAAACTACTTGTGAGCGGTAGCCCATTGTCTAACTCCTTGAAACTATTACGAAATCGTCGGCTCTGTGCCGCAGATTACCAGGGGTACTGAGGCGAATGTAGGGAACCTTGCCGTGACTCGCGGTAACGATGGTGCCCATGACCTCGGCAACAAGGTGAACTGGCTTAAACTCATCAAATATATGATGCTTAAACCTTACGAGGTCGCCAACTTTAATGCCGTGGTGCTTGATCATGCTTATATAATAGCATGCGAGAGCGTGAGAGTCAACCTTTTATTTCAAAATAAAGTTCTGGATTGGAAGTCTCTGGAATCTTTGACAAATCTTGTCGTACCTCCCACGAGTCGCGACTCAAACTCTTGTCGTCACTCCATTGAATGAGGTACTGCAAGCGTGTCGCGTCAACTTCACGGACGGTATCAAGAACCATGCCAACCGATCCTGTCAAATAATGTTGTACTGTATCTCCGATTCTCATTTTACTTTCCTTTTTGTAGGGTGTACATTTCATTTTCGTGGCACCAGTGGGGACTGTCGTTATCTACAAACTGAACCCACCAAAGTTCACTATTATCATATCCTCTAATATGCAAGTTGTCGTTATCGTTCACGGATCGTATCACGATACCCAGGGAGCGATCTTCGATATACTCCACCAAGTCACCGACTTTCATTCTTTTTATCCCGTGACAAACTTACTCCACTTGGCTCTAAATGGTTACCTTTTGTATCTTTGCTCACTTCTCCCACGGAAACATGTATTCCTGAACTGATAGGCTTGATATCCACATCCTCTCCTCATTCTCAAACTCTAAGAGGAATGATGCCGATCCCGTAATGAACGCCTTTGGAAATACTGATTTGATCACCTTTCCCCTCTGTCCGTGATACGCCTCTGGAACCCAATCCGTTCGTGAATAGTTTTCTCGAATTGTCAGGAACTCGTGTTCGCACTTTACATCTAGATCGATACAGTTTGGATACATGTATGGGTCAAACATGTTAGTCATTTTCTTTCTATCATAGAAGGCATCGGAGGTACACAGACTACTATGCCCAACTCTCCCCATAGTTTACCCTTCACCAAGTCACCGACTTTCATTCTGTGCTGGCCTTAGAGATTAAAGTTAGGTCGCCACCAAATGCCCAAGTTTGTTCGCCACCGTCGAACCATGCAATCCAATATGCAGGGCGATCAATAGCGTGAACCCAGGCGCGGGCGTCTTTCTCTGTCACCGGACGAACTATAACTCCGTGTGATGTTTCATGCCGCCCAAGTTTATATTCAACCAGATCACCGTGTTGCATCTACTCTCTCCACTTCATTACTATAATACCATACTGGTGCGCTGCCGTCAACCCAAAAAACAAGATAAATCGTTTCTTCTGGATCGACGGGATCGATGCGCTCTATATCTCCCACAATGCCCAAGACCGTGTGACCGATCTCCATCATGTGACCGCTGTAAACCAAGTCACCGATTTTCACTTACCAACTCCAAGGCTTGTTCTTGCCACGAGACAATATTTTCGCTGCCATACCAATAAACCTCAAACTCATCATCTGATTCTTTGAGCCTTCCCGGCCCAATACGAAGAATAATCCCCATGCGGCCCCACGGACACGGAAACTGTTGCAAGTCTGCGCGCTGTTTATAAGTTACGAGATCACCGATCTTCATCTGGCAGCTCCATATTATCTTTCCCAATGATCCATTTCCACTCGGGGTCACTTCCAACCATTTTGAGTTCTACTCCGGTTTGGGTAGGAAAACTGAGTATCTCAAAGGTTTCATCCAAATACTTTTTCATCCAACCCACTTTTGGTTCTGCGATCAGTTTTACAATGTCACCGGGCTTCACTGATAACCTCCAGTTGATCTTCGTAATAAAGAAGGTGGCTCTCCTTTCGGTGCCACTTGACCTTTACTCGTTTCTTCCAGCTCCCCGGTCCACCTGGATATGTGTCGAGAACGAGCCCCATCGCGTATGTCTCTTTGCAAACATTTTCGACTCCTGCGGGATGCTTTACTAGATCACCAATCTTCATGCTTATAGCATAGCATGGCAGACAGGCCGTGTCAAGCAAAATATTTGCGAACTATGTCAAGGTCTTGTATTAAATGACTATCTCTGCCGCGCGGCCACTCGACCGTAACCCACCTGCGTTGATCGGGGGGGTGTTGGAGAGCTTCATCATCAAAAGGATCTAGCTCATGAAGGCTGATCACTATTCCCACAGAATCATGATCCATCCCTGGATACCACGCGGCTATCACGCCATCGCTGGTGAGGCGCACAAGATCACCGATGTTCATGCTGCGACTGACAGTACCTTGATTTGATTCTTCGTGCACTCAGACTTTTCGGTGTACTGCATTAGATTATAGTTCATAAACTTGGGATTTACAAACCACTGAACAACATACCCATCAGTCAGATTATACTGATTGTTGGTGATCTCCCTTTCCTCAATGATAATGCCTTGTCCTTTAATGTAGCCCCGCTTCGTTTCAACAAGGGAGCCAACTCTGTACTTACTTTTTCGTGCCATGTTTATATCTTACCATTCTTTGTCGCCGTTGTCAACATAAAAATCGTCTAATGCGTTCAAATAAGCCACGCCGTTCGGGACTTGCCCGCGCAGGATGCCACCGTGCTTTGCTATTACATTTGTTACCACCGACACTGGGACATATCCGTACACCGTCTCCGTTGGCTCGTCAGGATTCTCGGCCCAAGGCATAATG
>Ga0233437_1005170_pt1 | contig 14511 bp, 16 predicted proteins | sample SI_122_August201_FD_182714 | JGI IMG/M metagenome (GOLD analysis project Ga0233437, IMG submission 182714) | Seawater microbial communities from Saanich Inlet, British Columbia, Canada - SI_122_August2016_200_MG | ecosystem: Environmental > Aquatic > Marine > Inlet | place: Canada: British... | reverse complement strand
CTGCAAAAAAACTTGGTGTTAATTGTTATAAATATTTCTACGACAGAATAAGCGGTGCTTTGAAAATGATGTCACTAGCAGATATCATTCTATTAAATACTCACCGCAGATTATTAATATGATACATTTGGAGATAATTAAAATGACCAACACAGATATGTTAAATGGAATTTTAGAAAATTTTCAGGGCGTTATTGCTTTTAAAGATTTAGAAGGTCGAAATATAGTATGCGGAAAAGATACTATTAATTTGTTTAAAAATGAATCAACTTTAGAAGATAATCCAATAGGAAAAACAGATCACGAAATTGGACTTAAGTTTGCTAACGATTATAGAAAAAATGATTTAAAAGTTATTAATTCCGGTAAAGCCGAACTCTTTCCTGAGAAATTTGGTCAAGGTGAAAAAATTGTAAATTCATCTACATTTAAATTTCCAGTTCTCAATAACGAAAATAAAATCATTGGAGTTGGTGTAATTGTCCCAGGATTTCACCAATAACAGAAACATATAAAAAATCGTTTCAGATGCCATTGATGTATACGCTACCAACTAAATAGTTACACCGCAAACAGGTATCTGAAACTAAGTATTTTTACATTAATATTTTCAAATAGAAACAAGAACCTAGGCTTTCCAACTAAATGTGTTTTATTTCTTTTTTGAGACGCGATTATAAATCCAGGCAATTATTATACCGGCTACTGCACCATCAAAGAAAGCCCATATTCCACCAAGAATAGCTCCAAAAAAAGATGATGAATAACCAAGATAAAGCGATGAAATAATTTTCACCATGCCTATTCCCCAGCCTGTACAGGATATCCAACCAAGACACAGTACGTAAATCCCCCATGTTAATCCAAGCGCAAGTGCTAAACCTTTCATATTAATTTTGTTCATCTGTCATCTCCTTCTCTTTTTGATTACATTAACAAATAATTAGATTAAATTTTAATCTTTTACCATCTCAGAATTATAATTATAATATTTACTTCATTTTATCGGGTATAATTAATTCTTTATGCACAATAATCAGTATAGCTAAATTGACTAAAGAAAAAATTATGAAACATATAGCCAACGTAAATTGAGTATAGTGAAAAAAAGAAATAATCCAAGATCCTATAGCCCAAATAATTACCCATATTGTTGCTTGGAGAGCACTTGCTATTCCTGCAGTTTCATGAAATAAAGAGAGACTCATTGTCATCCCATTTATAAATAACAATCCAATACTCAGAACAACAAGAAGACAAAATAGAGTGGAAATAATTAAACTAGAGTATCCTGTATATGTTACTATAACGAATATACATGAGATTAAAGTTGATAAAATCACACTTGTTTTAATTAACAATATAGGACTTAATTTTTTCAATAAGGCTCTATTGATTGATGTAGATACCAAATAAGCTCCGCCTACCAGTAATGCTATAATGCCATAATAATATGGGGTAATATTAAATATTTTCTGATATAAAAATGGAGCGACAGTATAGAATGCTATAATACTACTCCACGAAAGAGCAGTTAATATAGTTAACCAAAAAAAATGTTTATTTCTCAAAATAGTAATAATTACTTTATGAACTTCCCTAAATGACAGTTTTCTACCTTTTTTACTATTATCCAGAGTTTCAGGCATAAAGAACAGAATAATTAAAAATAATCCACCTATATATATAGCTAGTAATATAAATATTGTCTGCCAATTAAAATAATGTACTAACACCCCACCTAAATAGGGAGCAGCCAAAGGTATAGTAGAATAAGCAATATTATAATAAGTAAAAGCCGTTATAAGCTTTTCACCTTTAAATATATCAAGTAGTATTGGGGACGCCAGAACATAAAAAGCAACTCCGAAACCTTGAAAAAAACGCCCAATCAAAAAAACAGACATACTAGGAGCAAAGATAGATACAATTGTACCTGCAAATGTACATCCCAAACCAAATATTAAAAATCTTTTTCTTCCATAAATATCACCTAATATCCCATAAGGAATAAAACTTATTCCAGCACCTAAAAAATATATAGACAAAGATAGCTGCGTAAGACTTGCAGAACTTTTAAAATATTGTGCAATTCTAGGCAATGCCGGTAGATATATATCTATATAAGTTTGAAACCCAACGGCTGAAAAAATAGCTAAAACTGCAATTATATTTTTATTTTTTGTAGTCATTTAAAATATCCTTAAATTGCATTTAACTTTTTTAGTATTTTTAGCTGTTCATTATATTCCTTAATCTCAAGATTATATTTTGCACATTTTGAGTATAGTTTTACATCTATTTTTTTTAGTAAAGGTACTGTTTTATGTCCATCGTCTGTTTTATAGGAAGTATTACCTGCCACATAAAGAACATCATTTTTTAGATGGATAGTTTCACCTTGAAAAAACTTATCGCTGTCAACTCCATCTATCCAAAACAATATCTCTTTTTTATTACCTCTATAATCAACTTTATCTTTTGATTCTACTTTGCACAGCATTTCATAAATGCTTTTTTTCTGAAAAAGTATAATACCTTCTTTAATTATGCCAATATCCCCATTTTTCATTTTTTCAGGTGACATTGAGTTAAAAGTAGGTTCTTGTTTTTTCCCAAATTCTGAAGATTTAACATCTACAGATTCTTTCATTAATTCTTCAAAGTCTTCTAATACTGCTTTGTTAATTTCCGGATCTAATTCTTTTAATTTATCTTTCAATATATTAATTTTATTATTTAATTGACCTACAGTTAAATTAATCGAATCTTTCTTTTTTAAGGCATTTTTGATATCATTTATAGACTTAGAAGTAAAATTATTAGTTTTAACAAGTTCATCTTTACCGTTGGATTTAAAATAAATATTTGGTGCTTTAAAATTTTGAATTTCGATATCAGTGTAAACAACACCATCGTTTGTCGTTAAATCCAATGCATAAATTGATATCACAAGTGAGAAGAAAAATAGTGTAGACAATATAGTTTTCATAAGTAAGCTCCATAATTTATAAATATAATTATAGTAGGTATGGAGCCTTATTGAAACATAACAGGATAATGCTTAATGATAAATAATTAATTGTTAAGTATTTATATTTGATTGAGTTCTTCTATTATATAACAAATTATATTTCTAAAATCCTTTTTGATATTCTCTCTTTCTCTTTCTGAAACATCATCTTTATTGAATAGATCCAGTATAAAAGTTTTATTTCCCAGGGATTCAAAAATATATTCCTGAAAATTATCATATAGTTTGTTTTTTCTATTTATATCAAGGTAATTATTTTCATAATATCTGATGAATATTTTTTCGGTTTTTATGAATAAATCATCATAAATATCATCTAGAGTATTCTGGTTAATTATTTCGAATTTCAACATGGCATTTAACATCCACATCAACTCTTCTACATCTTTTTTATAATTATAAGTATCATGCATATCATTGCCCTTAACTATTTTTAGTGATTAGACGATATAATATATTCTATTGTTATCTATAAAAATTTTTAACTTATTAATACTTTTTTTCTATAATTCATTGTAAAAAAAAGATATTGATACATATTAGATCTCGGTGAGGGCTCTGTAATTATTCAAATCTCCCTATCCCCACCACATTTGTCCCATTTTACAGAGTCCTTACCACTTCTATTTCAGTTCTAAAGTTATCATATTGAAAGTTGCAGGTTATTATAATCGCAATAAATTCTATTTCTTAATTCAACAAATAGCCCTCCATAAAAAGTCGAAATACCACAAGTATTTAGTAATTTCAGGAAAGGTTTAAATTGTTATACTGTATTAATTGAGGTCAAACGACTCCGCTGTAATTCAAAATAGAAAGCGTAAAATCAAAAACTGACCTTTCCAGTTCAGCAATATTCTTAGCACATATTTTTATTGAAGGCAAGTCTACAACGCCAAGAAATAAATTATCAAGTTCAGTAATTTCGTGCGTTATTTTAGCAAGTTTAAGACAGGGATTAATACTGTCTTTCCATAATGTTTTATGATATGAGCCCCAATTTAAAAAACATATTTTAATCGGCAATTTGCCCGGAGCATTAGGTGATTGTGCAAACAGCGTAAATATTGCAAATTTGCGTACAGAATCCAAAGTAAGTTTCACCTCAATAGATTTTCCAATTAGACCAAATTTTCTTTCTACAACATTTAAAAACAGTTCTTTGGAATTACTTCCCAATTCAACTACGTTATATTTTCTGATGTGTCCTAAATTAAAATCATAATATCTTAAAATATCGAATAATGATTTTTCATTGCCTGATCTATCACGTTTTATCATTGTATTTTATCCTCCTGCACTTCGTGCCGGTTTAAGGTTATAAAGTTAAATGTTATCATGTTGAAAGTTTATAAGTTATTAGACTTAGCATATATAAAAAAGAGATACGTTAATTTTCAAGTTTCTAATTTCTAATTTCTAATTTCAAACCCACTTCTCACCATCTCTGCCAATTCAGAAAAAACAGTATCTACTTTATCGATTAATCCATCCATATTTAAAAAAGCATGTATTAAACCACCATATCGAATACACCTTACAGGAACTCCGGCTAAATCCAGTTTTTGTGCATATTGTTCGCCCTCATCTCTCAAAACATCATACTCTGCCGTTATTATATAGGCAGGTGGTAAATCTTTCAGATCTTCATTCAATAATGGAGAAGCATATATATTATATTTATCTTCATCATCCGCTATATAATTGTCGACATACCATTCAACTTTTTCTTTACTAAGACCATAGCCTACAATAAATTCAGAAAAAGAATCTGTATCAAAAATAGAAAGATTTAACGAAGGATAGCATAACATTTGAAATACAATATTATATTTTGAATCACGGTACTTAACAGCCATCCCCGCAGCAAAATTACCTCCGCCGCTATCACCACCAATTCCTATGGCATGAGGTTTACCATTATAGGTGCTAATATTATCTACAATCCATTCAAATACAGTACAGGCATCATTAAATCCGGCAGGAAATTTATTTTCAGGACTTAACCTATAATCAAGTGCAACAACAATACACTCTGCTCTATTACAAAAAGCTCTGCATATATTATCATGAGTGTCTAAATTGCCGACCATCCACCCTCCTCCGTGTATATAATAGAACACAGGAAAAGGTCCTGACCCTGAAGGAGTATAAATTCTAATATTAGAACCGTCAACTATTAAATCATCAATTTTCCCGACATCATCATATTTTTTCTCTTTATAGCAGTCAGTAAAAAGTTTATTTGTAGTCTCTTTAAAATCAGAAAAATTAATTTTTGAATAGTCGGGTTGTTTAGCATTATTAATGATATCGAGAAAAACTGAAGCCTGAGGCTCCAGCTTTCCATGTTCAAAATGCATTTCAGTTATAACAGACATATTTACTCCGGTACAAATCAGATTATATTTATTTAATTTTATAACTATAATCTAATTCAAAATTTATCCTTTTCTATCACAATTACATATTGCCTCTCAAGAGCGTTTATATATAATTGTTAAATAAGCACATAACGCATAATAACTACAATTGACGGATAATTAAAAAGTTATGATTCATTTAATAAAGAATGGAGAAGTATACGATCCTGAATATATCGGCAAAAAAGATATTTTAATCATTAATGATAAAATAGTTAAAATTGATGAAGATATTAATTTAGAGGGGCTGGATATAGAGCAGACTATTATTGATGCTTCAGGTAAAACTGTGATTCCCGGTATTATAGATCAGCATGTTCATATAATCGGTGGAGGTGGAGAAGCAGGATTTGCATCACGCATATGCGAAGTGAAATTGTCGACTTTAATAAATTGCGGTGTAACAACTGTAATAGGATTACTTGGAACTGATGGGACGACCAGAAGTCTTTATACTCTGCTTGCAAAATCAAGGGCACTGGAAGAACAGGGAATGACCAGTTATATGCTTACAGGTTCATATCAATATCCTTCCCCGACAATAACCGGAAGTATTAGAGACGATATAATTTTAGTCGACAAAGTTATCGGAACAAAAATAGCTATCAGTGACCACAGAGCATCTTATATAACAATAAAAGAATTGGCAGAAACAGCATCCTGTTCCAGAGTGGCAGGAATGCTTGGCAAAAAAGCCGGAACAGTTACAATACATCTTGGCTCAGGCAAAGATAAAATGAAGATAATAAAAGAAACTATTAGTAAAACTGATATTCCAATAAAACATTTTTTACCTACACATTTAAACAGAAATGATTCACTATTATTTGAAGCTATTAAATTTGGAAAAAAAGGCGGTTTTATTGATTTTACAACAGTTCCACTCAAAAATAAGCATCATCCAATATCTGCAGGACAGGCGTTCAAAGAAGCCTTAGTATGCGAAGTTCCAATTGAAAATATAACATTCAGCTCTGACGGCAACGGCAGTTGGAGTAAATATGACAGAAGAGGTCATCTTACTCATATTGGTGCATCCAATCCTAATAGTCTATTTCAAGAAATTAAACACTTGATTACAGAAGAAAACTATTCTATCTCAGATGCTATAAAACCTGTAACATCTAATGTAGCCAAAGCACTTCATTTATATCCGCACAAAGGCACGTTGCAGGTCAAAAGTGATGCTGATATTTTAATTCTTGATAAAGACATGAATATAGACACCGTAATGGCCAGAGGTAATTTAATGCTGAAAGAGAAGAAAACGGTTAAAATTAATATATTTGAATAAACACGTCATTAAGTTGTTAGTGATTAATTCTCAAAACAAAATCTACCATTTTTATCAAAGTCAGGTTAACAATGCCACGTATAATCAGAAGTATAAATAATTTATTCAAACTATGGGATCCAACTTTTGAAAATCTTATTTTTGCCCTGGAAATAGTTACTCCTGCAGTCCTTGCTGTATTATTTTGGGTTTATACGCAAAAACCCTGTACTATGCTGATGATAACAATTGCTCCTGTAGCTACAATGACTACTTTTAATGCTAATAAATTCAATACAAAAACAAGAAATTTATTCTTAATGTTTACAAGCATGGGATGCGGGGCATTCATTATTAGTATTTTATCAAATTACAAGACCTTATTAATAGTTGCTTTATGTATCCTTGTTTTTTTCTGTTATATTTCATCAAAATATATATTTATGAGCTTAACAGCGTGGACTGTTGCTACTTTTCTAACAATTCCTATAGGCTTTTACCAAGGAATAGATAGACTTTGTGAAGCAGGCGTTAGCTTTCTTATTGCCCTATTGAGTTTACTTTTTTACGAATTTATTTGTGGTAAAATAATAATGAAGGCATCACTAACTCATATATCTGAACTTCTTTATGATCTTTTTTATATTTCTACTGAAACAAATAAAAAACAGGATACCACAAAGATTTATAGCAAATACTTATACAATAAAGATGCGTTAACCAGAGTTAATTTGTATGGACACTATATTTTTGAAAATGATATTGATAAATTTAACTATAAAATTGGATCATTTTTAAGAAAAACTGACATTATATTTACAGAAAAGCAGTTCTTTTTCAATAAAAACTTTAACTACGCTCTTACCTGTTTACCAGCAAGTAAATGTTATAGGAAGCTCTACAGAAGTATGAGATTTATTGAAAATTTTAGAAATCGCAAAGATGATATCCTAAAGATTCTTCCAGAAACTGAAAAGGTAATACAGGATATAAGGTTAAATCTTAAATTTATTTCCATATTCATAAAAAGTGATGTTAAAAAAAATATTGAACATTTTTATTTAAACGAAAAATGGATTAAAGATTTTGATGATTTATCAAATAAAGCAGGTTCAATCGCACTTGATAATGATGCCTATGATATTTGTTATGGCATTAAAGCAATATTATATGAGTTAACACCACTATATAGCTCAATTAACAATATTAATACGTTTTTATAAGAATACATAAATGAGTAATATAGTTTATATTAAAAATAAATTAAATATACAGGAAGCAATTTGTGTAAGTATTGCTTACGCTATAGCTTTAATCTTATTTATTTTCTTCGACACATCTCATGCAAGCTGGATCCCTATGACAGTTGGCCTAATGTTTGCAATCCCTATTCAAGGAGCTATCGTACAAAAATCATTTGACAGAGCTTTTGGTACTTTTATAGGATTGTTGCTCGCTTTCTTTTATGTGCAAACTTTTATGTACGCAGATTATAGATGGGGATATTTAATTCCATTCATATTTTTAATGATGTTTTATATAATAAATGTAACTCAAAATTACGGTTTAGGTTCAATTGCTATATCAATATTTATACCTCTTGTAGGCATTCTTTTCACACAACATACCAGTTATTCTTTAGGAGCTAATCTAATAAAAAGATTATTTTTCACTTTAATAGGGATTTGTATATCTCTTCTATGTGAATTTGCTATTTATAAATTTGCAGCTCATTCGGAGAAAAAATTAAAAAATAATACAAGAATGTATTTTATCAAGATAGGAGAAATATTGTCTATTTCTAATAAATTTTTTGTAGAACATAAAAAAATAGATGATGATTTACACACTAAAATTAATACGATGATAGGTCATATAATGTCAATTGAGGATTTTTACATACTTTCAAAATATGAGTATGCTTACGATGATAATAAGAAACAGCTCCTAACATTTGTCTCTAAAAAAATTCATGAAATAGTAAAATCATTACAGCAGATTTTATGTATTTTGAATCAGAACAGACTTGCTGATGAAATAATATCTGTAGAAGATTTTAAAATAATATCGAAATCGCTTACGTATAAATATAAAAATTACATTAAACTTCTCTATTCTGACCTAGGAATTAATAAACGAATTGAGATTGTAGAAAAGATAAAAGAAAAAGATATATTTACTCCTACAGGTTTATATTTAACTCAATTAAGCAAGCTTGACTACCTTCTCTATTCAACTATCAACGGAATTAGAAATAAAGAATATTAATATAATTAGCCATTATTTTTCCTGTTTTCTAAACCTTTTTTATAAGCTGTTTCTATTTTTTTCAATATATCTTTTTTTTGCTTTTTTTGTTCGGTAATATCTCTTACAATTACTATTCGACAATCCAAATCATTGATTTTATTCACCTTGGCGCTATTCTGAATCCATCTTGCCGAACCATCAGGTTTAATTATTTTATACTCAATGATTTTTTCTCTAAGATCTACATTTTTTCTCGACTTAAATATTTTTTTATAAGATGGTTCTATTATGTTATTTATCCAGAAATGATGCCCTTTTTCATATAATAATTCCAGTGGATAACCAGTTATTTTTGAAATAGCATCATTCAAATATAAATATTTTTGGGTTTTATTTTCAACTATTGCCAAACCATCTGACATTACATCAACATTAATTTCCAAGAGTTCCATTTTTTCATGGACTTTTTTAGTTTCAGTAACATCTTTTATAATTGAATATTCAAACTCTTCTCCACCAATAACGGCAGAATAGAAATAATGCTGAACCCACTTTATTATGCCGCAAATATCAATTCGGTATATTAGTTCTTTACTACAGCTTGAGATCTCTTTTATGATTCTTTTTTTATCGTCCTTGTGTATAAAATCCAACCATTTATTTACATTTATATAAAATTCACTTTTACTAATTTTATATAAATATTCTGCGGCCTTATTGATATAAATATAATGATTATAAGGTTTCTTCTTTATTATCCAGATAACATGTTCGAGTTTATCCAATACAGATTCAGTATAATATGATTTTTCTTTGGCAATCTCCTCTCCGGTTGTATCAGTAAGGGAACATATAATACTTTCAACTTCTCCGGAAGAATTAAATATAGGTTTAATAGATATTATTCCTGTACCAACCTGTCCGAAAGATTTTGGTATTGAAATAACCTCATTATCTACTGCAAGCTTGTTTTCAAACACACGTTTTTCCAACTTTTCTAGTTCAATCCATTTATACTGGCCAGTCCAAATATCACTATTTCTCCGTCCTAAAATAGATTCACTACTTAAAAATCCAAAATATGACATAAAGCTATGATTGATATAAGTGAATCTTAGATCCCTACTTTTACGATAAATTAAAGCGTTCAAAGAATTCAAAATATTTTTAAATGAGCTATTGCTGTTTTTCAATTCAACATTTTCCCATGACATTATTTCAACTTTCTTTTGATAATTAACAAGCAACTGCTGTTTCTGTGATTCTGTCTTAGTGGAAAAATCAAATATACTTTTATCTAAAGAGGTCAGATTAGAATAATAATGAGGCAATAGTTCATTCTTATTTTCTAGGTCGGAAATTTCACATACATCAACTTTTAACTTATCTGCAAGCAAACGAATATTATATTCTGAAGGCACACTAATACCTAATTCCCATCTTTGGAGAGTTTTGAAAGATTTACCAATAGATACAGCAATATCTTTCTGAGTAATTTTTCTTCTCTTTCTAATTTCTTTAAATTTAACTGTGTAAAACATGACAATATAAGATATTTGATACATTTTGAAATATAATTATTTAATTATAAGTCATTTGTACCTTTTAATCAAATATTTATTAAGTTTACTAACATACATACTCTAATTTCCGACTTATGTTAAATACATCAAATATAACAGGAGAATTAAAATGAAAATTACAGATGTAAAAATTCAGATTATCAAGCGTGAGTTTAAAATGAAAAAAGGAACTGATTTAACACACGGAGGATCATCTTTTGCAGCTAAATTTGCTGATATCCCTGTACTTACAATAATCACTGACGATGGCATTGAGGGCATAGCCATGGGATTTAGCGGTAAAGAAATAGTTCAATACCTAGTTTCAATAAAACCATTTCTCATAGGGAAAAATCCCTTATACAGAGAGGAACTATGGCAACAAATATGGGCCCAGAGTAGAGAACGCCTCTATTCTCCTGTCATATTAGGCATGATAGATGTCGCTCTTTGGGATATTGCCGGCAAAGCTGCAAATCTACCTATTTATCAACTCCTTGGAGCATATCGTGACAAAATTCAGGCTTATGCTTCTACTCCTATGATTTCTGACAAAAAGGTAATGGTGGATTTACTGCTGGAATACCAGGCAAAAGGTTTCAATGCATTCAAACTTCATATGAATACAGGTTCAGCAATAAAAGATATTGAATTATGCAGAGCAGTAAGGGATGCTTTGGGTGATAATGCGATAATTATGCATGATGCAATAGCAACTTACGACCATAGAGAAGCTTTGATGGTTGGTAGAGAACTGGAAAAATTAAATTATTACTGGTTCGAAGAACCCATCTCATCTATGGATACATGCGGACTTACTAACCTTTGTAGAGATCTTGATATATCAATTGCCTTTCAAAGTTTTCCTGGAAACTTATTTTCTAGAGCACAAGATATCATTCATGGAGCTACAGATATTGTTCGCGGTGATGTATTATATAGCGAAGGTATAACAGCTCTTAAGAAAACAGCTGCACTTGCCGAAGCTAACTTTATGAAATGTGAAATTCACGGTCTATTCAACCCAGTAATGAACGCCGCCAATCTTCACGTAATGTGTTCAATAAAAAATAGTGATTTCTATGAATACATAACAGTAGATGAAATATCAGAATTCGGAGTAAAACAAGGTATAAAAATTGATGATAAAGGATATGCTCATGTTCCACAAAAACCTGGAATTGGTTTAGAAATAGACTGGGATTATATCAATAGATGCACAATTGAAACGTTGTAATGAGAATCAATAAAAAAGAGATAAAAATGTTAACATAATATTTGGAGAAATAAAAATGTATAATAGACAAACATTATATTTTAAAAATGGTGGAGTAGAACAAACTATACCAACACTGGAAGCTGTAATTAACTGGTTGCCTATAATTAAACCAGCAGCAATTATCGTATCTTCTACTACAGGCGAAACAGCATTAAAAGCCGGAGAAATTTTAAAAGATCAGAATATAAGAATAATTGCTGCTTCATTTCAGAAAAATCTATGGACTAAATGGGGTGCCCCAGATGAAAATTTTATTTCAAAAAGTAGAAAATTAGGAGTAGAGTTTTTACCAAATGAACCTATTGTTTCATTTTTAGATTCAGAATATCCTGATATTGTTAATGCATGGAGAACGATTTCAAGTGGTTTTAAAGTAGCTCTTCAGGTAGCTTCAATGTGTGTAGATACTGGGATGATTAAGCCTGGATCTAATGTTATAGCGTTAGGGGGAACCATTCATGGTTCAGATACGGCAGTATCAGTTGAAATATATGGTTATGACAACATTCTTAAGACAAACATAACCGGTATAATTGCCATGCCTATCGCAAAAAGAACTAGGTAGTTATATTGAGGATTTTTATCATCCCTGCCAGTTTAAAAACGTTAAATACAGATTTTGCTACGTTAATAATACTCATTTTGCCTTTCATTTCTTTTGAAGAAATAAGACATAATCTTAAAAAACTGGAAGAGATATATTCAACATCTGTAAGATCAAAAATGAGAGAATCTGCATCTTTGATAGAATTTAAAACTAAATTCTCACAATCTTTAGCAGTTACAAAATCCATCTTTTTAGACAAAAAACGACATACAATTTTGCCATCTTCATTTGTACAATTAACTGACATATCTTAATACTCTCATAATAAAATTACTAAATAAACACATCTGTATTTACTATATATATTACAATAAAAATGGAATAATTAAATACGAATGTATATTAAATTATTGTTTTTATTAATTAACAAAAATTAGGTTTATAAATTATGAATAAGTTTTACTCCAGCATATCTGAAGTTTATGATTATATTTTTCCTCAAAGCAAAGCACAGGTAGAATTTATATTATCTAGGACTAATTCACATTGTGAGAAAAATATTTTGGACATAGGATGCGGAACCGGCAATCTATCTTCAAATTTGGCAATACACTTTAAAACGGTAAAAGCCATTGATCTAGATATTGAAATGGTAAATAAAGCCAATGAAAAATATGATAATAACAACTTAGTTTTTTCATGTGTAAATATGTTAAAAATAAATGAATACTTCGGCACTGAAAAATTAAATTATATTGCTTCTTTTGGTAATACACTTGTTCATCTAGATTCTCCTGATGAAATCTTAATTTTCTTTAAAGAAACAAAAAAACTATTAAAAAAATCAGGAAAACTTTTTATTCAAATAATAAACTATGACAGAATATTATCTAAAAAAATTAAAAATCTACAAACAATTGACAATGAACATATAAAATTTGAGCGCCATTATAACTATCTACCGGAGATACATAAAATAGCATTTAAGACTATATTAACAATAAAAGATTCTAATCAAACAATTCATAACTCTGTTAACCTCTATCCTTTACTCAAAGAGGAAATAAAGAGTCTATTGATTAAAGCCGGTTTTAATCATATTATTTTTTACGGCAATTTCAAAGGAGAAGAAGCTTCTATAGATTCCGTGCCTCTAATCTTTGAAGCTTATTAAAAAATAATCGTTACATATTTATTTAAAATTCAAATTGAAATAACCAGTTATATTAGTACTATAATGTAATTGTTTTGTATCTTAATTTTAATACAAAGAGAGAACGCTATGACACCTACTATACTTACAGAAGACAAAGTACAAAAAAGCATTTCTTTTGTCAATCATCCGCTAACTGAAGCCAGCCTGGAAAACAAAGAAAATTATTTAAAAGCTTTATCCGTTATTGTATTAGCTGACAGCGAGATCAATGATTTGGAAGAAACTTATTATGCATCTATTCTTAAGACTTTTAACATAGATAAATCCAGACTAAAAGAATTGCTCTGTTATGCAGAAGAAACTTCTATATTTTCTGATAGACATTCTATTGCTGAAACATTATCTAACTGCGAATACACAGCAGCATTTATAATTGATGCAATGGTAATTGCCCATATAGATTTTTTCCATGAAGTAGAAAAAAAAGTTATAGAAAAATTCTTAGTTCTATATGGACTACAAAAAAACATTACTAAAGAATTATTAAGCGACCTAACAAGAATGTTTGCAAATGCAGACTCTATTCTGACACAAAAAGAGATAGAAAAATTTGAATTTCTATGGATTTATATGAATAAACCATACAAAGAAATAACATTAATTTTGAAAAAATATAAAGTACAATTAGATAATAACTAATTATAGTTTACCTGTTAAATTAATTTAATACACTGAAGACAATAAAAACACTCATCAGTGTATTTTTCATATAAAGGAATAATTAGTGCCTGAGCAAAAAGATATATCAGACAGAATAAATAAAACAGCAGAAGCTATCTTAAATGCTGACAATATCTTAATAAGGAAGTGTACATAAATAAATTAAACGATTTTTACAATATATCGTAGTGGTGTTCAAGGAATGAAACTTTTTGCATATTAGGAATATGTGACTAGTTTTATGACACAGGAAACCGCTATGAGATG
>Ga0233437_1005169_pt1 | contig 14514 bp, 10 predicted proteins | sample SI_122_August201_FD_182714 | JGI IMG/M metagenome (GOLD analysis project Ga0233437, IMG submission 182714) | Seawater microbial communities from Saanich Inlet, British Columbia, Canada - SI_122_August2016_200_MG | ecosystem: Environmental > Aquatic > Marine > Inlet | place: Canada: British... | reverse complement strand
TTCTTTTCAAGCGCTGGAAAACGATTGCGACGGCCTGTATGGCCCATTTGGATTGATTCATTTGACATAGTTCACCTCTTATCAAAATTAGTTAAGGGGTGGCTCTTATTTTTTGGGGGCTAGTCCACAATACTTATGTGTATTAACGACCGTTATTAGGTTAATCAATCGGATGCCTCTTATGCTGCCAAGGAGTGAAAGACTTACCGTGCTATCTGAGGCAGACCAATTTGCTTTATATGGATTGCCTGATTTTGATGAAAGCCAGCGGTTTGAATATTTTGCTTTCACAGAACAAGAATTGAATCTCATTCTGAATCGAAAGCGTCTGCATAATCAGATCTTTTGTGCTTTACAGCTAGGGTATTTCAAAGCCAAACAAACGTTTTTTCGATTTTCCTGGAACCTGGTTGCCAATGAAGATATTATTTTTATTTCCCAACACTATTTTTCAACACAGCAGGTCAACAGGCTCCAGATTACAAAGCATGAATACTATGCTCAACGTAGCGCCATTATCGGTTTATTTAACTATCGGCTATGGTCAAAAAAGTTTACAGATGTTTTACAGCAACAGGCCACTCAAGTTGCACAAAGAGATATCACCCCACACTTTATCGCGCTAGAATTGATTTCTTTTCTGCAGAAAGAAAAAGTAATCCGGCCAGGTTATACAACACTTCAAGCAATTATTAGCTATGTTTTAGCCAAAGAGCGCGAGCGTTTAGGTGGTTTGATTGATGGAATGTTGGATGAAGAAGCAAAAAACAAATTAGATGCTCTTCTGGTACGTGAAGGAACCCTGTCAGAGTTGGCCGCCCTTAAACAAGATGCCAAGAATTTTAAATTCCGCATGATGGCACTTGAAAGAGAAAAAAAGGAAACACTTAAACCTATTTATTTGCTAGCAAAAACACTGTTACCACAACTTGCTATTTCCAAACAGAACATTGTTTATTATGCTAGTCTTGCTAATTATTACACTATCTATGATCTTAGGCGTTTATCCGTCAAGCAGACTTATTTATATTTGCTATGTTATGCTTGGCAGCGCTATCAACAATTAAACGATAACTTAATAGATGCCATTGGATACCACCTTACACAAGCTAAAAATGCTACAAAAGAAGAGGCTAAAAGAATGTTTGCTCAAGCGAGCCAAGGTCAAAAATCTGCATTAATTGGCCGTTTGTTATTAGTTTATGTTGATGAGGATGTTGACGACAGCACACCTTTTGGTGAGATACGCAAACAAGTCTTTTCAATTATGCCCAAAGAAACCATCGGCAATACAGGCAAACAATTATGCAATCAAAAAAAGACACAGCTTTTTTACAGATGGCAAGCCATTGATAAGTTTGTTTACCGTTTTAAAAAACATCTTCGGCCGCTCTTTATGTCTCTTGATTTTTCTGTAAGTACTAGCAAAGATAATCCATGGTTAACCGCTCTTACTTGGTTCAAGCAAACATTCTCATCGCAACAAAACCTACAGCACCAGCCATTAAGCCAATGTCCAGATGGCACAATACCTAAACGTTTAAAAGCTTATTTGTTGAAAACCGATGGGGCAAATAATATGATACTCAACGCAGATCGGTATGAGTATTGGGTTTATCAGCAATTACATAAGCATTTCCGAAACGGAGCAATATACCTTCAAAACAGCACCCGTCATTGTAATTTCAACGATGAATTAATTTCAATTGAGAAAACAGCAGCAACGCTAAAACAACTTCGCATTCCTTGGGGAGAAAAACCCATTAAGCAACAGCTTGATGAATTGTTTATCATGCTTCATGAGTTATGGGTATCGTTTAATACAGAGTTAAAAAAAGGTGCGCTTAAACATTTACATTACGATACCGAGAAAAATTTACTGACTTGGCGAAAACCAAGAGTAAACAAGGAAGAAGAGTTAATGCAAAGCGTCTACAGCAAGTTGCCCTTTAAAGACATTATTGATGTGTTACGCTTTGTTAATAAAGAATGCCATTTCTTACCTGCATTGACTCCGCTCCAGCCGCGTTATAGCAAGCAGGATAGCGAAGAAGAAGATTGTTTGTTAGCTGTCATTATTAGTCAAGCCATGAACCACGGAAACGTCAATATGGCAGAAATGGGTGATATCACTTATTCAATACTTGAAACAACTTACCACCAACGTTTGCGTTTGGCAACGCTCAATAAAGCCAATGATATTATTAGCACGGCCATTTCTAAGCTGCCTATTTTCCCCTATTACTCTTTAGATTTAATGGATTTATACAGCAGTGTGGATGGGCAAAAATATAATGTGCATCACCCTACAACAAAAGCTAGATATTCCAAAAAATACTTTAAAAAAGGAAAAGGAGTCGTGGCTTATACGTTGCTGATGAATCACATTCCTTTACAGAGCAGTGTCATTGGCGCTCACGATCCTGAAAGCTATTTTGTTTTTGATATCTATTATAATAACGCGACTAATATTACGCCTACAGTGATTACCGGCGATATGCATGCACTGAATAAGGCAAATTTTGCAATCATGTATTGCTTTGGCACTAAGTTAGAGATTCGCCTTACCAATTTACAAGCCCAACTAAAACATCTTTACAGTGGGGAGAGCTATGATGAGAATAAACATTGGCTAATAAAACCAGTGGGGGAAATTGATCGCCAACTCATCGAAGGAGAGAAGAAAAACCTTGACCGAATCATTGCTACTTTAGGGCTTAAAGAAATAACCCAAAGTGATTTAGTTAAAAAGCTATGCACTCATACTGAAAACCAAACATTCAAAGCGTTTTTTGAATTAGACAAGCTTCTTCGAAGCATCTATACGCTTCGCTATCTTCAAGATTATCAATTACAGCGTAGAGTACATAGCTCTCAAAATCGAATTGAATCTTACCATCAATTACGAGCAGCCATAGCAAGAGTAGGTGGAGATAAAGAACTGGCCGGTAGAACCGATGTTGCTATTGAAGTTAGCAACCAATGTGGTAGATTGATAGCTAATGCTATAGTTTATTATAACTCCGTCATTTTATCACGACTGCTTGAAAAATATTTGGCAGAAGATAATCAGAAAGCTATTGCTAGACTCAGGAAGGTTTCGCCCGTTGCTTGGCAGCACATCTACTTTCAGGGGCATTATACTTTTTGTAGTAACGAAAATCCTATTGACCTAGATGCAATAGTCGCTAACTTGATTTTGGATGAATCGGAAATTTCGGCGGTTAGGGATTAGAACCCCAATAAGCTATTGAATATTTAGAAGGGCGCTCGATGGGGTGGTGCTCAGATTATCAGAGCAGAATGTCTAATAAGTCCAGTAAATGTTATTACTGGACTTATATATGTTGTATTGTAAGTGGATTCAAGTATACTATTACTTGAGCATGAAAATACCTAAATTTAATGTTAACTTATTGAATATATAGAGGTTTTAATCTTTCGCTTGCGGGCGCAAGCGAAAGTTACAGGCGTAGATTTAAAGGGTTTGTGCATTTTTCGCTTAGACTACACTTTCGCTTGCGCCCGCAAGCGAAAGATTGGGAGCATACAATGAAGCAAGATATTTTACATGAAGATTACTCGCCTATACTTAAAGAAGCAAAACAACTAGTCATTACTGCGCAGCAGCGCTTCTTACAAAAAGCAAACCTTGAGAGCATGAATCTTTATTGGTATTTAGGGGAGCTACTTGCTAAAACAGCTAAACGTTATCAATGGGGACAACAAGTTTTAGAAAAACTATCCAACGATTTATCGACTTACTTTAATAATGCCAAAGGCTATTCTGTGCAAAGCTTACGATTCATGCGCCAATTTTATTGTGAATATATAGAATACCCTGAGTTACTTGAGATTGCTAAAAATGTTCGCTGGCGAACAAACATCCTTATTATGACCAGAATAAAAGATCCTAAAGCACGGAAATTTTATTTAGAGATGGCGCGGGATACCTTATGTAATCGAGACACTATTGACATACAAATAAAATCACAAGTATATGAACGAGAGTGCTTACAGGATAAAACACATAATTTTAAAAAAACGCTACCGGCTAAGCTAGCGGAGAAAGCAGATAATTTATTAAAACCCAGTTATTTTATAGAAGCCACGAAGCCTTTTTCTGGTTCAGGAAAGGTTTTAGAAAAGCATATAGAAAATCACATGGTCCAACACATAAAAAAAACGATTATGATGCTTGGGAAAGGTTTTACTTTCATAGGCAATCAATATCATCTTGAAGTAAAAGGCAATGAATACTTCATTGACCTTTTATTTTTCAACAGGATTTTACGGACACTTTTTTGCGTAGAACTAAAATCCAAGAAATTCAAAGCTGATGATTATGTAAAGCTGCCCGATGAGAACCCATCTATAGGACTAATCTTATGCACTGATAGAAATACGGTGGAAGCTGATTATGCCTTGCGTGATATACATAAACCGATGGGTATAGCTGAAATTCAGTTATCAAAAATTCTTCCTTCGGATCTAGTTGATAAACTTCCTGATCCACGTCAATTAGAGGATGAGATTTTACAAGAGTTAGCTGAAACCAAGCAAGAAAAATAGCGTCTATGAATAAAAATGACATTATCCCATTAGCGTTAATAGACTCACTGAAGAATGTAAACAGCAGCCGTATAGACTTTTCTTTGCTTCCAAGTTTTGCTGCTCATGACCTTCATCTTACGATGAATTTTTTAACTATCTATAGTGGTAATAACCTTACCTTTGTCTCCTATCGCCGAGAACTTGAACGATTATTACAATGGAGTTGGCTTGTAGTTGAAAAATCAATTTTAGAGCTTTCTCGTGAAGATATTGAAGCATACATCCAGTTTTGTATGAAGCCACCTAAAGAGTGGATTGGTAAAAAGCGCGTTTCGCGCTATATTGATCATGAAGGAGAACGAGTTCCTAACCCGGTATGGCGGCCCTTTCTCGTTAAAGTAAGTAAAAGCAAATTCAAGCAAGGTAAAAAACCAAGAATTACGAGCTATCAGATGTCGCAAAGCAGCATACGTGCTTTGTTTGCCGTTTTAGGCAGTTTTTACAACCATTTGTTACTTGAGGAAAAAATACAGCGCAACCCTATTGCATCGATCCGTCAAAAAAGTCGCTACCTGCAAAAGCAACAAAAGCAAGCTCAAATCATTCGATTAACAGATGAGCAATGGCAAGCTTGCTTAAATGTCGCCAAAGAAATGGCAGAAGAAAAACCCAAAATACATGAGCGCACGCTCTTTATCATTAGCGCTATGTACCTTATGTATCTACGCATCTCTGAATTTGTTGCGGTAGAACGATGGATGCCTTCAATGAACCACTTTTATCGTGATAGTGATCAACAATGGTGGTTTAAAGTGCTTGGCAAAGGCAATAAACTAAGAGCGATTGCGGTGAGTGATGATATGTTGGCGGCATTAAGTCATTACCGAGAAAATTTAGATATGTCTCCCCTACCATCACCTTCAGATCATTCGCCGCTTATCCCTAAAAACAAAGGAAGAGGCCCAATGAAAAGCACTCGTCAAATAAGGCGTTTAATCCAGGCTTGTTTTGATCGGGCTATTCTTGCATTAGAAGCAAAAAAACTTCAGGATGAAGCCGACTCTTTAGCCACTGCTACGGTGCATTGGTTACGGCATACAGGTATTTCTGATGATGTAAATAAACGAGGCCGTCCTATTATGCATGTTAGAGATGATGCGGGCCACGCTTCTATTGTGACGACAGGCGGTTATAGCGACGTGGAAAGGAAAGACCGCCATCAATCGGCAAAGAGAAAAACAGTAGATTTAAAAAAAGAAAAAGATACAGAAGAGTGAGATTGCTCAGGTGTACCCCCTATTTTTTGTTGTTATCCTAAAGGTTGGCCTGTAAAATGGCAAAGAACGCTAATGAGTAAATTTATGAAAACAAGTTTTATTGATACTAACGTAATTGATTTTTGTATTAAAAGTGGGATGGATGCACAAGACTTTAAGGCTTTACTTAATAAGTATGGATATTTTCCGGTCATAGGCTCATGGACAGTTTACGAACACGCCAGATGTTATAAGTCTAAATTAGAAACGATGAAAAGTAATTTCGCTTTTATCCTGAACTTACAACCCTTTTTTTCTTGCCCTAGAAATATGCTTTATTTATATGAATACCAAGCTTTAACCGGGAGAAATTTAATCTCTCCACTACTATTTTTGCACAGTAATAGAGGCTTAGCAGAAAAGGTAGCTAAATTAAGTAAGGGAATAATTGATTCTGAAACAGAAAAGGTTATTCAAAAAAGAAATATAAATGTTGATGAAATGAGATCGAACTGGAAACCTAGTGGCATGAAGAATCTCTACAAGAAATACAATGATTTTGATGCTAGGAAAAAATATATTTTAGAAATATTACCTAAAAACAAAGAAGCCCAAATAGCAACGAAACAGCTATTTTCTCTCTTTAATTTTGAGATATCAGATGTTGATTTGCTCAGTTTTATAAAGAACATAAACGCTTATCCGGCTTTCCGCACCTTATTATATCAACATTTATACTTAGACTTTTCGTCTGAAAAAAACAATAAACGGCCAGCAAAAGATAAATTACCAGATGGTATACAAGTCATTGAAGCTTCTTATTGCCGAGCCTTTATCACTGGCGACCAAAATCTTCTGAATAAACACGGAAAGTTTATCAATTCAGATATAGAATGGATTAATATTTTCGATTTAATAAAGGTGAACCCTAAGAAATAAGCATTTAAGCCCAGTACGGGTAGGGTAAGTATAACCGAAAAATACCCGTTAGTGGTCAGGCAAGTGGCGCTACAGCCCTTATTTTATCTGGGTTTCCATCACTTTTGCTCAGGTCAATGAAGAGTGCTATTCTAGCGTCTCCATCCTGGATCTTTGTAATTGGGGTTCTAGGCGGATAGCCGAAATTTTCCGGACTTGCTCCCATTAGTCCAAATAAATAACCTGTTTCGTTAGACGCTGCCTAAGAACACGCTGCTTCAGGCCGATTTGGCCAAAGTGACCGAAATCGTCTAACAGATTGATAATTAACAAGAAAAACTGGGAACATTAATGGGGGAAATCGTTACAACCCCTGTGTGTCCAGCGAAGGCTGGCAATTTCAGTAGGAGTGGAAACCTACCCGAGTAAGAATCAGAACTCGGTAACTTGGATGACAGTCCGTAGAGTGATCGAAAGACTGAAGCTCATCGACAAAGCCATATTCAGTGTGGTAAGTGAGCGACCAGGCCGCAGCGCAAGCGAACATAGAGATAGCCTCGTAATAGTGAAATACGGAGGCCGAACCGTTAGGGGTTTGGTGAAGGCAACATGTTAACCCGAAATCTGATTGATACGGGTTAACACTCCGTCGGGGTGTGAATGGCAGCATGGTCGTAAGGAATTGCTAAGCAACTGGAGAAACCTCGCGCTTCCCAAGAGAAATCCTTGGAAGCAAGGTAAGTTCTATAACCGCGGACACGGGAAATGAACTGAACGAAGGGCGAGGTGACGGATGGGTGTGTAGTAGCTATGAAACCGGTTAACACCGGCGGAGCAAAGGCACCCTGCTGATAGTAATGTTTTTGACAAAAAGGTGAGGCAATAGTGACATGATAAAAGCACTAATTCATTTGCAAGATCTGAGACGAAAACTATATGTTAAAGGGAAGGCTGAACCGCATTGGCGTTTCTGGGGACTCTACACGCACGTGTGCAAAAAGGAAGTATTATACGAAGCCTACCGACTTGCTAAACGCAATAAAGGCACACCGGGTTCAGATGGTGTGACATTTGCAGCAATAGAAGCAGGTGACGTAGATGCTTACCTAGAGACACTGCGAACAGAGTTAATCAACCAGACGTACTATCCAATGAAAGGACGCCACGTTAATATTCCAAAAAGTGATGGGAAAAGCACAAGGAAATTAACGATTCCATCGATAAAAGATCGCATCGTGCAAGGCGCGGTTAAATTGATCCTAGAACCTATTTTTGAATCTGATTTTCAAAAAGGTTCCTATGGATACAGACCAAAACGCCAGGCAAAAGAAGCGATCCACCATGTTTCGGAGGCTATTGCAATGCGGCAGAAAACGCAGATCATTGACGTAGATATTTCAAAATTCTTCGACAATGTAAAGCACGACATCATGCTGCGTAAGATAGCTCAACGAATCAACGATGGAAAGGTTGTGAATCATCACCCCATCTAGGCCATTCCGCCGACACCCTAATTAGGCCACCCGGCCGACACCTTAATTAGGCCACTTGATCATCACCCTAATTAGGCCAGTCGACCATCACCTTTATTAGGCCACTTAGCTCGTCCTCAACACTGTTTTGATTTTTTCTTAAACACAAATCAACTACACTCTGCAGGTTTTCAATGCAATCTGGAGAGAAAAATGGCAAAGAGGATTATTCAAATGTACGAATATCGAAACATTATTTATCGCTTAAAAGAAAAGCAAAGCGCCCGAGCCATTGCTCGCGATGGACTGGCCAGCCGCACGAAGGTGGATGAAATTAAAGCCGTCGCCAAGCGTCAAGGCTGGCTGCTTCCAGAGGCCAAGCTCCCCGATGATGCCGCACTGGCAAAGATTTTAGAACAAAAGCCAGCATCACAGCAGCCCTCCAAGGCTGACGTTTTTGCTGACGAGATTAAACCATGGGTAGAAAGCGGCATACAGGCGTCAACCATTCATCAGTACCTCATACGCCGCTATCAATTTACCGGCTCTTATAATTGCATTCAGCGCTATGTCAAAAAGTTGAAAGCAGCTATTGAGCCGTCCAAGCTTACCGTGCCGCTCCACTTCAAGCCGGGCGAGGCAGCGCAAGTGGACTTTGGCCAGGGGCCTCTCCTGTATGATGAGCGCGTGGGCTGCAAGGTAAAGACGTGGTTCTTTGTCATGACATTGTGCTGGAGTCGCCATCAATATGTTGAGTTGATCACGCACCAAGACACTGAAACATGGCTCAACTGTCATCAAAATGCGTTCGATTGGTTTGGCGGCGTGCCGTCAAAAATCATCATTGATAACCCAAAGTGTGCTATCACCCGGGCGTGCTATCATGATCCTGAGGTACAACGTAGCTACGAAGCCTTGGCTCAAGACTACCATTTTCTTATTTCAGCGTGCCCGCCGAGAGATCCGCAGAAGAAGGGGCGCGTTGAAGCCGGCGTCAAATATGTCAAAAAGAACTTTGTGCCATTACGTGAACTGAAAAGCGTGCAAGATGCAAACAAGCAACTGAAGGTCTGGGTAACGGGTACAGCGGGGAACCGCATACATGGAAGCACCTTCAAGCAGCCCTTGGCGCAATTTACAGAGATTGAACAACATCAATTAAAACCGTGCCCCGCCACGCCGCCAGAGATTGCCACATGGCAAAAGGCCGGGCTTTATCGTGATTGCCATGTTCGCTACAAACAATGCAAATACAGTGCGCCTCATACACTCCATGGCGAAGCACTTTGGATCAAGGTGACGGCAAACATGGTGTCCGTTTATCATCAGCATCACATGGTTGCTTGTCATCCTCGCCTTTTTAAGCCTGGAGAAAGCAGCACGAAAAACGAACATTTGCCCCCTGAAGCACGGGCTTACTTTGAACGTGATGAACCCTGGTGTCTGGCCCAGAGCCAAAAGGTAGGCTCGCATTGCCGCTTGATCGTTGAAGACTTACTGACGGATCCGGTGCGAGACCTCTTGCGTCAAGCACAGCTTATTTTGAAATTATGCGACAAATATTCGGGTGCCCGCTTGGAAAAGGCGTGCGAACGCGCGCTGAAGTTCAATGCGGGCAATTATACAACCATTAAGACGATTCTAGCGGAGGGCATTGATTATGCAAAGATAGATAATGAGACGTCATTTGAGCAACTGAGCAGCGTTTATCAAGGACAGGCTCAATACCAACGACCCATACACGAGGTGGCGCACTAAGTGTCATTTTCAATCAACTTAAAGGAAAATAAATCGATGACTATTCACACATCACTCCCCGAGCTCACAGACGGCTTAAGAAAGTTAAAGCTCTCAGGCATGCAGGATTGTTTGAAAGCACGCACCGAAGAGGCGATAATGAATCAGATGAGCCATGTTGAATTCTTAACGTTGTTAACACAAGATGAAATATTGTCGCGAAGTCAGCGTCTCTATGATCGACGCTATAAAAAAGCCAATTTCAAAGGCGCCAAAACCATTGAAAGCTTTGACTTTAGATTCAACCCAAAGATCAATCAGGCGATGATTCGCGATTTGGCAACCTGCCGGTTCATTAAGGAAAAATACCCGGTGCTTATTATGGGGCCATGCGGCACAGGAAAATCACACATTGCCCAAGCGCTCGGGCATTGCGCTTTGCAACAAGGTTATGAGGTGCTTTGTACCACGCAAGTCAAGCTGTCTGAGGAGATTCAAGCCGCGAAAGCAACGCTTTCTTATCGCCGGAAAATGAAAGCGTTAGCAAAGTTACCGTTGTTAATTATTGACGACTTCGGACTCAAGCCGTTACGGTCACCTCAGGATGAAGACTTGCACGAGTTGATCGCTGAGCGTTATGAACAAGCAACTACGGTTGTTACTAGCAATCTGGCGCTTTCAGAGTGGCAGCAAGCTTTTGCTAATCAATTGCTTGGTATCGCAACCATCGATCGATTGCAGCACAATGCTTATCAGGTCATCTTAGAGGGTAAAAGCTATCGATCTGTGAAGACGGGCAGCAAACAGGAAAAGTAATGTTTTTATTTGGTGAAAAACAGGAGTAATATCGACGAAAATTTAAAGAAAAATCACATGTTTTGAGGGCTGTTAAAGTGGCCTAATAAAGGTGATGACGGGTGGCCTAATTGGGGTGATGATTGACAAAGGTATTACACCTGGTAAAATTGATTTTAAAATCAACCGGGAAACGAGGCTTACCTCAAGGATCACCGCTGTCGCCGTTACTGAGTAATGTTTACTTAAACGACATTGATAAAATGTTGGAGAAAGCAAAATCAGTTACGCAAAGACAAGGGTGTAGTAATATTGAATATGCACGTTGGGCTGATGATCTGATCATCATGGTTGACGGTTACAAATGCAATCGATGGTTAGTGGGTGCTGCAATGAAAAGATTGCAGGAAGAGCTCGCTAGCCTTGGGCTGAGTTTAAATACCGAGAAAACCAAAATAGTCGATCTGAGTCGTATCGGGGAGCGTTTCACATTTTTGGGTTTTGATTTTCGCTCGATTAAAATTCGCAAGAATATTATCGGCATCATTAAAACGCCAAAGAAACAAGCTCGATTAAATCTCCAACAGAAATTGAAACGTATCTTTAAACATAAACGTAGTCGAGCGATTCGAGAAGTGGTCGTATTGATCAACCCTATAATACGGGGCTGGGTCAACTACTATCGGATCGGTAATTCGTCGCGATGTTTTCAGGGCGTACGCAATTATGTAGAGAAAAAGATTCGGCGACATTTATATCAGGCAAGACAGAAACGCGGCTTTGGCTGGAAGAGATGGAGTAGTGAGCAGATACATCGGTACAGTGGGGTCTATCATGACTACCAAGTTCGACATATCGGCCAACAAAAGTGTCTCCAGCACAATAAGCCCCATAAACTTCAACACGAAGCTATCAAGAAAGCGTAGTGCGGGAAATCCGCATGCTGCGTTTGAGGCGGAGGGGATTGGAAACGGAAAGACGGTTATAGCTATTTGGGCACAAAGCGGGAAACTGCGGAGACAGACAAGCAATAACCTAGTGCTTCACCGCGCCAATTCTCGACCCTACACTGGGCCTTATTGGTAAAATATCGCCTGTTGCTTGGTGCCACATTTCATTCACTGGAAAGTATAACTTCAAGAATAGGAAGTATGATATTTATTTTGACGAAATTATTGCCGTTCTAGAACAAAAACTAGAAGCAATGCTCTGACAAAAGTTCAGATTGAGCAGATTTGGTGGTTGTGCCGCAAAACCCCCTATTATGCATGTTAGAGATGATGCTGGCCACGCATCTATTGTTACCACGGGCGGATATAGCGACGTAGAAAGAAAAGACCGTCATCAATCTGCAAAAAATAAAACCGTGGAGATAAAAAAAGAAAAGAATTCAGAAGAGTAAAGTTGGTTCTAATTACATAAACGTCCTCGTTTCGCCATTAGCTGCATAAAAATCGACTACAAGTGGCCCCAAATCGCACGTTCGTTCATACTGGGCCTATATGGATCAATAAACCATGTGGCTTCTACGTCTTAGAAACTTTCCTAATAATTTAATACATTTTGAACAGGCTTGGGCAGCAAATTTACCAGCCCACTTTCTACAACTGCATATCTAGCTAGCTTTATCGCATCACCAGCCAACGCAGAGCAAAGAGAAATTTTAAGCCCTAATTTTGCGCCATCTTTAAAATCTTGGTCGATCATTAGTGAGCCTAGCGCTCCCGATAATAAAGAAAAAGCCACAACAGTAGTAGCATCTGACACTATAGACCGGGTAACAGTATGCTTTTTAGGCATGGAGCGCTCAAGAGCATATTTTGCAGATGGTAAAGCAAACAAACCGCATACAAAAATCGCGCCTACAAATCCTCGTTGCTTATCCATAGAGTCATGAATCTTATTCTTGGTGGGCATATTGGGGGCATCATCATCTATAAGAGTAGATATTTTGGGCATACTTCCTTTCTCCATATTGGTTTTTACTTCAACAATAAAAACGTTTACATTTTGAACGTGTTTCTCAAGCTTATAAATATAATTAGTAATCAATTCGCGTGTTTCTTTAGTGTCCGGTAAGTCTTGTTGAAGAATGTCTACAAAAAAATCGTATTTAGATCGAAACCAAGAAAGTGTTTTTAACAATGGCGAGAGCGTTTCAAGCGTTCCTTGCACCATAATGACTAATGGGGAAACTTTATCCAATATGATTCTAAGATCATCAATTTGCCCTCCCAAATCTTTCAGCAAATCGGTTGATGATTTAGCGCTTTCATCTGCGGCCATAATTAATTCCTTACACAGAAACAACTTGCTGAGTCTACACTACATTATTCTGAATTGTCAACCACTGAGCGTATAGATGTTCCGTATCCGGGGTTACTGTGTTCTTAATTATTTTAATCCCAATTTTTTTCCATGGCTTGTGCGCCATCTTCGATCATACGCATGACTTTCATCACGCCTTCATAACGAATAAAAAGCATTTGCATTTCCGTAGGATTTAAGCGTTTTAGTAGTGTCATCAATTGATCGAGATAAGGTGATAATACAACAAAAATAAAGTTTTCCTCTGGCAATGTATCAATCTGTAAGCCAATCTCATTCACTTTGATTAACATGTTTTTTTCATTTTGAGTATATTGCATTAATGCTAGTCTCCTACGGATAAAAAGGCTCAGTTATCCAGTCTATAAATGCTAAGGTTCAATTCGCGGAAATCGTGCTAACAAATCAAAAATTTTTTGTTGGTTTTTTGTTGTTTCCATTAGAACCTCGCTAGAGTTAATTCATGGTATGCTGACGTAGCATGCTTATTATACAACATAATTCTTTAAATTAAAGGCAAAATATGCTTAAAATCTTCAATATAAGATGCTTTTTCCTTATGAATTAACCAATTGTCCGCCCCGGTATTAACATTGATGGATCTAACTCCGGCATTAACGGCAAAAGCATGATCGGTATAGCTATCGCCAACATACACTATCTCTTCTGGATCCAGCCTATTAAAGTTGGCTACCTCAAGTATTCTTTCCGATTTATTGCCCGAATCAGCGATAATATGAGAAAAATCAAATTGTGTTAAGTTGGATAGCGACAAAAGTTTTTTAATAAAATAACGTGGGCTATTTGAAATAATACTGAATGGTATGTGTTGTTTTTTTAGTGCGTATAATGTGTCAATAACAAAAGGACAAACTTCTGGTAACGCATTCACTGTATTATTAACTAGCGACTGAACCAATAATCGATTATACGCTTTACATGCCTGCTCTGGTTGCTTTAATGATAAATGAGAAAACTGGCAAAGACGCACTAACTGGTCATCAAATGATGTACCATGCGCAACTAATAGCTTCTGCTGATGCGCGGAGATATCGCAAATAGCTTCATAATGAGCTAAATCAATGAAGCCTTCTTTTATCAATACCTCTAAAGCAAGTAATCGATGAGCTTTAGAAAATTCATCGCTATTTACTAGCGTATCATCAAAATCAAAAATAACATGCTGAGTTGATCCCTGCGTTTTATTTTTTTTCAATGATTGAAGAAAAATTTTCTGCTCCATTAATGGTAAAATAAGCATTTTCTTAAGCCCTTCACTTAATAATAAGCCATCATCAACTTCGTTATTATTTAAAAAATCCGCGCTAAATCCTGGAGTTGCCCCTTAAAACAGAGCCACCTAGTTTGCTAGCATTTCACTCAAGAATTGCCTTGGAGAGCGCATCTTAAGCCCTTTATGTGGCGCATTTTCATTATAGTCTCTAAACCATAAC
>Ga0233437_1005165_pt1 | contig 14528 bp, 15 predicted proteins | sample SI_122_August201_FD_182714 | JGI IMG/M metagenome (GOLD analysis project Ga0233437, IMG submission 182714) | Seawater microbial communities from Saanich Inlet, British Columbia, Canada - SI_122_August2016_200_MG | ecosystem: Environmental > Aquatic > Marine > Inlet | place: Canada: British... | reverse complement strand
GGTGGACGACTGGAATAGATAATTCAGATAGTGATAAGTTTAAAATAGGAACAGGGCAATCATTCACAGGGAATGTTTTGACAATGACAACAACAGGCAACGTCGGTATCGGGACGACCGCGCCAGAGGTAAAAACTCATATAGCAGGAGCAGACAATGGAGATGATTTAGAATTATTACGTTTACAAAATACTGCTTCAACTGGGACTGTAGGAGCTCAGATTCTATTTGAATCCTACACTCATAATGGTAATTCTCGTATAACAGGTAGGTCTGTCCCAACAAGCTCTTATGGTGGATTTTTGCAATTTGAAACAAGAAATGGTGCTGGCACCGCTTGGAACACAGGATTTAATATGGATTCTTCAGGGAATGTTGGCATCGGGACAACAACACCTCAGAATCTTTTGAATGTTGATGGTGACATTAATGCGACGGGAACTTATTATGGAGATGGTTCGGGTTTGACTGGGATTAATTCTTTTTGGAATGTTAGTGGGACGGATATGTATCCTGAGAGTTTGAGTTATAAGGTTGGGATTGGTACTAATGATCCTTCTCATGAATTGGGGGTAATTGGAAGTGCAAATATTTCTTCTATTCTTTATGTGGATAAAATCGAATTAGAGGGGGCATGTTGTGGAACTGGAATTGATATGAATAATGAAAATCTTATTGGAGTTGGTGCTTTTACAATTAATGATGCGGGATATCGGGAAGGTTTTTCTTGGGGGGGAACTGGAGCTTATGTTTATGTTTCGCCTTTAGAGAATACAAATGCTGACGGATATATGGTTTTTGAGAATGATGGGGGAATTGCATTTAGAGGATCGGGTCCTACCCAAACTGATATGGTAATTAATATGACTTCGGGGAATGTTGGGATTGGAACGACGAATCCATTGAAGGAGTTAGATGTAAATGGAAGTATTAATGTAGATGCAAGGAGCGATACTGCGGGACAACCTACAATAAGATTCCATAATAATGAGGCTGGTATAAGAGTTGATAATTCTTATGGTATTAATTTTGATTATTATGATGGGGGACACAAAACTGCTTTGACAATTAAAAACGATGGAGATGTGGGTATAGGAACATCAACGCCACAGAATAAATTGAATGTTGATGGAGATATTAATGCTACCGGTGATATTTTGGTTGGGGATGATGTAGTTGTTTATGGAGATAGAATTCAGTTGGGGGTTGATGGGACATTACCTAATTTGAGAATTGATTCAAGTTCTTCAGGAGATGAATGGGATGCTCAGGGAGCTTATTTAGTTATTGGGGAGAGTACTGGAACTTCGGGTTATTCTGGAACTGCTGCATTTTATGCTTCTTATGTTGGGAATGGTTATGGTTATGTTGGTATGGGAGGATTAGTTGATGGGGTTCCTAATGATTCTTATTTGAGGTTTGATTATGATGAAAAGAAGATTTATACTGATAGTGCAATTGGAATTAATGATACTTCTCCTGATGGGACTTTGTCTTTAGATGTTGAAGGTCAGATTGGTGCGACAGAATATTGTGATGAGGATGGGAATAATTGTTTTGATCCTGTTATTATGGGTGGAGGAGATAAAAAGATTTTTGAGTTTACTTCTGCTGGGGGTGGAAATACTTGGTATTTAGGGAAGGTAAGGGCTTCTTCTGGATCAGATGGTTATGCTCATATTGAGATTTACCATTCGGATGATTATGGGAATTTAGGTGCTTCGTATCAAGAGATTGATATTAATCAAAGAAATGGGGCTTTTGAAGGAAATTCTAGGTATTTTGGAGATATTAATAGTGATCCGATTCACATTATGGTTTATGAGGATGGAGGAGATATGGATGTTTATGTTTATGCAGAGGATTATTCTAATTTTAATTTAGAAATTGTTTCTCGTCAGGGAGGGGATTGGCAGTCTTCTCCTCCAGGAAGTCAGACTCCTTCGGGAAGTTCTATTTTTGATTCTATTGTTGATTTGGATTATATTCAGACTAGTGATGGGGATGTTGGGATTGGACTTAATAATCCAGGTCATAAATTAGTTGTTAATACATCTTCAGGAGGAAATTTTAATGTAGAAGATTATGGGGGGTATGTTAAATTAACAGGAAATAGTGCTTTATTTTTAGGTGCGACTCAAATAACAAGTGATTTTCTTCCTAATGCTGATAGTGCCAGAGATTTAGGCTCATCTTCAAGGTATTTTAAGGATACCTATACAGATAGTCTTTATACAACAGGGAATGTTGGGATAGGGACTACTAGTCCTGGGGCTAAATTAAATGTTGAAGGAAATTTAACTGGGGGAGATCCTCTTACTGTGGCGCAGTTTTTTAATGTTGCTCCTTATTTCACTAGTAGTGGTTCTGGACCTGCAAGAATTGAGATTGGTCGAAATCAGGTTCATGGTTATATTGAAGCAGGTTCAGATGGAGATACTGATTCTTCAAAAGGATATCTTGCTTTTGGTAATAGGAGACCAACAAATAATGTTACAGAAGCTATGAGGATAGTTTCTTCTGGGGATGTGGTAATTGGTTCGACTTCTGCTTCAGGAAGTTTGATGTTGGATGTTGCAGGTCAAATTGGTGCGACAGAGTATTGTGATGAGGCTGGTAGTAATTGTTTTGATGCAACTGAAGTTGGTGCTGTTAGTGATGTTTGGGTGAATGTTACTGGAGATACAATGACTGGGGATTTGACTGTTGAAGCTTCAGCTAATGTTGAAGATGTTTTAAGGATGGGTAATTATAGACATGTTTTATCTGATGGGTTTACAAGTACTGCAACCAATGGTTATTTGTTGACTACTGCGATTCCTTTTGATGGGGCAACTCAGAGAGGGATGCATACAATTCGAGTTAAAGGATTCTCTTATGGGAGTCAAGAATCTATAGATTTTGTAGTTAATTTTTATGCTTATACTGCTGGATTGAGTTCTTATGGTTGGACAAATTATGGGGCATATGATCCAGGGACAGTTAAGTTATCTTTTGAAGACGAAGTTATTAAAATTTGGTGGTCTAACAAGGTTTATTATCCTAGTTTTGAGGTTTTCACTACTTCTTGGATTGGAGCGGTTGATACCGATTCTTATTTTGAAGGATGGGATATTACCGACGCTGTGGCACCAACTACGGATGTTGTTGATTTAACTTATAGAAATGCGGAACCTCAAGGACTTACTTTAGGAGGAAATGTTGATATGAATAATGATAATTTAATTACTAATATTGGAAATTCTGGAACTGATTTCACATCTGGTGGAGGATTGACTCTTGCTGGTGCTTTCGATCCTAATGGTGCAATCACCTTACCAACTACAAGTATTAGTGGTGCTGGGACTGGGAGTGGATTAGATGCTGATTTATTGGATGGTATTGACTCGACGGCTTTTTTGCAAGCGGCAGATATTACAGGGAAGGTTAGTTGGACTGATTTATGGGGACAGGTTTACAATGAAACAGAGGTTAATGCTATTAATACTTCAATGAAGAATTATGTTGATGGAGAGGTTGCTGGTCTTGGTAGTGGAGATGTTGTTGGTCCAGCTTCTGCAACAGATAATGCGATTGTTAGGTTTGATTCTACGACGGGGAAGTTGATACAGGATATGCAATATGTTACAATTTCTGATTCTGGAGATATTACTATGAATGGGAATGCAAGAGATCATACGGTTCTTTTATTGGATTCTGCGGGGGCTTCAACTCAAACAGCGACGATTAGGTTTGGTGAGGGTTCTAGCGCTGAGGGTGCTCTTTGGTACACTGGTGATGGTTATACTCATTATGGTATGAACAATAGAAATAGAGAGCACTTTAAGACTTTTTATACCGATAATTATACTCGTTTTAATGGACGTCTTTATCCTGGTAATGTAGATGGTTATCAGACTTCTAGGTATATTTATGATACTGGAAGTGCAACTGCAACAAGTGGGGATTTGAGTGTAGGTGCTGATTTAACTGTTGCGGGATCAGATATCTATTTGACAAACGCAAATACTAAGATTAGTGAGGCTGGGGGGGATGCTATAAGAATAACTACTCCTTCTGGTTATCTTGAGTTGGGTGCGATGAACTCTGGTCATGCGCATCTTCAAACAGACAGGGCAGATTTTTATTTCAATACGAAAGTTGTGGTTGATTCGGGACTTCTTGGATCTTATAACGAAGATTTGCAATTACAACGTTCAGGTACTACTAAGTTGACTTTGGGAAGTTCAAATGCAACTTTTGCTGATGATGTTTATGCCGACGCTTTTATTGGAGATGGTTCTGGTTTGACAGGAATTTCTGCTGGTCGTTGGAATGTTAGTGGAACTGATTTTTATCCTGAGAGTTTGGGTTATGATGTTGGTATTGGGACGACGGCTCCGAATAATGTATTACAAGTAGAGGATTCTACTTCGGGAGCAAAGATTGACATTATGCAGAATTCTGTTTCTACTAATGATTATACTGGAATAAACTTTGGGGTTTCAACTTCGGATACGGCGGGAAGAAAGGGAGCTATATATTTTGAAAGATTAGCTTCAAATGCTAGAGGTTCTATGCATTTTGCAACTGATAGTGTTGATGATGCAAATAATGTTCAACTTTCTGACGCTAAGATGACAATTGATTCTTCAGGAGATGTTGGAATCGGGACGACGGATCCTCAAGAAAAGTTAGACGTTGTGGGAGATATTAATGCTACTGTAGATGTTCATGTTGGGAATTGTATTGTGTTCCCGTCGGGAGGGCAAATTTGCGATGCTTAAAATGGAGATAAAAGAATTAATTAAAAAAGGGGAATCAAAAAACTTAGAGTTTAAAGAGAATTTTGGAAAGAAAGTTATTGAGGCTTTAGTTGCTTTTTCAAATTCTTCTGGAGGAAGAGTTTTTATTGGAGTAAGTGATCTTGGAGAAATTAAAGGAGTTAGTCTTGAAAAAGAAACGATAAAAAATTGGTTAAATGAAATTAAAAATAAAACTGATCCTTTTTTGCTTCCGGATTTTGAAATTGTTGAAATTAATAAAAAAAAGATTGTTATTTTTGAAGTTAAGGAGTTTCCTTTGAAACCTGTTTCTATTAAGGAAAGAGTTTTTGTTAGAAAAGGAAATTCTAATCAAAAATGTTCCTTGTCTGAAGTATCTGAAATGTATTTGAAAACAAAGAGAAGTAGTTGGGATTTTTATCTGAATGAAGAATATTCTCTTGATGATTTGGATGAAAAAAAGATGTTGAAAGTCATTAAATTAATCGAAGGTAATTTGGATAGAAAATTAGGAAATATTAATGATTTTTTAAAGAAGTATGATTTGATTTCTAAATTAAAAGGAAAAATTGTTCCAACCAATGCCGCAGTCTTACTTTTTTCTAAGAAGTTGTTAAGAGAAACAGATATCCAAATAGGATTATTTCAAGATGAAATAACTATCAAGAAAAATAAGATTATTCGAAATGATTTAATTAGTGAAGTTGAAGAAGTCATGGATTTTGTTAAGGCTTATATTTTGAAAGAATTTATTATTACTGGGAGCCCTTATCGTGAAGAAAAATGGCAATATCCTTTGGATGCAATTAGAGAATTAGTTATTAATGCTATTATTCATAGAGATTACCGAGGAGTTCATTCCCAATTTAAAATTTTCCCTAATAAATTGGAGTTTTGGAATAGTGGAAAACTTCCAAGTGATTTAACAATTGAAGACATCATGAGTGGAAAGAAAAAATCTGAACCTAGAAACAGGTTGGTTGCAGAAATATTTAGGGATGCTGGTTTGATTGAAAGATATGGAAGTGGAGTTAAGAGGGTTAGAGATAAGTTAAGGAAATTTGGGTTAGCAGACATAATTATTCATGAAGTTCAAAATGGGTTTAATATTGAAATATTTTCTAAAAAATTAAATGGCGGATTAAATGGCGGATTAAATGGCGGATTAAATGGCGGATTAAATGGCGGATTAAATGGCGGATTAAATGGCGGATTAAATGGCGGATTAAATGGGTTGTTGGAATTTATTGAAAATAATTCTGGAGTTAAAGTAAAGGAAATTTCTGAGAAGTTGAAACGTCCTATAGATACATTGGATAAACAAGTTAAAAAATTAATTGATAAAAAATTAATTGAGAGAAGAGGAAGTAAAAAGGTAGGAGGCTATTGGAGGATAAAATGATCTTTGTTAATAATTGCGGAATCAATTTCAACGATGCTTCAGCTTACTGGATGAAGATAGCAACGAACTGGGGAATCTATTGTGATGTGGTTGTGAATACTGTTGGCTTTAGGGGGGCTGGTACAGAGAAGGCTTCGATTGATTTGGATACAGGTGATTTTCAAGAAGCATTGGGTGTTGTGGGTGATATTAATGCTACGGTAGATGTTCATGTCGGGAATTGGGTGTTTCCGTCGGGAGGGCAGATTTGCGATGCTTAGGAGTGAGAGGGGAAGAGAAATTAAAATGATTGATAAGATAATTTATAAAGAAGAGGAAACTAATAATATTAATTTAAGTCCCCAGTATTATCCCTTTGGGACATGCTGGGCTTCTTTTTTTCTAGGAGGATTTGTAAAGTGAAAAAAGCTATTGTTTTTGTGGATGCAAATAATTTTTATCATTGTGTTAAAAAAATAATTTCTCCAAGTGTTTTAGATATAAATAAAATTGTTGGTGAATTGTGTAAAATAAAAGATTTTAATTTAATAGATATTTATTGGTATGCTTCTATTCCGGATATAAATGATGGAATTGAACAATATGATCGGCATAGGGGCTTTTTGTTAGAGTTAGAAAAAAGAGGAGTTAAAGTTGTTAGAAGAAAATTGCAAAAAGTTTCTAAAAAAGAAATGGATAAAAAAAAGAATTTTATTTTTAGTAAAGTTAGTTTTTGTGAGAGTTGTAAGAGTTTATTTTCTAAATATCTTAATTTGTTTTTTTCTGATAAAAAGGAAAAAGGGATTGATGTTTGGTGTGCTGTTGATATGATTGATAAATCTTGTATGAAAGATGAATGCGATGTTTGTATTTTGATTTCTGGAGATGCTGATTTTGTTCCAGCTTTAGAATTAATCGAAAGAGAGAGTAAGAAAGTTTTGGTTGCGAGTCCCCATTTTGGTTTCTCTAAGGAATTGAGAGATAAGTTTGAATATTTTATTCTGAAAGAGGAGATTTTGACTAGATGCTTGAGGGAAAAAAACCAGCTAAAAACCAGCCAAAAACCAGTAAAGGATGAGAGAAAGAAATTAATCTTTGAAGCGATAAAAACTAAAAGATTTACTAGTAGATTTTTTGTTAAGGAGATTGGAGTAAATAGGAGTACTGTTGAATCTGATCTTAATGAATTAAAGAAAGAAGGTTTGATAGAATTTACTGGTTCTGCAAGTGGAGGTTATTGGAAATTAAAATGATTTTTGTTAAGAATAATGGGGTGGTTGGAATAGGAACTGATGATCCTCAAGAAGCATTGGATGTTGTGGAAGATATTAATGCTACGGTAGATATTCATGTTGGGAACTGTATCGTGTTTGCAAGTGGGGGCAGATTTGCGATGCTTAAAATGGAAAAAGAATATAATTTAATTGGTGACACTGCTCAGTGTACTCCTAATTGTAGAATATTGGGGCAAAAAAATGAAATCACAATTGTGTGTTGTGATGAAAGAAAGGATTCGAGCAGAGTGGAATTCTGCAATCGTTTGATACGCGATTATGTGTATAAAAACAGCATAAGATATTTAAATGTTTCTGTTTATAATTGCGAATGCGCCAGGGTGGCAGAGTGGTTAATGCATTCGTTTGATACGCGATGCCCCTCGGGGCTCATGGGTTCGAATCCCATTCCTGGCGTATTTTCTTTTAGTTATGATTTGAATACTGTAGATGTTCATGTTGGGAATTGGGGGTTCCCGTCGGGGCAGTTCTGCATACACCAAGGAGGTGCGAGAACCCTTTCAGGGCCCCAAAACACTGAATGCGAGGGTAAGGGCAGATTTGCGATGCTTAGAAGTAAGAGGGGAAGAGAAATTAAAATGATGAAATGTAAATATTTATATAGTATACTGGATAGTATACTACTAAGGAGTATACTAAATGAAATTTAAGAATAGAATAAAAGAATTAAACTTATTAGAAACTCTTTATGAGGAGAAACGAGCTAAATTGATTATTTTATATGGAAGAAGAAGGGTGGGGAAGTCTGAACTTTTAAGAAAGTTTGTAAAGAAACATGGGGGGCTTTATCTTTTGTTTAGGCAGCAATCTATTAATGATCAATTGGAATTTTTATCTTTACAACTTTCTGAGTTTTTTAATGATGACTTTCTCAAAATAAATCCTTTTTCTAGTTTAGATTCTTTTTTTCTTTATCTTTCTAAAAAGAAGTTACCTATAATCTTTGATGAATTTCCTTATTTGGTTGAATCTTCTAAATCTACCTTGAGTATTTTCCAGGGTTATTGGGATAATTATTTTTCTAAGAATAATTCTTTTATTATTTTATGTGGAAGTTCAATTTCTATGATGGAAGAATTATTAGGAAAGAAAAGTCCTATTTATGGAAGGAGAACGGAGCAAATTCTCTTGGAGATTTTAAATTTCAAACATTCTTGTTTGTTCTTTAAAGATTCTTTAAGTTTTAGAGAGAAAATAGTTTATTATTCTATTCTTGGGGGAATGCCCGCTTATCTTTTAGAGTTTGATTTTTCTAAATCTTTAGAGCACAATTTATTAAATAATTTATTAAAGAAAAATAAATTTCTTTATCAGGATGTTTTATTTTCCCTAAAGGAAGAGCTTAATGATCCTAAAAACTATTTTTCTATTTTGGCTTCAGTTGCTAAGGGGAACACTAAACTTAATGATATTGTTAATGATACTGGATTTGAAAGGTCTTTTGTGAATAAATATCTAAGTGTTTTGATAAGTTTACAGTTGGTTGAGAGAGTAATTCCGATTACAGAAAAAAATTATTCTAAATCTAGGAAAGGACTGTACAAAATTAAAGATAATTTCTTTAATTTTTGGTTTAGGTATGTTTTTGGAAATGAAATTTATGTTGAACAAGAGAAACAAGTTAAATTAATTAAGGATTTGATTTTACCTACTCTCGATTCTTATTGTGGAAGGGTGTTTGAAGAGGTTGTTTTGGAGGATTTAATTTCTAAGAAAGAATTTGATAATTATTTAATTGGTAGGCATTGGGATAAAAATTCTGAGACAGATATAGTTGGTGTTGATAAAAAAAATAAGAAGATTCTTATTGGAGAAGTTAAGTTTAAAGAGCTTAGTGAAAAAGAGATTAAGAAAATCTTTTTTGATTTGAAAGAAAAGTCTGGAGTTATTAATGAGAAGAAATATTCTGAGGAGTTCCTTGTTGCTTTTCTTGGAAAGAAGGGAATTAAATATGTTAGGAGGGAGAATTTATGAGTATAAAATTTGAGAAGTTTGTTTTTGAAATGGAGAAATTGTTAAGATGAAGATAGTGATGCTTAAGAATAAAATAGGGGGAATGTTTAAGTATGTATAAAGATACATAATACTATGTATTTAGATACACAACTAATAATAAAATGAAAACAGAAGAGAAAATACTGAGATATTTTATTGAGAATAAAGAAGAAGAGATTTCAATTAGAGAACTCTCTAAAAGAATAAAATCTGATTATAAAATAGTTCATGTGGCATCTAGTAGATTGGTTGAATCTGGATTAATTGAAAAGAGTGTTCGGGGAAATGTTAATTTGTTAAAATATTTTGGTGCTTTTTCCTCCAAAGTTTTTAAGATTGAGTTGGATAGAAGAGAAAAGTTGATTAAGAAAAAAGATTTTAGGGTGTTTTATGAGTATATTCATGAATTAGAATTTCCCTTAATTTGTTTAGTTTTTGGTTCTTTTGTTAAAGAGAATTTTTCTAAAAATTCAGACATAGATGTTTTAATTATCACTAAAAATAAGAAGCAAGTTGAAGATAAATTGAATCTTCTTCCAATGAAATTGGATTTGAATATTTTTTCTTACTCTGAATTTCTTCAAATGTTGAGGAGTAGGAGTTTTAGTGTTGTTTCTGAAGCTGTTAAGAAAAATATTGTCCTTGAAGGGATTGAAGAATATTATCGTTTATTGGAGGTTAGTAAAAATGATCAATAAAATAAAAATTTTAGAAGCGGAGAATAATATGAGAAATTATTTGAAAGAGGGATTGATTAGAAAAAAAGATTTTGATGTGAATATTTTTAGAATTTTTGTTAATAATGCTAAGGAAAGTTTGTTTGTAGCTAATGTTCTTTATAGGAATAAGTTTTCTTATCTGTGGACAATTGTTTGTTCTTATTATTCTATGTATTATATCCCCAATGCGGTCTTGTTTAAATTAGGGTACAAAATTGGGGATAAAATTTCCCATAAAATTTGTTTTGATGCTTTGGTTGTTTTTGTTAGAGGGAAATTAAAAAAATCTTTGTTGGAACAATATGAAAATGTTAAAGAAGAATCTTTGAAAATTGCAGGAATTAATGCAGATGATTTTATTGAATCTTTTGAATTTGAAAGAGTTAAAAGAGGAAGTTTGCAATATCAGACTACTGAGAAAATTAAACAATCAAAGGCGAAAACTTCTCTTGATAGGTCTAAGAAGTTTGTTTTTGAAATGGAGAAATTGTTAAGATGATTAAAAATTGTATTGTGTTTCCGTCGGGGGTAGATTTGTGGAGCTTAAGATGAAAAAAGAATGTAATTTAGTTGAAGAAAAAATAGAAATCACAACTTTTGGTTGTGATAAGATAAAGGGTTCAAGCAGAATGGAATTCTGCAACTCATTGATACCGAGTTATGTACACAAAAACGGCATAAGATATTTAAATGTTTCTGTTTATAATTGCGAATGCGCCAGGGTGGCAGAGTGGTTAATGCAGCTCACTGATACCGGGCACCCAATTGGGTTCGCAGGTTCGATTCCTGTCCCTGGCGTATTTTCTTTTAGTTATGATTTAGATAGTGGTAACGCTCAATTTGATGGGGCACTATTGGCGTACCCCCGAATGTTTGAATGTGAGGGCAATGGTACGACTGGGTTGGTTTATGAGAATAAAATGGGGGAATGTTTAAATAACTTAAACAATTGTTTACAAAATGGAAACATTATTTAGAAAAGGAATTTATCAAATATTGAAGGTGTTTTATGTTAATGGTAATTCTGAGGTTCATCTTAGAGAATTGGCTAGAAGGACGGGTTTGAATGAAAATAGTATTAGTAGATTTTTGAATGAACTTGTCAATTCTAAGATTTTAATTTCAAGGAAGGAGGCTAGTGTAAGGAAGTTTTATGTTTCGGATAAATTTCACGGGTCAATTTTTTCTAGTTTTGATTTTGAGAGATTTAATAAATTATCTTTTGATAGAAGAAAGTCAATTGAAGATTATTTGAAGGGTTTAAAGATTAAGCCCTTTTGTTTGATTTTATTTGGTTCTAGTGCGAGAGGTCATGCTAAGAAAGACTCTGATTTGGATTTATTGGAAATTGGTAGCTTGGAAAAGAATTCTGTTTTGGTGAAAGATATTGAGTCTGAGAGAGGAATTAGATTGCAAGTTATTAGATTAGATTTAGATGATTTTAAAAAATCTATTTTGGATAAGGATGCAGTGATTTTGTCTGCAATAAATGCGGGCTTTCCTGTTTTTGGAAAGGATTTTTTTTATGGTGAGATAGAAAATAAATTTGGGAGAAATTTTAGAAAATGAATGAAAAGAGATTAAATAAAATTTTGGGTAGTCGGAAAGAGGTTAAGGAAATTATCGAGAGATCAATTAAATTTGTAAATAAAGTGGAGGAGGTTTTAGAAGAATGAAAAATAAATTATTATTAATTTTAGTTTTAGGAATGTTTTCCCCACAGGGGTACCCTGAAAAATCTTTTGCAAAGATTTTTACTAGAGGCATGGTTGGAAGTTTTGGAGTAGTTAGTGCTACACCTAGTGTACCCTTGGAGGGCAAAGATTTTGTGATTAGAAATCAGAGTGATAGTTCTGATGTTTACTTTTCTGTGACACTGCTAAGTGTACCCCAAATTGCGGAGTGTTGGGGCAACGGTACGACCGGAAATGTTAATGTTCCTGCGAATTTGAGTGAAGGAAAGTTTTATAAATTTGAAAATATTGAATTAATTACTGATAGAAATATCAAGAGTATGATCCCCGGTGATCTTCTGGTTGCCGGATGTTTTTCTTTTTTTGGAGGTTGTTTATTATGATTAAAGATACATTAGTTTTTGTAGATGATGGTTTTTTTGGATTGGTAAAAAAGCATTTTTCTAAGGATGGAAAACCCAAAAAATATCTTCAAACGTTTAGAAATATTTGTAAAAAGGAAAATCTTAATTTGAAACAACTTTATGTTTATACAGCTCCTCCATATCAAAGTGCAAAACCTACTAAGAGAGAAGATTTCTTAATGAGTAGATATCAGAATATGACTCGTATGTTAAGAAAGAAAAAATGGGTGACTCTTGGGGAAGGAAGATGTCAAAGATATTTTAATAGAGATGGAAAAGAAGATTTTACTCAAAAAGGGGTTGATGCTTTAATTATCATGGATATGTATGATGTGAAGGAAACGTATCCAGATATAAAGAAAATAATTTTAATTGCATCTGATTCTGATTTTGTTCCGGTTATAGAGAGAATGAAACGTAAGGATTTTGAAGTGATTGTATATACTTATTTTGATAGAAAAAGGAAATCTAAATTTTCTACTTCTAATCATTTGTTGAGGGTTGCTTCTAGGTGGGTTAAATTGAAAGGGGAGGATTTTGAATGAGAAGTAAATTATTCTTAATTTTAGTTTTAGGAATGTTTTCCCCACAGGGGTACCCTGAAAAATCTTTTGCAAAGATTTTTACTAGAGGCATGGTGGGGAGTTTTGGAGTAGTTAGTGCTACACCTAGTGTACCCTTGGAGGGCAAAGACTTTGTGATTAGAAATCAGAGTGATAGTTCTGATGTTTATTTTAAGGGAAACATCTTTAGTAGTAAAGCTTATAAATTTAAAAGATTTGGTAGTATAGATATGCTCCCTAGTGATCCTTCGGGGTCACTAGATGAGTTTTCTTTTTTGAAGGAGGTTTATCATGAATAAGACTTTGGTTTTTATTGATGATGGCTTTTTATCTAAGCTAAGTTTTCATTTTGGTAATGAGAAGTATCTTAAATTGCATAGAAAAGATTTTTCTGATTTTGTTTGTTCTAAAGAAAATTTAAAATCTGAGAAGACTTTTGTTTATTTAGCTCCTCCTTTTCAATCTAATAATCCTACTAAAGATGAGGAAAAAAGAAAAGAGGGTTATGACAGATTTGTTGATTCTTTGAGGAAGGAAGGAATTGTTGTTCGTGAAGGCAGATGTCAAAGATTGAAGATTGGAGATAAATTCAAGTATACTCAAAAAGCAGTGGATGTTTTTCTTACAATGGATTTGATGAGAGTTCTTAATGATTTTTCTGAAATAAAAAAAATAATTTTTGTTGCTTCTGATAGTGATTTTGTCCCAGTTATTCAAGAGTTGTATTCTAAGGGGATTAAAACAATTCTTTATACTTATTATGATAAGGATAGAAATTCTCGTTTTTCTAGATCAAATCATTTAATCAAGTCGGTTCATAAGTATGTTAAATTAACAAAGGAGGATTTTTTAGAGATAGTTAGAAAAAATGAAAAGTAAATTATTATTAATTTTAGTTTTAGGAATGTTTTTGGTTGGAAGTTTTGGAGTAGTTAGTGCTAAGGATTTTGTTATTAGAAATCAGAGTGATAGTTCTGATATTTACTTTTCTGTGAATGGTACGACTGGGAATGTTAATGTTCCTGCGAATTTGAGTGCGGGGTATTTTGTAGGGGATGGTCGATTTATTACTAATATTAGTTCTGGGGCGATTAACGAGAGTGCGATTAATTATTGGTTGAAGAGCGGGAGCGATTTGTATTATAGCGAGGGGAATGTTGGGATTGGGACTGCGAGTCCTGGAAATACTTTAACAATAAGAGATACTAGTATGCAATTAAGATTAGCTACAGGTTCGTCTACTTATTGGGACATTGGTCGAGATGGTGCAACAGGGGACTTTTACATAACAGATGATAGTATTGGAACTCCTTTCATGATAGACCAAATAACAGGCAACGTCGGTATCGGGACGACGAGTCCTGGTTCAAAATTAAATATTGAAGGAACGGGGGCAACTTATCTTCAAATCGGTAGTTCAGGAGCTAATACATTAGACAGAGGAATAAGATTTGATAATTCTGCTGGAACTAATGCTGGATACATTACTCTTGTGCCTAATACTGTTGGAACTGATAGTCTTATGAATTTTTATGTTGGTGGTGGAAATGCTGTAGATATTAAAATGTCCGTAGATGATTCGGGGAATGTTGGGATTGGGACTAGTAGTCCAGCGAGGAAATTACATATAGCAGGAGGAGGGGCTAGAATTGTTCAATCTACAGATTCTTTAGGAAATGGTTTAAGTGTTTATGGCTCAGGGGGTCTTGATTAT
>Ga0233437_1005163_pt1 | contig 14534 bp, 17 predicted proteins | sample SI_122_August201_FD_182714 | JGI IMG/M metagenome (GOLD analysis project Ga0233437, IMG submission 182714) | Seawater microbial communities from Saanich Inlet, British Columbia, Canada - SI_122_August2016_200_MG | ecosystem: Environmental > Aquatic > Marine > Inlet | place: Canada: British... | reverse complement strand
GTATATTACACCTTTTGATACAAGCTGCATAAGGCTGTCTGTAATATACTCAGTATGAATCCCAAGGTCATTCTTTCCCGAAAGAGCTAAAAGCGTGGCCTGTCCGGTTGCAGCCGGACTTATATGTATTGTGGAACCATCACTTATAAGTGGCGCAATCAGCCGTCCAATCTCATTGGCTGATTCGGACTCCGGAGGTTCTTCAATTGTAAAGAGCTTTTCATCATAAGGCACAAATACGTCTACATCATTCACATGTACAAAACTTTGACCAAGCACACGGGGCATATTTGAATTTACCTGAGCAATTACAAGATCAGCAGATAATGCAGCCGCCAAAGTAATATCAACCGAAACCCCGAGACTCATCCATCCGAAATCATCCGGAGGCGACGTCTGAATAAGAGCAACATGAAGCGGCAGTTGTCTGCTTTTGAACAGATGCGGCACGCTCGAAAGATTCACAGGAGTAATAAATCGCATGTTATTCGCAATCTTGTGAGGTGTGGCGGAACCCAGATAAAATGATCGCAGGTTAAATATCTGATCTTTTGTCTGCTCTGCAATCAGTCTCAGGGATGTAGTCTCCATGGCAAGCAGACGCACAATTTCAACATCCGTATAGTGAAGAGACGCTTTTGCAAACTCGCTTACCAGATGTTGAGGTTCTCCGCAGGAAGAGCCTATAAATATCCTCTGTCCAGGCTTAATCAGGCTAATAGCCTCTTTTCCCTTACGTTGTTTTTCAATGTAATTATCAGCCCAGTAACTTGTTGTTATTGCCATAATTTTTTACCTCGTAATATTAATCCAGGTTTTTAATTTTCCAGCAAAATAATCGAAAATCCGTCTTATAATATGGCACTATAAATATCTTTTATTATAAAAATCAAAGGATTATAAGCTTGAAAATGCTAAAGTGTGCAATGTAGCGCCATACGAAAACACCAATACCATAATCGTCGGCAAAAACTACAATAAATAAAAAATGTAGTGGCATACGACGAATTTTTGTAACTTCTCAATAAGTTGAGGAAATGCTCAAACAAATAGCTGATAACAGTATCAAAATATGTTAATAAAGCAAGTTATGAAAACAAAAATAAAGCTACCAAATATACTTGAGTTTTCGAAAGATAATTTTTGATAGAAGAATTAAGTCGCTACCCATTGCAGGAGAGTGGATTGAAACGTGCGGATAATCGTCCCGGGGACGTCAATATTTGCAGTATAGCATAAAGATTTCCATTTCCCCTGAACTCTTTATTAATGTCTTGAGTTACATCTATATTTATATTATTTTTAATTCCTTAACAAAAATACTTTTACAGAAACCAACACATTTAGACTTATGCAAATGAAATTATAGATATTATGGCAGTAAAAATAGGCAAACACCTTGGTATAATTAAAAAAGGGTCACACTCATATGAAAAGGTTTTGAGAACGGAGACAACACAATGAAAAAAGAAGCGCAAAAGACAGAACATCCGCATATTGTAAGAGTTGAAGGGGTTTGCGGAGGACGCCCGATTATCAGGGGAACCCGTCTGGCTGTCTGGCATGTAGCCGATTACTATTATAAGGCAGGGTTAAATGTTGAAGACATTTTAATGAATTGCGAAAATGTAACATTAGCGCAGTTATTTGACGCTTTAGCCTATTATCATGATCATAAAAAAGAGGTTGATAAAGATATTTGGGAAAACAGCTATGAATCTTGGAAAAAACAACATGGAGAAACCGAAACTGCACCTGAACGAACATTTGTCGCCTAAGATAGCTATGGAACTTCGCAGAAGCGATGATATTGTTCCCCATGATAATCCGGCTGCAAAAGCATCATAACCCGCGGGAATGTTCTAAGATTTTCAGCAAATATACAATCCGGAGATATTATGAAAAAAGTTAATGCTATTGTGTTAACCGGCTATGGTTTAAACTGCGACCATGAAACGGCATATTCTCTTGAACTTGCCGGAGCATCTGCGAGCAGAATACATATTAATTCTTTGATCAACGGGTCAGTAAATCCTGATAATTTTCAGATACTGATTTTTGGAGGAGGTTTCAGTTGGGGTGACGATCACGGTGCAGGCGTAATTCAGGCCGTGCGAATGAAAACCAGCATCGGTGATAAGCTTCTTGAATTCATTGAAAAGGGCAGGCTGGTTTTAGGAATCTGCAATGGGTTTCAAACTTTGGTGAATCTTGGACTTTTACCGGGTTTTAACAAAGAGTATAAAACAAGGTCGGTTGCACTCACATTTAACGACTGCGGTAATTTCAGAGATCAGTGGGTTAGGTTAAAAATCAACTCAGCATGTCCGTGCGTATTTACACGCAACTTATACGGGATTGAGCTTCCTGTGAGACATGGCGAGGGCAAGTTTTATTCAGATAAAAAAACAGTTAACCGCTTGATTGAAGAAAATCAGGTGGCTCTCAGGTATGCCACAAGCATCGGCCAGCCTGCGAATGGTGAGTTTCCCTTTAATCCAAACGGTTCTCTTGATGATATTGCAGGAATCTGCGACCAAACCGGCAGGGTTTTTGGACTGATGCCCCACCCTGAAGCTTACAATCATTGGACAAACCATCCTGACTGGACGCGCATGAAAACAGACTCACACCATGAGGAGAGATATGAGCCCAAATATATGACTCCGGGAATTATGATGTTTAAAAATGCAGTTGATTTTTTCGAATAAATTTTAGAGGTATTATATATGGATAAGCGGGAACGTAATCTATTGCTTTCAACCTGTTACGGCCATTTTATGAGTCATTTTAATATGCTGGTTTTTCCTGCCATAGTTCTTCCTATGACAATAGCGCTTAACATGGAAATAGGACGGGTGATCGGCCTTTCTTTCTGGATGTATCTTTTGTTTGGACTTACCTCCCTGCCCTGGGGAATGCTTGCGGATATCTGGAGTCCCAGGTTGTTGTTCATTTTATACTATACTGGCGCAGGCATAAGCGGTCTTTGTGCAGGATTATGGATTGACCAGCCAGAGCTGTTTGCTACTGCGCTGGCTGGTATTGGTTTGTTTTCCGGTATTTATCATCCACTTGGCCTTGGGCTGGTTTCAAAAGAAATAAAAGACGTAAGTATAGGTATGGGGTTTAACGGTATGTTCGGAAACCTGGGGCTTGCGATTGCTCCTCTTCTGGCCGGCGTTTGTACATGGCTAAAGGGACCTGGCGCCGCTTACTTCCTGTTGGGTTTAATGAATATTTCCGGCCTGATTTTAATACTGTCTTTACCGCGCCTGAACTCTGAACATAAAAAATATGAAAAATCGGATTATGGGCAATCAATGGTAAAACCTTTTGTTATTCTGTTGGTCATTATGATGCTCGCAGGTATTGCATACAGAGGCGCGACTCTTATTGTGCCAGCTTATTTTGAATTGAAAACTGAGGCAATATTCTCATGGCTTTCAGACGACATAAATATGAATATTTCTGAAAACCTGGCTGCAACTTTAATAATCTCTTTTATTTATCTTGTGGGCATACCAGGACAGTATCTTGGAGGAAAAGTTGCCCAGCGGTTCAACCTCAAGCTATGCTACCTGATTTTTAATGCAATAACAGTTCCTGCTGTATTTTTAATGGCAATTACAACAGATATTCCTCTCTTTATTCTAACAGTAGTCTATTTTTTCTTTTTACTAGGTATGCAGCCGATTGAAAATACACTCCTCACTATGTTTACCCCCAGACGTTTACTGCATTCAGCTTATGGTTTTAAGTTTATTCTCAGTTTCGGAGTAGGTTCATTTGCTGTTTTCATGGTTAGCGGAATCCAGAAACATCTCTGCATTGAAGCTGTGTTTCCTGCGCTTGGAATTGTATCGGTTTTTCTGATCATGGGAATCATTTTATTGATTAAAATTTCAGGGAAAATGGAGTTAAATTGAAAATTTTTTTTGTATCCGTTTTTTTTGCATTGATTGTCTTTATTTGTGCCTGGTTTTTGCTGAATTCAGTTCTCTCAACCTATGCCGCTCTGCCTTCAGGCGCTAATCCCGGGCAAAAAACAATACACATAAAACCGGGACAAACTTTTAATACAACCGCAAGACAATTGTATGAATCCGGTTTTATTAAAAACAGGTTTAAATTTAAATTACTCGCACGTATAAAAGGGTATGATAAAAAAATTAAGACAGGAGAATACGTTTTTTCTGAAACAATGTCTCCAGGGCAGATACTTGAGATGCTTTGCAGCGGTAAAGTCAGACTTCACCGGTTTACAATACCCGAAGGATACAATCTTAATCAGATCGCAGAAAGAGTAGAGGTCGCAGGTTTTAGCAGCAAACAGGAATTTTTAAATCATGCAAAACATATTTCCGGGGATGGAGCATTATGCTATCAAGCCCGGACTTATGAGGGATATCTTTTTCCTGACACCTATTTTTTCTCTTCGGATATAACGGCAAAGCAGATCATATCCACAATGTTTAACCGGTTTAAATCTGTATTTTCAGATAAATGGGAAAAACGCGCCAAAGAACTAGGATTTACTGTTCATCAGATTGTTACCATTGCTTCTATTATTGAAAAAGAAACCGGCGATGCTTTAGAATATTCCATAATATCCTCAGTTTTTCATAACCGCCTGAAAAAAGGGATGCGCCTTGAAAGCGATCCAACAGTTATATACGGCATAAAAAACTTCAACGGTAATATTACACGGAAAGACCTCACGACTTTAACCCCTTACAATACTTATAAGATCAGAGGACTTCCACCAGGCCCCATTGCAAACCCGGGAGCAAAAGCTTTAAAAGCAGCTCTGTATCCCGGGGATACAAATTTTCTTTACTTTGTTTCAAAAAATAACGGCACACATAAGTTTTCAACAAATTTTAAAGATCATAATGAGGCTGTTTTAAAATATCAGTTAAGGAAAAGGTAACTATCCTCCCCGTTGGTAAGGCTTGCCTCAGGGAAGTCGCAAAAACAAACACACCCGTCTTACTTGTCTTTTTGTCCGTATTCTGCGTTGCGACAATGCACGAATATTATAATATGCACCCATTGTCGCGCCTTGAATACTGACAAAAATTCTGTGCAATACAGGTATATTATTTCCTGCGAATTCCCTTAGCATCACAATAAAAGGAAAATACAAGCCTAAAACCAATAAGTGAAAAGGTTTTTCCATAAATATGGCTCAATATTGAAATAAGCGGAAATTTACCATACCCATTTGATTGGATATCATGGAAAGTTTTCACTTATTGATACTGTTCGGCCTGGTAAATTACCTTGACAAAAAACAGTATAGAAGTACAATTGTACCTATGAAGATTATAGCAGATACAAATACTTTTCTGGCAGTCACCCTTTATGAGCCGGAGCGGGAAAAGATTATCAGCCTTACTTCAGGCCATGATTTAGTAGCGCCGGATATATTACCTTTTGAAATTGGGAATGCATTATCCGCAATGCTAAAAAGAAAAAGGATTGAACCGGAAAATTTACTATTAGTATGGGATGCAACTCAACAGATTCCGGTTGATTTACGTAGCGTTAATATTCGTGAAGCGCTAAAAATAGCATCTCAATTTAATATTTACGCATACGATGCATACTTTATAGTGTGTGCTATTTCGCTACACTGCCCACTAATAACTCTTGACCGGCGTATGATTGAAGTGGCCAGGAGCTTGGGTATTAATATCATGGAGGTGATCTGATGAAAGTCTATACATATTCAGAGGCACGTCAAAAGTTTTCTACAGTTCTTGATATTACAAAATCAGAAGAGGTTATAATTAAGCGCCGTGGGGGTGAAACTTTTAAAATTATATTTACTAAATCCTCCAAATCTCCATTTGATGTTGCTGGAGTAAAGACAAAGGCAACGACTAAGGACATTCTCGAAGCGGTTAGAGAATCACGTGCCGGGGGCGCCGAACCAGTCGCTTGAGAGGAGGGACTGCTTCTGTTTGTATTCAGGGCGCGACAATGGTGCATATTGTAATATTCGTGTATTGCCGCAACGCAGAATACGGACAAAAAGACAAGTAAGACTTGGGGTGTTTGTTTTTGCGACTTCCCTGAGTATATAGGGAGTAAATTTTATATGGAAATCTTTAAATACTTTAACGATGTTTCAGACAATCCGGCCCTATATGCACGTAAATGGAAAAAGGAAAAAGGTGGCAGGATTATTGGGACTTTTTGCAGTTATGCGCCGGAAGAGATTATTCTTGCAGCCGGAGCGCTTGGATTCAGAATATTCGGAACATCCCCGGATATATCAAAAGCCGACGCACATTTGCAGACATACAGTTGCAGCCTTGTGAGACATGCGCTTGATGATGCTCTTGCAGGTAAGCTTGAGTTTCTGGACGGCACAATATTTCCGCACACATGTGATTCGATTCAGCGGCTTTCCGATATCTGGAGGATTAACGCAAAAACCGGTTTTCATATAGATGCAATAATGCCGGTAAAGCTTAATACCAAAAGCGCGCAGGCTTATATGCTTGATGTGCTTAAAAAATTCAAAACAGACCTTGAAAACAGGCTTAATCTGGAAATCCCGAATCAGGATTTAAAAACAGCCGTGGATGTGTGTAATAGGATCAGACAGACTGTAAACCGCATTTATGAAATTCGTCAAAAGCATCCGGGCATTATTCAGGGCGGTAATCTTTATGCCGTGGTAAAAGCTGCTATGATAATGGACAGGTTCGAATTTCTGGAGTTGCTCACTGAGCTTGTACAGGATATTGAAAATAAGGCAGGTATTTCAAATCAGACCGGACCGGAACTTTTTAATAGTACGAAAAGGCTGGTTTTGACCGGTTGCATCTGCAATACGCCGGACATCCATACAATAATCGAAAATGCCGGCGGAACAGTTGTGTATGATGATTTATGCATCGGAACCCGGTATTTCGGATCACATATTGATACACAGGCTGGTGATATTATGGATGGAATCGCTGAACATTACCTGCAAAGGATAGTCTGCCCTGCAAAACATTCCGGCACTAAAAGCAGAGTAGAATCGTTAATTAAAATTGCCAGGCAGAGTCGCGCAAATGGTGTTATCTTTATAATTTTGAAATTCTGCGACCCTCATAGTTTTGATTACCCTTATATAACCCGGATACTTAAACAGGAAAAAATCCCCTGCATGATCCTGGAAATGGAAAAACACTTTTCATTAGACGGGCAGTTTAAGACAAGATGTGAAGCGTTTATTGAAATGCTGTAGAACTGAGAAGGATGAGATGAGGGGTTTTAAAGATATTCTTTAACCCCTTTGAATGTCTGTCTGTGGACAGGAGAATATCCGAATTGCCTGATTGCCTGTTTATGGGCTTTGGTTGGATACCCTTTGTGATTTATAAAACCGAACTGTGGGTAATCTTCATGATATCTTGCCATTAATCTGTCACGGGTAACTTTGGCCACAATTGAAGCTGCACCTATGGAGATACTCAGAGCATCTCCTTTTGGTATGGGTTCTTGCGGCAGATTGTGTGGTATTTTAAATGGGCCGTCTATGAGGAGATAATCAGGAGAGGGTTTTAAGTTGTTAACAGCTATTGCCATGGAAAGAAGTGATGCCTTGAGAATGTTGCTCCGATCTATCTCGACCGGGTCGATAATTCCTATGCCGATGGAAACAGCATATTTATAGATTTCATTGTATAGCTGGTTACGTTTTGCAGGACTTAATTTTTTTGAGTCTTTTATATCTGAAATAAAAAAAGAATCAGGCAAAATTACTGCCGCAGAAACAACGGGACCCGCCAGAGGCCCGCGTCCTGCCTCGTCAATACCAGCAATACACAAGAATCCCTTTTTTAATGCTTTTTTTTCAAAGTTCCAAGGATCCGGTTGAAAAGCCGGAGCGCTCAATCTATTCAAAGCGTCGTTCCTTTATTCTTGCGGCCTTGCCCCTGAGCTTTCGTATGTAATAAAGCTTTGAGCGCCGTACATGTCCCCTTGTTATAATTTCAATTTTATCAATTACAGGGGAATGAAGCGGAAAAATACGCTCTACGCCGATTCCGTATGAAATCTTTCTTACAATGAAGGTTGCGTTCGTCCCTCCTTTACGTTTACTTATTACAACGCCCTGAAACGCCTGAATACGCTCTTTTTCGCCTTCCCTGATTTTGACATAAACTTTAACTGTATCACCAGAAATAAAATCGGGCAGATCCACCCGCATCATTTCTTTTTCCAAATAGTCTAAATTTTGCATAGTTCCCTCAATATCTTATTATGGGGTTGGTTCGGCCGGTAAAAAAGCTTTAACGCAAGGGACTTAAAGTTTTTCTGAGCGTCCTTCAGGTTAAATGACCGATCTTAGAACCAGCCCCCTTATTATTTTCCGGCATCTTTTATTTTTCGGTTTACACATCCGCTTATAGTCTTACCAGTCGGTCAAAAATAACTGCAGCGGCAGATCGTACAGAAAGGTGATTATAGTCTGTATTTCCTGTCACAGGGTCAAGTATGTAATCAGCTTCCTGAATAATCTCGCGGGAAAGTCCCCACGCGGTACCGAAAATCAGCAGATAAGGTCTTCCGTCTTTTATGATTTGCCTTAATTCTTTATAGGTTACACTGTTATCATGAAACCTGGCGCATGTTACCACTGTTTTTGGAATAATTTTGCATTTACCATGGATATGCTCAATAACCTGCTTTAAAGAATCTTTTATACAGATTGTTTCCAGAGCTTCGCGTCTTTTTGGATTATAAACTGCGCCTGTCCCTGTAATCCAGTGAGATACAATCCGCTCGACCAGTTTTTGTTGGTCCTGAAGCGGGGTTACAACATAAAATGTGTTTACTCCAAAGGTTTTTGAAGCCCTTGATATATCGTGTAAATCAAGGTTGGTTATTGATGATGTTATGGTCCGTCCATTTTTATTTACTACAGGGTAATGGGTAAGCGCCACATAAAGATTTGGTTTTAAAGTGTTTTTATCAGTATCATACACTGTAATGATCCTTATGCGCCGGAGCGCCGGAACTCTGTGACATTGGTTTTTATTGCTGAATGAGGCTTTTAATATCAAGACGCCACTGTTCAAGAATTTCGACTTCCTCTGCGGTAAATGGTCTGTTTACCAACAGATCCTGTCGTTTCAGGAACGTGCGTTTGAGTGATGATTCAAGCCGCCATCTTTCAATTGCCTTATGGTTCCCTGACATAAGTACTTCAGGAACCTGTTTGTCTTCAAATATCCAGGGTCTGGTGTAGTGTGCATGTTTCAGAAGGCTGTCTGAAAATGAGTCCTTTTCAGCAGAACTCTCTCCTCCAAGAATACCGGGAATCAACCTGGTTACAGCATCAATGACAACCATAGCGCCAAGTTCGCCACCAGTCAGAACATAATCTCCTATTGAAATTTCAAAATCAATCAACTGATCACAGATCCGTTCATCAACGCCTTCATAGCGACCGCATACCAGAATAAGCCCGTTTGTTACTGACAGCTCATAAGCCAGCTTCTGATTAAGCTGCTCTCCCTGCGGTGTGAGCAGAACTGTTCCTGATTTCGGGAACTGCTTTTTTGCTTCTCTGATCCCACGGGCAAGAGGCTCAGGTTTCATTATCATACCGTCGCCGCCACCATAAGGTCTGTCGTCTGTAACTTTGTGCCTGCCCTGAGCAAAATCTCTGATATTTAAAGCCCGCACAAAAATTTTTTTTTCATGAATGGCTTTTTTGATTATTCCGTGGGCAAGGAAAGAGTTAAATATATCCGGAAAAATCGTGAGAACAGTAAAGTTCATTTACAAAATGTCTCCGATTACAGCCCCTCAGGAAGGTCCACGATCATGATTTTCTTTTCAATATCAACTTTTCGGACAACTGATTCAATAGCGGGAATCAATGTCTCTGCTCCATGATTATCTGCAAGATAAACGTCATTACCCCGGGCAGGAATAATTTTTTTTACAATGCCTACGTACTGGTCATGAATTGTAAGAACATTGAGTCCGATAAGATCGTGCCAGTAGTAAACTCCTTCTTCCGGTTGAGGAAGCCTTTCGCTTTTAATCAAAAGTTCACAGCCGACAAGCTCCTGAGCATCAGTGCGATTATTTATACCTTCCAAATGCAAAAGAAGCGTCTTGCCCCCTGGCTTGATCTGCTTTAAAAAAAACGTCTTTTCTGTTCCGTTTTTTTTTGCAACAATACCTGAGTCTTCTGTTTTAAATATCTCTATAGATTCAGCATACGAATAAACCTTCAGGGTTCCTTTCATTCCATGGACATTTACAATTTTACCTATCAGGATAAAATCATTTTTTTCCATAATGCTACTCAATAATTTGAAGGATTGTTCGTTTCCTGGCTTTTGCAGATGCAGCGCTAAGTATAGTTCTCATTGCGCGTGCAGTTCTTCCCTGTTTTCCAATAATCTTGCCCAGGTCATCTTTGGCTACTTTAAGTTCTATGACTGAAGTCTGGGTTCCCTCAAGTTCAGATACGGATACTTCTTCCGAATTATCAACAAGCGCATTTGCAATATACAAGACCAATTCTTTCATAGTTCCGCCTCCTTATGCCGGACAGTTAATGACATTAACATTATTTTGCATTATTGAATAAACCTTGTTTTTTCAGAAAACTTCTGACTGTATACGTAGGGAGCGCTCCCTTATTCAGCCAGTATTTGATCCGCTCTTCTTTTAGAGATATCTTAGCAGGATCCGGCAAAGGGTCGTATGTGCCAAGGATCTCCAGAAATTTCCCATCTCTCGGGCTTTCACTGTCAGCCACAATAATCCGGTAAAACGGTCTTTTTTTGCTCCCTCGTCTGGTCAGCCTGATTCTTACTGCCATGTTTTTTCTCCTTCAAAATGGCAGCATGCCTCGTTTTAATCCGCGCATGCCGTCTTTGTTGACTTTTTTCATTATTTTCATAACCTGAGTGTAATTTTTTAAAAGTCTGTTTACATCCTGCACCTTTGTTCCGCTTCCTTTTGCAATTCTTTTGCGCCGGCTTCCATTCAGGATTGTATGTTTCTGTCTCTCCGTCGGAGTCATTGAATTAATAATCGCTTCAATCCTTCCCACTTCACTTTCATCAACATCTAAATCCTTAACCTTTTTGCCAATTCCGGGGATCATCTTGATAATATCTGACAATGACCCCATTTTTCTGATTTGAACTATCTGATCCCTGAAATCCTCCAGCGTAAACTGATTTTTTCTCAGCTTTTTTTCGAGTTCCGCAGCCTTTTTTTCGTCAACAGCGGACTGAGCTTTTTCAATTAAAGTAAGAACATCTCCCATGCCCAGTATCTGGGAAGCCATTCTTTCGGGGTGAAACGGTTCCAGATCGCTCAGTTTTTCGCCTGTTCCAACAAATTTTACCGGCTTGTGAGTAACAGCCTTTATGGAAAGAGCGGCCCCCCCACGGGCATCTCCATCCAGTTTGGTAAGCACAACCCCGCCGATATCAAGTGCATCATCAAATGATTTTGAAATATTTACAGCATCCTGCCCTGTCATAGCATCAGCAACAAGGAGTATATCAGACGGCCTTGCAGCATTTTTTATGCGGCCAAGTTCGTCCATCAACTCCTGATCCACATGCAGACGGCCTGCTGTATCAAGAATCATAGTATCACATCCCAGCTCCCGTGCATGGGGTCCTGCTTTCTGGCAAATATTCACAGGATCCATTTCAACATCCGACGGATACACCGGAACCTGAAGCTGAGAACCCAGCTTTTTAAGCTGGTCTATCGCGGCTGGCCGGTAAACATCCGCAGGAACAAGGCAGGGTTTTTTTCCTTTTTTCCTTAACAAAACTGCAAGTTTTCCGGCAGTTGTTGTTTTACCTGATCCCTGAAGACCAACCAGCATGATTGACACCGGGTGTGAGCCGGACAGGTTCAGTTCTTCATGTTGTGATCCCATCAGCTCTGTAAGTTCCTCGTTAACGATCTTTACTATCTGCTGCCCGGGCGTCAGGCTCGTCATAACCTCCTTGCCAAGTGATCGTTCTCTTACATCCGCTATAAATTTTTTTACAACTTTATAGTTAACATCAGCCTCAAGGAGCGCCATTCTTACATGCTTCAGCCCCTCCTTAACATTGCTTTCCGTTAACTTGCCGTGTCCTTTCAATTTTTTAAACACAGCATCAAGTTTATTACTGAGATTATCAAACATAATACACCGGTCCAAGGTTCGGCACGAAAATCTATAAGCATAATAAGAATAGAATGTTATGTCAAGAGAAAGTAAAATATTAGCGGGAAACTAATTAGTGTCTAAAAAGTTAAATTGTGACCCAAAATGGCAAAATATTTATATCGTTAATTTTTTGCTAATCAGATTAAATGGTTAAATGTATCACTTTGAAATCATTTTGGTTTCGGTTTATCCGAGTTGGGAATAACCACATAATTCAGCGTTCATTTCCCAAAAATAAAAATTATATTTTGCCCCGCTCTTTTGCTATGTTCATATATGTTCCCATAAAATTCTCAGGAGGTGTATATTGATCGTCCTCTTTTTTCTTGATTAACTCAAGAGCATCACCAGGACACGTTGGTACGCAAAGGCCGCAGCCGATACATCTGTCATAATCAATTATTGCTATTTCATCAACAAGACGAATAGCTTCCATTTGACACCTTTCAAGACAAAGCTCACATCCTTCGCATTTACTATCATCTACCTGAGCGAAATAATTACTCTTTACAGACGCCGCTGGATTGGGTTGCAATTTTAATGACTTGAGCATACCGCAGCAATCTCCGCAGCACATGCACAGCCCCCCTATTTTCTGGCTGTTCACAGGCTGCATTACTAACGGAGCCTTTTCAAGATTTTCTTTTACTATCTGTTTTGCCTGGTCCGCGCTCACATAGCGGCCCATACCGTTTTCCACATAATAATCCGCGGTTGCTCCGAATGAAAAACAGGCTTCAATCGGTTTATCACAACCACTTTCAGTCAATCTGCCCATTGTCCGGCATACACAGTTTGCAACCGATATTGTTTTCTGTGAATCAAAAATTTGTAAAACATCTTCGTAAGGAGCTATCGGCCATTTCACAACCAGCTCTTTATTTACGGGAATTGTTCTCATTAAAGGAGTTTTAAACGCCTGAACTATCTTCATAACCGCCTTGTCATGATATTCTTCCAGATCAGAGGCCATTTCTTTATCCATCTGATTAACCTGATACTCGAATATACCGATAACAAAGGGAGGAGCAGAATATCGTACCCTGTCCTTATCCCGCTTACGAAAAACAAGCCCTTTTTTTGCCATTTCTTCAATCAGGCTCTCCACATATTCGGTATCTTTTCCCGCGCGTTCCGCTATAATCGCGGGTTCTTCCAGGATCGGTAACATATGCAGGAATAATTCCGCGTGTTCTTCTTTAAATAAACGTTTAAGTATCTTAATTTCAACCTTATTCGGTGTAGCAGGATATCCTACAGACAGATCATCCAACTTTTGTCTTAACTTTTCATAAACATCGCTCATTAATTTTGCCTCCGTTTGAAAGATTCAGGTTCTGTATTTGACAAGTTATTTACCTTCAATATAAAAATATTTTTAAAGTGAAACCTGAGTATATCAAGTTGAATTAAATTTCAAGATTTAGCTATAATACGGATAATCATCTTTTTTTGCCATCCGGCAACATGTCGGGTTAAGGGGTGAAAATAATTCTCAATTTTCAGAACAATAATCAACAATGAGGGAAGTTGCAAAAAATAATATACCTGTATTACTTGTCTTTGCGACTTCCCTAAATTAAAGAAAGGAAAACAGAAATGAAAGATGTTGTAATTGTTTCAGCATGCAGAACTGCAATCGGTGCATTTGGCGGAACGTTGCGTGACAGCAACGCCGCGATTTTGGCAAGCGTTACCATGAAAGAAGCTGTCAAAAGAGCGGGAATAGAACCATCCATAATAGATGACGTGCGATATGGATGCTGTCTGGAACCAGTTGATACACTAAACGTTGCCCGTGTTGGCGCTCTTCTTGCAAAAATACCGGATACAATAACGGCTGCAACTATAAACAGGGTGTGCATATCAGGGATGGAGAGTATTTTGTCCGGTATGGCGATGATCCAGGCTGAAATGGCTGATGTTATTCTGGCAGGCGGGGTAGAGCACATGTCCGGAGCGCCTTACACTGTGCCAGGAGCCAGATGGGGATGCAGGCTTCAGGATCATGTGTTTGTTGACAGCATGATCCATGCGCTTCATTGCGGGTCTCATGTAATACCGCATCCGGAAGACGGGCCTGTGGATGCCGCTCAGCCACCTTTGAGCTTTTTCAAAGGCAAGCCTTATATTATGGGGCATACAGCCGAATTTGTTGCACAGCATATGGATATATCCAGACAGGAAATGGATGAGGTCGCTCTCAGAAGCCAGAATGAGGCGGAAAGAGCCACAAATGACGGTTCTTTTAAAGATGAGATCGTGCCCGTTGAACTTAAATCAAGAAAAAAGACTATTATTTTTGACAAGGATGAACATTTCA
>Ga0233437_1005160_pt1 | contig 14539 bp, 21 predicted proteins | sample SI_122_August201_FD_182714 | JGI IMG/M metagenome (GOLD analysis project Ga0233437, IMG submission 182714) | Seawater microbial communities from Saanich Inlet, British Columbia, Canada - SI_122_August2016_200_MG | ecosystem: Environmental > Aquatic > Marine > Inlet | place: Canada: British... | reverse complement strand
CTCTCATGATCATCACTGCTTCATGCTCAAGGTACTTTTCATTGCTTAAGAAGTCATTAACCAGACTTACAACAGATCCTATATACTTCGTTTCTGATGAGCTAATTTCATCAAGCATCTTATAAAGAGTCCAAATTACAAAGTCTTTAGAAGATGAGCAGACTGAATAAACATCATCTTTCGTAACCTTATTCTTGCCATTAATATAATGATGAAATTTTATGATTGTCAAATGTAACTTGTCAACATCTATATCATCTCCATTCAAGTTCAATGAGTCTACTAATAACTGAGACACATCATGATCAAGAACAATAGACTTATTTTTAAAATAGCTGTTAACTACATTCTTTCCATCAGACTTGCTCATTTTTTGTTTAAACTTATGAACTTTGCCAAACTTTTTAACTTCTTTAAAGAAAGACTCAGCAGATATACCGACATTATTAAATACTAAAACATTGCCAGCAGGAATAGAAGGAAATAATTTTTTGAAACGATTGAAAATTTTCGTCCTGGCCTGTGCCTCTGTAGGAGCTTCTATCTTAGGAAGTTCCTTCATGATAAACAATTTATATTCACCGAAGCAAGACATCTCTGTTAAAGATTGAGACACATAATCATAATGATCATTCTTATCAAAGATAATTGTGTCAAAATTCTCAGTAAAAGAATCCCTGATTTTATCAAGGACTCTTTTACGTTCAAATATATTTCCTTCTAATACTATTACCTTATCCATTATTTCGTAGACATCGAAAAGAACATATAGAAATTACCAACTGTATTCTTTGCATCATCCACATTCTCAGGGAACTTAACAAGAACAGGCTTCATAAGCCTTTGTGCTTTTTTCTCATCTGTCACACCATCTAATATTGATTGACTTTCAAAATTGAACTGAACACGACCCTTGCCGCCGCCTTGAGATACCATTTCTTGAATATATCGAGAATTACAACGAAACCAGATCTTCTCTCCTTTTATAATACAATCATCGACATCAACCATACCAATAAAAGTGGTATTTGTATTAGGTGTCTGAGGAGTAACCTTAAATACTTCATCTTCTTCTTCAATAATGATTTCAGTATTATGGATGCTATCATTCCATCTATGTCTAGTCCCCTCGATTGCCGTATCAATAGGCTTCCAATCTTCAAGACTACTATATATCCTATTAGAATACTGATGCTTTAGAACCTTAACCAAATCAGGATATTTTGTAAAATGCTCAAGACCATATATGCACAAAATCATACCATCAAACTCAATCATGATATGCTCTGGAATGTGCTTAGTTTGATCAACACCAACAGATTTAATGCTAATAGTTGGAGATGCTGCACTAGATAGAATCTTAGATATAGCAGAAAGACTATTCTTAGGAAAGATCATTCTTGCTTCGTTATTGTTAAGAACTATAGTCTTACCCCTAACGGACTTAATAGCAAACCTTCCACCAGTACCTGCTGAAAATCTTATTTCCTGATCAGTATCCATTTTAGCTTCAAACAGCATACACATATATGAGAACAGCTTTTCTTCATAAGCAGGAGCAAAAGTTACACTTTCGACACCATTAACAAAAATTTCCCTATCGATCTGAATGTCTTGATCAAATGTCTCACCCAGATTTGGAGGACGAACAACTTCAGTAAGAGTTGACATAGATCTTGCTGTCTTCGACTTCTTACTCTTAGCATCGGCAGAAGCGTTAGTAATCTTAAGCTGATTGGAGTCTAACGAAATCTTAATCGTTTTATAACTCTTTGGAACAGAAGTCATAAATGTCATCAGATCATCAGCATAAACTGTTACATCTCCCTCTTCTTCACACTCATATTTCAAATCTGCAAAATTACTATCAGATAGTGGAGCTATAAGACTAAGAGTTCCTCCATAAGACAACAATACAACCTGATCCTGTTCGGCTTTTATCGTTATCAAATTTTCAAACTTAAAATCTTTGAGAGTGTTTTTAGTTGCCACCTCTACTGATGGCATTATTGCCCTTACGAATTCTTCTCTATTTACTTCAAAAATCATTTTTGCTACTCCTTAAATATTTTCTACTTAATTATTTCTTCATTATACAACTTCACATTCACTTTTCAAATGTTATTTTTTTCCATAATTGACTTACCCTCTTAAACCACCTATTTGTCCATCGGATATAAAAACCAGGGTAAAATTTAACAATATACCATGCGTGACATCCATTCCAATGCTTAGGAATATTTAACCCATAATGCAATTTTGTCTCACGACCATGACAATATGAGCAATGGCATTCTTTATTATGCATCTCAAACAATACCGAATATATTTCAACCGTTGACGAGTTATTACTCTTCGTCTTTTTCATATTTATCAAAAATTTCTTTCGCTTTTATTTTTATCCTAGATAAGGCATTATCAATACTTTTAACATTAACATTCTTACTGCCACCCTTGGACTTATAAAACTTATTAATTTTTAAAGTTATCTCATCATAAGAATATCTACATGTATATAAAATAAATACATTTTTCTCTAACTTAGAAAGCCTCTCATATAGACTCTTAACCAAGTTGGTATAATATTCTTTTTGACTAATCTCATCAACTAACGGACCTGCTGAATTTGAGAGAATATCCACTAAATATAAATTTTCATCGTCATGGTGACTTCTATCCTGATCTAAAGAGAAACTTGTATTCAAAGCTTTTTCTTTATTACGGAAACTACTCTTTAAAAGTGTTGATAAATGCCTTCTTATACACAACATGGCAAACTTATCAAAAGGGTACGGCTTTTCATGCTGACCCCTAGTTTTATCATAATCAGGAATAGCCTTAAATCTCAAAGCAAATAATGCTTCTTGTAATATATCATCATAATTAAATCCAGGAATATAAAACTGTCTCGTTATGTAAAAGACTTTTATTTTTATCCTTTTTTCTATTTCGTTATAAGCCTGATTTTTCCTAGCTTCCCTTGCTTTACCTCTTACTACTTCTACTAAATCTTCATATCCTAACTTTTCAACAGGGCCAGTGATCTTTTTAGAGATCCTGCGTTTACCCATATGAACTCCTTTCAATCATATGTAAAATATATATTTATATCGACATATAACTGAAATTATAATAAGTTCACATTTTTTACTTTCGCATCATCATCATTCTGATAGATTCAACAGCAAATTTATTGAGCAATTGATTAGGACTCAAACTATAAGAAACTCCAAAAGAAACTGTGCTTAACAGGTTCATCATTCTTAAAATATCATCTCCACCATTTTTAGTAATGGTAGAATTCTGATGCAAATATCTCTTAGATTCTTCTATAGTAAAATCAAAACTGATAAGATCTTTCCTGCATGTCCTCGTTACGAGCAAGCTATTAAGATGATCAAACACACCATCTAAGACTATCTTTGCTTCCTTGCCATCCCTAAACATCTCATTGATAGTGGAGAAGCACTTAATAGTATCTTTAGCGATGATGCCATCAAACAGATCAAAATACAGACTGCTATCTATAACTCCGATTGCCTCAATAGCTGACTGATATGTTATCTCTTCATCTCCAACATAATTCATTATTTTTTGAAGATGCTGTAATGAATTCCTGACAGACCCTTTTGAGTATCTTGCAATAATCTGAAGTGTCTGATCGTCACAATCTAAATCTTCACTTTTAGATATATTCTGGAGATGCTTGAATAGATCATTTCTTGAAACCTTATTAAATCCCCACATAATACAACGTCCATGAATCGTATCTTTAAATGCTTGAGGTTCCGTGGTGCAAAGGATAAACCTAACCATTGGAGGTGGTTCTTCTATCATCTTCAGAGCAGCCTCTGCTGCCTTGCCGCTAAGAGAATGTGCCTCATCAATAATAACATACTTCGTCTTACACTCAACAGGGCATGTATATAATGACTGATGTAATGCTCTTATGTCATCTACATTTCCCTTACTTCCAGCATCCTGCTCTATTACTTCATAAGATGTTCCTGTGAAAATCTCTTTGCAATTCTCACACTTTCCACAAGGATCAAAACCATCTTTCAAACAGTTCTCCATCGCTGCTACAATACGTCCAACTGTCGTCTTGCCACAACCTGTATGGCCTGAGAGGATATAAGCATGATGAAGGTTATTCATCTTAAAAGCATTTGTGAAAGCTTTTACTACGACAGGTTGACCTATTACCTGTGATAATTTTTTAGGACGATATTTTAAAGCCAAAGGCAAATTTACATTCATTTTTGTTCTTCCGTTCTTTTTTCTTTCATTTCTTTCCAATGTTTTTCAGCACATTCGGGACAAACAGGAATAGCATATGGATTAGCGTCTAATGTCTCTCCTTCTTGTAGAGGGCAGAGCTTTCCACAAGAACATAGAAAATCTGCATAATTCACCATATTCTCTTCTGCCCATCTTTCGACAGATGCTTCGGCTCTTTCTATAGGATCAGGTAAATACATTAATGCTCTCTCTTTTTGTTAGTGTCATGGCCGTCTATCATTTCTTTTAACAACTCTTTGGCATAAACTAATCCTTCGCTACCATATAATTCTTCTATATGCACTATTTCCATGTATACGGCATGTTTAATACTTTCGTCCATTTTTTATTCCTACGCTTGATTATAAATTGCTGTTGTGTTTAAGCACTTAGTGCAGAAATAAACTGCCACAGCACATGCATCGTGAACCCACATATTATCTTTTTCATTATTGTGCAAATTACAAACGTATGGAGAACCTTCTTCCACTCCAAATTCATGAGCCACAAAACCTATTCTTGCTGATTCGTTACAATGAACGCATGCAACATTCTCAGCGAACTTATCTTGCCAACTTTGCTCTAGACCATCTTTACCTATTTCTACTTGCATTTTATGCTCTCCATTTCTTCAACAATAGATAATGTTGCATTATTTTGCTGTTCAATAGTCATTTCTTTATTGTCGAAAATAATACAACGATCAATAGTAAAATCAAAATCATCAAGAGCAGTCTCTGAAGCATGAGAATCAGTTTCACAAACATCTCTCAACAACCTTACGACATAAGCACCTTCGTCAACTATAGAAGTTACTTCACTTGGGAAACGGACATCACTGATCAGAATAACTTGAGCCTTACTCTTTGCTATCTCTCTCAAAGTTGCATTAACCCATATGCTGTCATCGAAATAATTTCTAAAGATATCTGTCCCAACGATCTGCATAATTTCCCTAGCTGTCATGAACCCCTCAGGAAGAATAAACTGATAAACTTCTCCTCTAGGAGTTCTTCTTTCTCCAAGTCTATTATGATACCTTACTTCATGAGGTATGTTCTTCCAATTATACATAGTCGGACTGTTCTTTTGCTCATCAGTTCCATTAACCTGTTCTTCTGTCAGACCCAATGCATCTTTACAAACTTTTTGCTTTAAAGCATCTGCAAAACTAAGTATAGCAACATGTTCAGAACCATATTTTTCAGTAAAAATTTTATACAAGCAATCGCACATAGTATTCTTACCAGATTGCTTTTTGCCAGATACACCTATAACTAATTTATCAAACATTACTTAACTCTCTTGACAAAAAACATCATCTTGCTCTTTAGCTCAGGGTTGTCTAAATTGCTGAATGGTCTAGCCCTTAAATCGGCCGTGATCCAATCTTTCTCTACTTTTCTATCAACAGAAATATTGCCAAGATAGATTTCTACCTCTGCCTTAGGAACTTCTGAAAGAACAATATCTTTTACGTCTTTCTCAGTTACAGCATAGACTCTATCCAAGGTGTGAATATCTCTTCCACAATAAGCATATTTTGTTTTTGATTTCTTAGATGCTGTTTTAACATTAACAAAATAAGCTTCCCAGTTATTCTCTCTGTCAGTAGAAGTTAGAGCATTTTGAACATTGAGGCTAGTCACTTCTTGCTTGCCTCTTTTAATAACTTCATCAATATCTTCTGAAGTCATTATGATACTGCCTTGGCCATACTCATCTTGTGACCACAATTGAAACTTTGACATGCTTTACTCCTTATATTTTATTTTTTTAATTTCTTTAATAGACTCTTGCCTAACTTCGTCCATACAATCCTCACAAATATCTACGTCACTAGGTGATACTGATATAGAAAAATTTACTTTTATATCATGTTCCCTTTTTGATCCATAAAATTTCTTCGGAATAAAAAAATGGCTATTCCTAGCATATGTATGAGCAGTTAATTTCTTTCCGCAAAAATTACATTTATATATGCAACTCATATTATTTCCACTCTACATCATCATTCAAGAGGTGAGGGATATCAGGATCGTCCTCATATTGAATTCCCAAAGTGTTGAACACAGCAAGATAACCTTTTGTGTCACAAGGATTTACTTTACCCTCATTATCAATGCCATTAGGAATACCATGAAGGACATCTGCTACAAGAGCAAGCTTATGCTTCTCACTCTTTTCATCCCAATCAGCAGTATGTAGAACTACATACCATCCATAAGGATTATGAATAGCTTCAGGCATCTTAACTGCCTTCAGTTTCCAACATCTATCTACCGTACCTTCTGACTCTTTTCGAGTCTTATTTGTGAGATTAACACAGCATACCTTATCGACTTCGATCTGATCAAACTTCTCAGAATACTTTTCGACAAGTTGTACAGCCATACCGTTAAACTCATCATTTACTTCATAATTCGGTTTTTCTTGTGCCATCGTTCTTGCTCCAATAAAATTAAAATATGTTAATATTCAACATGTTAAGTGATTCACTTTCACTTTTCAATGTTAAGCTGCTTCTTTTACAAAATATTCTTTCTTTTCTCTGTCAAATCCTACTAACCCCATTTTTAAAAATTCTGCTGTGCATACATTTATAGAGTGATGAGCCTCAAAATGCTTTTTTCGAGTTAAAACTATTAAATTATCAGGAACATTATTTAGATAATTTCCATCAATGTGATGAACAATTTCGTCACAATATAATTTCCTATCAATAATTTTTTCTGCTATAACAATATGACATCTTCTATTTATTTTTTTACCATCATCATTAATATATGCATAACAAGGCTCTTTCCATTCTCTTTTCTCATAGCCCGATAAGTTAATTTTCCTTATATCCCTATTACAAAATATTTCATCATATTTTAAAGTATATTTATTTGTCCTAAAATTAAACCACATTTTAGAATTTAAAAACTTTAAGGCACAATTTTCCATACTTATGTGATGACATTTTTTATGAGCAGAATTATTTTCAAATAAAATAAGATTACTAATATCATTATTAACAGTATCTAAATCTATATGATGAACAACTTCTCCTTTTATTAGTTTTCTATTTAAGAATTGCTCATAAACATATCTATGCTCTCTAATTCTTCTACCATCTTCAAGAGTTATTCTTTTATAACCGCTAATTAATCCGTGTTTCCACGAGTGATGATTTTGTCCCCTTTTGCATTTTTTATATTTTCTAGAAGAAGCACAGCTTGCGCATAAATCTACATCTGCTTTACGATTTTTTCGCCCCTGACAAATAACCCCTAAATTAGTTTTATCTTTTTTGCCACATTCGTCACACACCCTGGTAACTTTAATTTTTTGATTTTTTCTAATCTTAATATTTTCTACAATCATTTCAAATACTCCTATTAGGTTATGTTTTCTCTTTGACCTAATAGAAGTATTCTGATACTGAATAAAAAATCCTTCTTTTAAATTAAATTTACCCACCTCTCATCTAATACTATTTCCTCATTATTAATTTTTTCCAAATAATCGATACATTCATCTTCACTATTAAATATCTCATGTTCGTTTATAAAAGAGATCAACCAAGTCGGAATATCATATTTTGTTTGACCGTCACCCATGATAACAAAAATTGGTTTTGATTCTCTTTCTGCTAAAAATATTTCATCGTAAGTCCCGCATAAGTGAGAATTTATGTCTATTTTTACTATAACAAAGTCTGACCAATCTATTGCTCTTAAATCATAATGTCTGAAAGTCTTTACAAATTCTTTAGCTTCTTCCCACTTGTTATTGTTAATCAACTCTCTTACCTCTGTTTTTTCCACACCTATTTCAGAACCTAGTCCGTTTGGTTTGTCACAAGGATCAAAAAAAACTATATCTATTCCCTTTTTTTCACATTGTTCCCTTATATATTTTCTCCATACAACTCCATCATCAGGAACTCTGTCAATGCCTCCACTTAATACACATTTCTTACCTTCTAACTCATTCATACTATTTACTCCCATTCAAATATTTCACAACATCATCTATGCTTTCACAGACTGTTGCACCATTTTCTTTTACCATTTTTTTAACAGCATCTAACGATTTCATTTCACCTTTTGTGAAACAGCTATAATTCAATCCATCTCTTTCGTTTCGAAGAACACAAAAAACTGTTCTATCAGGACGTTTATTACTATCATCAACTACTTCTGCAATAGAATATACTCCCTGCATATATGGAGAAATAACGTAAAGAACAAATTCGCAGTTTTGCCTTTGTTTAATTTCTTCTTCCTGACACTCAGGAGTCCAATCACCTACCACGGGATCAAAATAGTCTATCTCTAACCTTGGAATAAGTTTTTTTCTCCAAGTAGAGTCTCCAAGTGTGCCTCCCAAAAACACTTTTTTCATTGCTTAGTCTCCAAAATATAAATCAACCTGTTTTTGACCGACATCAAATATTGTGTCATCTTTTTCTCGATTGCTGAGTAACATATTGGACAACTCTTGATCGAACAATTCATTTTCTTCATCATGCTCATTGGCATCCCAATAACTTGAGAGACCATCACCTCCACCAAAATCGTCTGTGCCTCCAATAGTATTATTAGAAGATATTTGAGACAACTCTTCTTCATTAGTAAAATTAGGAATCTTAAAACTTCCTCCCTGCCATGTTATCCTATTGGAAAAAATTCCATCGGCATCAGTATCAACAGGTGGATGTTGATTAAATCCTAGACCATACACTGGAGCGGATGGCTCTTCCCCAGCAGCATCCATAAGATTATATGGAAAAGAATTTCTATGACGAAATGCTATCATACTTATAGTATCGCTATACAACTCAAAACCCCATTCGTTAAAATTAGCTCTATGTATCTTATCAACTCTAAATTCAACAAATGTATCGTACCTATTTTTATGTTTCTTTTTCTTCTCTGTCTTATTGTATCTATTTGCAGACTTCCACATGCTGGTATTAAACCCACCACCCTGTATGTAAGAATTATAAGGCCTGCTACGATCTTGAAGATCTTTCCACTGTTCTATACTTTCAAAATTAGCATCAGTAATCATCGCATAAGGATTACTCCATGCCGACCAACTTGCAACAAGGGTTACAGAATTATTTGATTCATGATACACAACTCTTTTAATAGGCATCCCTTGAAACTCTTGAAAAATGAAATATGAACCATTTTCCTTCTTAAGACAAAATATGAAATTCATATTATATAAATTAGCGCCATATTTTGTTTTAATTATAGTCGCAATCGTTTCAAGGCTATTCAGTTTTATTGGCATTAGCTTCTTCCCAAAAATCCTGATAATATTTTATCTGTTCTTCTAATTTAATAGGTTCGTTATGGGTATGTCTCCAATACGAAGTGAGGATTGTACCAGACATATCATCAGCATGGTGAATACCTTTTTCATTAAACCAATCTTTTAATCTTGATCCTTCCCATAATCCCCAATTATTTCTCAAACTTCTTCCTAAATAATGATGCTGTCCTTCCATATCTCTTTCTGTAGAATCTTTCACAAACTCATTAAGATCAGAATCATCAAACATCTTTTTTAGTTCTTCAAAGCAATCGTTTAGGTCTTTAGGAATGTACTTTTCTTCCACTGGGTTAGGCCTCAGTCTTTCTTTCCAATATTCATCAGTCATTTTTTATTTCTTTAAACCAATCACAACTACTCTCGGAGTTTCTAACAGCTCGGCAAGTCCCATGACTGGCACACTTGTCACAAATGGTTTCATTATCGTCCATAGCTTTCCAATCCATTGTTAATGCTTTAATATCAACACAGCCACTCTTATTCGTGATCCATGCTACCTTGCTACCGCACATATCTCCGATTGATTTTACTTCATGACCTGTTGATGTGATATCACCACCGATGATGCTGTGAAAATTAACTTTGTCACCTACTTCTTTTGGATAGATTCTACGTCTTCCCATTGTTTCGTCCTTTAAATTTTTCTTCTTCGGTAAAATTATTACTTAACTACATAAAGCCATATCTCTTGTGAGAGATTTCCATCCATGTCTTGAATAATAACTATAAACTTCTGTTCTTTTTTTGGTTTCCATTTTAAATAAAATCTATCATCTATTTCCACCAATTTAGAATCAACAGGGGATTGCTTCACTTTAAACTCAATTAGAGCATCTTGAAAAGTAAGCTCCAAAGAGACATAGTATAGTTGACCAACTTTAAGAGTTGCATCATGAGCAGTTTCTATCTCAACGAATATTCTATCATTCTTATTTTCGCAAGATGCAACAGATAAACAAAATAATATACTAACTATAACTGCAACAACTATCTTAGTTTTACAATATCTCATACTATCACTTTTTACCTTCTTCAACAAATCTTTTTGATTTACCTGTTCCATCACAAGCAATACATTTTCCACTATAGATGCACTGCCCATTATAACCACTACCTAAACATTTTTGGCATCGTCCAGTCATTACTTCAACAGCAATATCTCGTATCCTATAAAAAGCACGTAATCTGCTATCGATAGGGCCATTAGGGGTTTGCATATCAGATATTTCTTCTAGTGCTTTTTTATAACTTTCAAGTTTATTCATCCCTACATCCTACTTCTTTCACTTTCACTTTTAAACAACAAAATATTTTCCTACTTCTCTATCAAAACCAACGATGCCTTGTTTGTATAATTCTGCAACGCATCGTTGAAGAGATATATGAGCAATAGCATGTTCAGACCTTGTAACCAGTAATAAATTAGAAATATCATTATTCAAAGTGTCACCATTTATATGATGGACACATTCGTTAATATATAACTTTCTTCCAATTTTTAATTCCATCAATGCTACATGATAAGTTTTTGTAATCCATTTTCCATCATCATTTTTATAAGCATATCTATAATAATAACTATTTGTCCTTTTGTAATAAATTTTATAAAGATTATTAACATCTAAATGATATTTATTATTATCTACAACTGAAGGAATTTTATTTAAAACATATTTTTTATCTAACCTATCAAACCATATTTTGTCACCGAATAAATCATAGCCAATTTTTTCCATCTGATGATGGCAGAGACTATGTTCGCTTACTGAATCACATAAGTGTAAATTAGAGATCTCATTATTTATCTTATCAAAATCGATATGATGAATTCTTTCCTTCTTATCCAACCTCCTGTTTAAATGTCCTTCCATAATATATTGATGTTCAAAACATTTCCTACCCTCATCAACAGTCATTAATCTATAGCCTTTGTTATTTAAGCCATGCTTAAAATTCTTATTATTCTTTCCCCTAGGCCTTTTACCACTATATTTAATTAATAAAGAACATGAAAGACATAAATCGATTTCACTATTTCTTGTTAAGTGCCCTTTTTTAACAACGTCCAAACGAGTTTCTTTTTTAACTCCACATTCATCACATTTTATTACACATAATTTCCTAATTTGTTTTTTATTATTCTTACTAGTTATCTCTTTTTTAAATATTTTTACTATCATCTTTTTCTCCATTCATAAAGTATTTTTCTATTATATAATTACTTTATAAATGGAAAAATCCTCTATTTTCCCTTCTTTTTTTTCCACTTTTTATATTTTTTCTTTTTGAATACAACTTTCTCCCCTGTATCGGTAGAAAAGAAGCCCTTACAGCCCTCTGTCTTTGACCAATCTTCACATCCTAAATATTCCCAATTTTTCTTGGTTTTCTTCTTAAGTAGAGGTTTTCCACAATTAGGACAATTAAAATTACTCTTCTCAAATTCTACTTTCTTCTTTTCGTAAGGATTCCCACTAGAATCTATCTGGCATTTATATTGACACTCGATAGTTTTATTAGTCCTATTTGAGCAGTTCAAGAATGGACCAAATTTTGAAAATTTCTTTTGAAGGAAAGCTCCGCACTCTGGGCACTTAAAAATAGTTTTACTATTATCTTCCTTTTTTTGTTTGGCATTTTTGATATCTTCTTTTAAACGATTCCAAAAGCAATTAAGAACATCTAATTTACTAACTTCTTTATTAGCTATTCTATCAAGATCATTCTCAAGATGGGCTGTAAAATCTAAGTCCACAAAACAAAAGTCAGTATCAATAAGGAAATCAGATACTCTAATTCCCATGTCTGTAGTATGAATTGTGTTCTTTTGTTTTTCTATATACCCTCTTGCAAATAGAGTATTAGGAATAGAAGCATATGTGCTTGGACGACCAATACCTCTCTTTTCAAGTTCTTTAGTAAGAGAAGATTCTGTATATCTGGGAGGTGGTTGAGTAAACTTTTGCTCGGTATCTACATTAATCAATTTCAACTCTTCCCCGACAACAAACTCAGGAAGAACAGAATCAGAATGAGATCCATATGTCCAAACTTTCTTCCATCCATCAAAGATAATCCTACTTCCACTTGCACCAAATTTATACTTTGAGCAGTCGAACTCTGCACTTCCAGTGAACTGAACCATATTAGCCATCTGAGAAGCTACAGTTCGTCTCCATATCATTTCGTATAGCTTTCGAGTATCACCTGCCCCTGTATGTTCAAGGGCCATATCAGTAACTCTAATAGCCTCATGAGCCTCTTGAGCAGATGCTTTATTAGAAAAAACATTCTTCTTAGAAGAGAGGTAATTACACCCATATTTAGTAGGAATAGTAGTTCTCATAGTCTCCATAAACTCAGGAACAATAAAAGTAGAATCACTTCTAATATATGTAATGCTTCCTGACTCATATAATGACTGAGCTACTGATGCTGTTCTTTTTGATCCCCATCCCATAACAGCAGAAGCTGATTGATATAATGTCGAAGTTGTGAACGGAGCATAAGCTCTATTAGACTTTTCTTTTGTATCGTACTTAGAGACAGTCCATTTCTCTTTCTTTAAAACATCTATAATTTTATTAGCTTCACACCCTGTTTTGATAGCAAGTGGTTTAGGAACTTTAATAGTGGCCTTTACTCTCTCCCCATTATCTCTTTCCAACTCTACATCTATAGGCCAATATTCTTGAGGTATGAAACTCTGAACTTCTTTTTCTCTCTCTGCCAAAATTCTTAATGCCGAACTTTGCACACGACCAGCAGAAGGGCCACCTGTAGCTTGAGTCACAGGGAAGCTGGCCTTATATCCGCAGAGTCTATCTAAGATACGTCTACATTCAGCGCTATTGACCATATCAACATTAATTTCTCCTGCGTCCTTAACACCCTTTAAAATTTCTTTTTTTGTTATGGCATTATATTTAACTCTTTTATGAATCGTATTTTTTGGAAGAACAGAAACAATTCCCTTAGCGATTAAAGATCCTTCTCTATCAAGATCTGTAGCTATATAAACCATTTCTGCTTTTTGTGCTTCTTCTTTTATTTTTTTAACTACTTCTTTTTTATCCGAATTAACTTCATAGGTAGGTTCAAAATCATTCTTAATACTAACTCCTATTTTTTTGGGAGGAAGATCCATTATATGCCCGTAAGTTGGTATGACAGAATACTGCGAGCCTAAAATACTTTTTATTTTTTTAACTTTTCCTGGAGATTCTATTATAAATAAATATTTAGACATAATATACTCCTTCTTTAAATTTAACTACATCGTTCCTATAAAGCTCAGCAACACATTTTTGTAAAGAATTGTGAATTTTTTTATGTCCTGATCTATCATCCACAACTAAATTATTAATATTATTATTCAATGTTTCTCCATCTATATGATGAACATGTTCATTTCTTTTTAATTTTCTATTAAAATATTTCTCTAATATATACCTATGATAGGATTGATGTTTCCTATATGATATATAAACAAATTCATATCTCTTACCATTTTTCCATGTCTCTATATGACTTGGTTTTTTATCTGTAGAAAAACTTATTTTTTCGCTATTGTATGGTTTAATAGTATATCTATTACTATCCCTATTGAACCATATAAATTTTTCAAGTAACTCATATCCTAATTTTTCCATACCGTAATGAACACTATTATGTTTTTTTATGTCTTCGCACAAAAATAAATTTTCAATGTCATTATTAAGCTTAATCATATCGATATGATGAATTTGCTCTATTCTAGTAATTTTTCTTCCTGCAAAATCTCCATAGAGTTTCTTATGTAAATACTCTTTCGTTTTATTTATTCTTAAATAGCCGCTAGTAGGATTAAGAGATATTCCATTAGTCCAAAACGGAGAATCACTACCCTTCTTATGGTTAATAACCCTATATTTATATGAACATTTTT
>Ga0233437_1005159_pt1 | contig 14545 bp, 7 predicted proteins | sample SI_122_August201_FD_182714 | JGI IMG/M metagenome (GOLD analysis project Ga0233437, IMG submission 182714) | Seawater microbial communities from Saanich Inlet, British Columbia, Canada - SI_122_August2016_200_MG | ecosystem: Environmental > Aquatic > Marine > Inlet | place: Canada: British... | reverse complement strand
GGGAGATCTCTCAGCTTTCTACTTCAAGCGTCGATGTGGCTGGCAGAGCAGGGGAGATGCTCAAAAAACTGGTTCCCGACATCCAGAAGACTTCAGAACTGGTTCAGGAGATCAGTGCCTCCAGCAATGAACAGAATGCCGGAGCAGAACAGATCGGCAAAGCCATCCAGCAACTGGATCAGGTTATCCAGCAGAATGCCAGCGCCACGGAAGAGATGGCTTCCACCTCAGAAGAACTATCATCACAAGCGCAGATGCTCCAGGACACCATAAGTTTCTTTAAAACAAATGGCACTGGAGATGGTGATAAATCAGGACTGGACAAACAAGTCCACAATATTTCCAAAGCGAACAGATCAGCAAATCTGTCTTTTAATACCCATGCACCTGCCATAAAACAGCCCAAAATGTTAAACAATGGCAAAAAAGCAATTGAAGAGCTGGCTGCTGTTAATCTGGACATGGGAGATAAAAGCGACTTTGATGATAGTGAATTCGAACGTTATTGATTTTGTAGTCTCACTTTCATTGAATCTCCTGTGAAAACAGGAGATCATAATTAAAATCAATATACGGAGCAGACATGGAAGCAACGGAATTATTGAAAACAAACCAGTATTTGGCCTTCAAACTGGAGGCTGAGATATTCGCCTTTGACATCTCAAAAGTCAGAGAGGTTTTGGAGTTTGAAACAGTGACCAAAGTTCCGCAAACCCCGGAAATGATGAAAGGGGTGATCAATCTCAGAGGCAGCGTAGTGCCAGTCATCGACCTGCGGATTAAATTCGGGATGGGGGAGGCGCAAAAGACTGTCAATACGGTTATTATCATCATTGAGATTGATTTGGATGATGAGTCAACCATGCTTGGCGTCCTGGTCGATTCAGTCAAGGAGGTGATCGATTTGGACACTGACCATATCGAGCCGCCACCCAGCATTGGAACTCAGCTGAATACAGATTTTATTAAGGGGATGGGAAAGCAGGATGATAATTTCATCATCATTCTGGATATAGAAAAGATCTTCTCCTCAGCTGAACTCGAGGCGGTGCAGAAGGCCGGTCAGGAGGATTCAATGGAAGCAGCCAGTTGAAAATGGTAGCCGATTGTTGAGAATGTAAGAGTTGTCCAACTCTCCATTTTTCTAATTTAATCAGGCAACTTATGAAAGCCCCGTCGTCTGGATTTTTTTGATGAAGCGTTTGATTTTCTCAGTCAGTGTCAGTTTGATCTGGTTATGCTCGATTTTAAAATGCCGGGTATAAATGGAATTGGGGTCTCTTTTGAAAAAGCTGAATTGTTGGGAAGTCATACAACGTTGCCGAGAAAGATTTCGCTATTTTATTTGAATACAAGATATAAGTGAATATTTATATGATCCTCATTGTTGAAAATATCGCCAAAGAGCTCAAGCAGTACCACGCCGTTGATCTTGAATCCTATGAAAGTCGTTTTTTACTAAAAAAGATTAAATGCCGCATGGCCGACCTTGGCATAACCGTCCCGGGAAAATATCTGACCTATTTTCAAGAGAATCCTGACGAAGCGCGCATCTTAATACGGGAAATAGGTATCAGCGTCAGTCTGTTTTTTCGCAACCCCTTTGTTTATTCTATCATTGAACAACAACTCCTCCCTTCAATAATAGAAGCAAAGCGGCAGAATGGCTCTAGTGAAATCCGTGTCTGGAGCGCCGGCTGTGCGACCGGTGAAGAGCCATACAGCATTGCCATCCTGCTGCACCGACTGCTGGAAAAAGAAATCATAAACTGGAAGATCCATATTTTTGCCACCGATATTGGGCAGAAAAGGCTTACAACGGCGGCAGCAGGAGTCTTCCACCGTGATAAGCTGGTCGATACAAAGCTCGAAAATGCTGACAAATATTTTAGCCAGTCCCAGGGAAATTACAGGCTGAAGCCAGAGATCAGGAAAATGGTCAACTTCTCTCTGGATGACCTCGCTTCAACAGATAAAATTGCCCCGGCCGCCAGCATTTTCGGCTCATTTGATCTTGTGTTATGCCGAAATGTCATGATATATTTTAACAATTCGGCCAAGACGCGGGCCGTCCAAAAATTTATTAAGACATTAAACAGCTCGGGCTATCTGATTCTTGGGGAATCCGAATGGATTGACGACAGCCTGAAATCTGCCTTTATTGAAATAGACCAGACTAACCGAATTTACAAAAAAAAATAGGAATCGTCGAATGAATTTCTTAAATCATCTCTCGGTAAAAGCGCGAATCACGACACTCTTCATCTTTTTTCTGTTCATTTTTGCCCTCTTTGGGCTCTTTACTATTCAGAGAACCCAAATCCTTGGCGACTTAACCAGAACACTCCATGATCACCCCTTACAAGTTTCAACGGCAGCGCTTGAGGCAGAATCAGGTGTTGTGAAGATGCATAGGGGGATGAAAGATTTGGCCATGGCGCAGTCACAAATGGCAATAACCACGGCCATCCAAACGGTTCAAACGGAAGAGAAAAATGTCTATCGGAATCTGGACACCGTCAAAAGGCTGATTCTTGGAGTAGAGGGGAAAAAACTTGTTCGGGAGACCATTGAGTCCTTTTCCGGTTGGAAACCAATCCGGATCGAGTTTGAAGAACTCGTTTTACAGGGGAATAAAGAAGGGGCCGCTCGAATCACGCGCGAAAAGGGGGCTGATTACGCTGTCAAACTTGAGCGGAAAATGAACGAACTTTCCGAGTATGCCCACGATAAGGCAGACAGCTTCATGGTCAGTGCCGATGAGACCCTGCAGCAAATTAAGACTATGATTTGGTGGGCAATCGGCCTTGGTGCCATTGTCTGTCTGTTTGCGGCATTTATGGTAATCAACAGCATCACAAGATCGTTGGGCCTTCTCCAGGATAAGATGTCCCAAATTACCCACAGCGGTGAGATGAGCCAAATTGAGTTAGCAGGTAAAAATGAGATAACCGAACTGGCCTATCACTTCAACATCCTGATTTCGACGATCAAGGATCAGCTCTGGCTGCGGAACAATATCGAAGAGATCAACCGGGAATTGGGCGGCGATATTTCATTTGCAGAACTGACAGACAAGTGCATCAGCATTATCTCCCGAGGCATTGACGCCTGTGCCGGGGCTTTCTATCTTTACGATAAGGAGTCTCGTACCTGTAATCTCACCTCTTCATTTGCCTTTGTTGAACGAAACTACCTGGCCAGCAATTTTGCAGCAGGTGAAGGCATCATAGGTCAGGTTGCCATTGAGAAAAAACCCATCCTCTTAAAAAACATCTCAAGATCTGACGCCTGCGCCAATAGCGGCACAGTCAGTGAGCCCCCAATCTGCATCTACGCTGTGCCGATAAGCTATAAGCATGAGCTCCTGGCCATTCTGGAGGTCGCCTCCTTTGAGCCTATCAACACCCAAAAAAAACAGTTCATTGATGAGGCAGCAGATGCAGTCTCCAGCCTGCTCAATACTGCCATTCAGAGCAAAGAGATAAAGGCACTTTTTGCTGCCTCTCAGCAGGCAAATGAAGAACTACAGGCCAAGACCAATGAAATAAACGCCCAGAATGATGAACTTGGCGCCGTCAATAATGAACTGCAGGCCCAGTCCCAGGAAATGGAGGCACAGCGGGACGAGTTGCAGGCCCAGACCACGGAACTAGAGGCGAGGCGTATTCAGGTCGAGGCAGCTGACAAGTTAAAATCTGAGTTTCTTTCTAACATGAGCCATGAATTGCGCACCCCCTTAAACAGCATCATGAGTCTCTCGCAATTAATGATCAGCAGAGGTGTTGACAAGGATCCGGCCAAGGCGGTGGAATACCTCAAGGTTATTGACAGAAACGGCCGCCAATTGCTTAACCTGATCAACGACATCCTTGACCTAACCAAAATTGAATCCGGCCGGATGGATATTTTTCCAACGAAATTTGAAGCAAAGAGGATTATTGACGGTGTTTTAGAAACCGTAACCCCCCTTGCTCAAAAGAAAAACATCCAGTTTGAAACGCGTATAGATCAGGTGCCGCTTCTTTTTTCTGATGAAGATAAGGTGTATCAGATACTGCTTAATTTTTGTTCAAATGCCATAAAGTTCACTGAGAAAGGGATAGTGAACATAGCTGTCAATGCAACAGGCGGCATGGTTTCTTTTATGGTAAAAGATACCGGGATTGGTATCTCGGCTGACGATCTGGGAACTATCTTTGATCAGTTCCGTCAGGTGGATGGTTCCTTTACCAGGGCCCAGGAAGGAACAGGCCTTGGCCTGGCAATTTCCAGAAAGCTGGCAATTCTCCTGGGGGGTAATATCACGGTTGAGTCGACCCCTGGCACTGGCAGTACCTTCACCCTGACCCTGCCAATCAGCGTTTCAGGTGCTGAACTTCCGTTGGAAACCAGCGCTGCTCTGCCCGCCCCGACTGCGGTTAGTGGACATCACCCCGTGGCGCTCACTGTTCTGGTTATTGATGATGAAGAAGAGGCCCGCAACACCCTGTCAACCTATCTGACTGAAGGCGGCTATAACGTGCTTTTGGCCAAGAGTGGAAAAGAGGGACTGGAAATGGCGAAAGCACTTCAACCAGACGTGATCAGCCTTGATCTGTTGATGCCGACCATGGACGGCTGGGAGGTTCTCAGGCATCTGAAATCCGCACCGGAAACCGTAGCCATCCCGATAATCATTAACTCGGTCTCAAAGGACAAGGATACAGCCTGGGCCCTCGGTGCTGCTGGCTACGTACTGAAACCTGTGAATAATCAATTGCTGCTGGAGGAAATCCAGCGTGTATCCGGAAAAAAACCAGCAAAGCGGCTGTTGATTGCCGATGATGACCTTGGTGTTCAGGAATTTTTAAAGGATTTCTTAGGAACCAAAGGCTTTATTGTAGAGACCGTCGGTAATGGTAAAGAGGCGCTTGCGATGGTAGAAACATCCCCGCCACATTTACTCATTCTCGATCTCCTGATGCCTGACATGGATGGTTTCAGCGTCCTTGAGCAACTTCGTCTGAATCCGAAAACCTTGGATCTGCCGGTCATTATCCTGACCTCCAAAGACTTGACAAAGGACGATTTACAACGTTTGACCAGCGCCGTAAAAACCATCAGCAAAAATAAACTGAATAAAGAGGCCTTTCTCCATCAGATTGAGACAGCACTGACGAGACAGCAAGAACGCAGCACTCCTGACCTGCCACTCACCAACCAGATCCTTGTGGTAGAAGACAATGAAATAGCCAGTCAGCAGATAGTGACCGCCTTACAGGAAAACGGTTTTGAAGTAGCCGTTGCCAAAGACGGAGTGGAAGGGTTGGCGCATGTTATGCGGAGCATTCCTGCCGGCATTATCCTTGACCTGATGATGCCGAGAGTTGACGGTTTTCAGGTGTTGGAACAGATCAGGTCCTGGCCGGAGACAGCCAAGATCCCGGTGCTTATTCTCACAGCAAAGGAGATAAGCGCCTCTGAGCGGGCCCTTTTGACCCATAATAACATTCAGCAGCTGATCCAGAAAGGAACGGCGGACCGCGATCAACTTGTTGCCAGTGTGAGACGACTGGTTGACGCTCCCCGGAATCAACCTAAGAAACTGGCACCAAAAACAGCACAGTCAAGGATCGGCACTATCCTTTTGGTTGAAGACAATGCTGACAATCGGCTGACCATTACCGCTATCATCGAAGAGGAAGGCTGCGAGATACTTATTACTGAAAACGGTGAACAAGGGGTACTGATGGCAGCAGAAAAAATGCCGGACCTGATTCTGATGGACATTCAGTTGCCGGTAATGAGCGGCATCGATGCCATAAAAATAATCAAGAAGAACCCGACAACAAGAGCCATTCCGATCATTGCCATCACAGCCAGGGCCATGAAAGGTGACAGAGAAAATATTCTGGGGGCAGGAGCCGATGACTATATCTCAAAACCAATAAACCCTGTTGAGCTTCAAGAAAAAGTACGAAAATGGATGGGGATAATTTGACAACCAGGAAGATAGGGGAAGTTCTTTATCAGGATTTTGTGCTGGTCTTGTATGTCCTGCAGATGTGCAACTCCTGTTATTACGGCATCTTCGGTAAAATAGATTCATTTGAGACCGCCCTTTCCTACATTGGGGCCGACCGATTCCCGTCGAATCTGTTTGAGCCTGGATGCAATTGTCAAGGTCTCCTGCATTATTAGCGCAATGCTTGGCATCTCCGTCTCTAAAGAAAAAATAGATATCGAGTGTTCACTCTGCGCACTCGAACAAATGGCGCTTGCCTTTATTAATGATCAACTTCTTGCTGAAATTATTATGAAACTGTGGACTAAAGGATTATTGTCATGACAATGCCATTATGCAGCTGCCTTTTTGAAAAAATATTATTATGACTGAGAAAACACCTGTTTTACTGGTCGTTGATGACCGACCAGACAATCTTTTTGTCATTGAGCAGCTGATGGGAGAATATTTACCTGCCTGTAAGGTGCTGACCGCGCTCAACGCGGAAACAGCGCTTCGCCTGGCTGTAGAACAGCACCCAGACGGGATCTTAAGTGATATCCAGATGCCCGGGACCAACGGGATCGAATTATGCCGCCGATTAAAGCAAAATCCTGAAACCAGCAGCATCCCCATAGTGCTCATGACCGCCCACAAATCAGAGCCGAAAGTACGCATAGCCGCCCTGGAAGCCGGTGCTGACGACTTCATCGCAAAGCCGATCGACAATGTGGAACTCGCAACACGCCTGAAGGTGATGTTTCGCATCAAGCGCGCCCACGATAACCTTGAGCTTGCTAAGCGAGAACTTGAGAAAAAGGTGGAGGAGCGGACCTGTGAACTTCAAGCGACGATCAGGCAGCAGGAACAAACGGAACATGAGCTGCTCAAAAGCGAAGCCTTGCTATCCGCTTTTACTGAAGCATTGCCGGATATTTCATTTATCTATAACGAAGATGGGACTTACGTCAGGGTTTTTGCCACCCAAAAAGATTTATTGATTGTCGAAACTGATGATCTGATCGGAAAAAAAGTCCATGATGTCATACCAGATCAACTTGCTGATGACTTTTTGAGGGTTATACAGGATACAATTAAAACAGGGGAATCACAAATTTTTGAATATAATCTAAATGTACAAGCGGGAGAAAAATGGTTCGAGGCAAGAACATCACCGATGAAGACAAAAATTGAAGGTAAAAGTACGATTGTCTGGATTGTACATGATATTACATACCGCAAGTTAGTAGAAGACCAAATCAAAGCATCCCTCAAAGAAAAGGAAATCCTCCTTCACGAGATCCACCATCGAGTTAAAAATAATATGCAGGTCATTAACAGCCTGCTAAAAATGCAAGCAAATAATATCGAAGATAATCAGGTCAAAGAAATACTGAAGGAAAGTCAAAACAGGGTGTATGCGATGTCGGCTGTCCATGAAACACTACATGGATCAGAAAAACTATCTGAGATTAACCTAAAGACTTATCTATCCAAGATAACAACTTCGATATTTCAAACATACTTCACTGATCATCGAAAAGTTAATCTGAATAGTAAAATTGATGATTTACCAATCAGTATAAATCAAGCGTATCCACTTGGTTTGATAACTAATGAACTGATTTCTAACTCTTTGAAATATGCTTTTCCTGATGAAAGAGAAGGCGAAATTAGTGTGAGTGTGAATAAACTTAATCAAGGTCTCGAATTAACCGTAATGGATGACGGTGTTGGAATACCAAATGCGTTTGATTGGAACAAGTCTAATACTTTAGGGCTCAAACTAGTTCGCACATTAGTTGAAAACCAGCTGGATGGATCAATAGAGCTAGATAACCAAAACGGAACCAAAATCACAATCAAATTCAACATCGAAACTTAGGGATCGTTCAAAAATAACTTCACATAATCTATCTACAAAAGTCCTAAAATAACTGGACATTTTGTACATAGAATGTGACAGCAACGTGTTTCCTTTTCACTAATGGGAAACACTTGACTAATTTTTGAGCCGACCCTTAGGGATCGTTCAAAAATAACTTCACATAATCTATCTACAAAAGTCCTAAAATAACTCAGCAATGTCCGGTTAGGTTTTTGCAAAATAAAAAGTTGAATGAAAAAACCCGTCTCTGCGCATAAGCTCGATCCAGGTTTCATCATTCAGCTTTCTGCAAAAACCTAACCGGACACCAATGATAAAAAGTCCATTTTTTCATTTTAATATTATCCACAGGGTTAAATATTATTCACCGTACTATTTAGTAAATATAGGGATCAATTGCAATAATGGTGTAAAAGTCATTACTGCCGGTAAAACCAGTGGCTTGGTTTTATGAGGCGCTCAAAGCGGCAGGTTGAAAAAAAAATGGTCAACTGCAACATGGTTGAGTACACGCAATGGCTGAATAAAACATATGAGTGAGCGTAGATGATGGACTCAAGAAAACCTTGACTGGTTTCGTCTGCTCAAGAGGTCTGAATATGTTTCGCAGGCCACATTCAACCCACCCTCACATTCAAAACAGCCCCTTTCTCTAAAGCCCATGGTGCCATCCAGGGTTAAGCCTCTTGATAGTTCGACTAGCTTTTGAGTTCTTGAAACTTCCCAATGGTCGCAAACATTTAAATTATTACCTATTTTTTCAAACACACCTGATAAATTCTGAAAAGCGGCCAGAATTTTGGGATCAAAATGGTCTGGCGATATCCTGTCATCTCCGGACATTATGATAGAAACGACTTCTTCATGGGGTTTTTCTCCCTTAAAAGGTCTCTTTGATCGTAACGCATCGTATACATCTGCCAGGGCAAATATTCTGGCAGAAAGAGGAATGGCATCCCCCGAGAGACCAAAGTAACCAGTCCCATCCCATTTTTCATGATGATATTTTGTTATCTCCTGCGCAGTGATCAAGTAACCTTTGGTAATATTGAATTTGTCTACTATTTTATCGATGGCTTCCCGACCTTTGGTTGTGTGACCCATCATTACTGCAAATTCATATTGATCGAGCTTAGCCGGTTTAAGCAGAATACCATCCGGAATACCTATTTTCCCAAGATCATGAAGATGACACGCCTTATGAAGGTCCTGGATATAGTTGGTATCACACCCTAGTTTCCTGGCAACTGCTTTTGAATATTCTCTTGTTCGATCAATATGCCCTGATGTTTCAGGATCCTTGTATTCTATTAAACTCAAAATAACAAAACTGGTTGTATCTTTAAGTTCGGCAAATCCTTCATTGATTTCTCCGATACTATAATGATGAAGCCTATCGATAATGATAAATGGATCTCGAATAGATGAATCATTCGTATTGATAAAACCGCTGCAACTATTTTCAAATAAGTGGAATCCATGCATCAATTCCTTAAATGATAAATCCATCGCCCCTGACACCTTCTGGAGAAGTTTTGAATTCGCGTTAAAATACCCAATCAAATTACCAGAAGATAAATATAAGATAAAATCGTTAATAAGGAGTTCAAAAGCCTCCCTCAATGAAAAATAGGTTGGCGTTTTTATCTCATCTCCGGTTACATTTTCTCCATAGGACTTTTCCCAGTATTCTAGGATTTTCAGTTTATTTATCTTGAACGATTCCGCAGTTGATTTCAAAAATGTTATCTCATTCTCATGAAATTTAGGCAGTAAAGAACTCATGATATCCTTTTTATTGCTTAGCTTGGGTTTAATACCCCGCCGCTTGCGGCGTCGAGTCATCCCGGCGAAAGCCGGGATCCAGTAAGGAATGCTCTTCTGATACCCCGCCGCAAGCGGCGGGGTAGTTCATTAGCAATTGATTAATTCTGGTTTTTCATGTGATATTTTTGCACACCTAAGGAACAATCGTCAATTTATCTTCAAGATTCAATTGAAACCTCAATTAAAAATAAATCGTTTACTATCATCCCAGCGTATAAACGGTTAATAAAACCAGTGACCGAAGCCGCCGGTTTATCAAATTTCTTAATGCTCCGTTGCAGTTCCAGGATGCGGGAATCTCCTCCTTACTCACTTTTGCATAAAGGGTCTTTGGGCTGACCTGAAGATATTCAGCTGCTTCTGTGTCGTTGATGAACTTTGTATTTTCCATATTTTCCTCCTGGGACATTGCTGCATTCAAATAAGAATATCTGTGGCGTTTTGACAAAAACAAAGTGGTTTTGAGAACAGACGGGAAATGCAGGATTGTTGTGAAGTATTAAATGCGGGACTAGCTATTAGGCGAAACGTGTCGGGACAAGTGAACTGCCACAAAATACAGGTAAAGATAGAGTACCATAAGCATGAAGGCTCCAAAAGCATAGCCTTTCCAATTGCTCCAGGGATGATCCATGCGAGTCTTAAATCATAACTCTCTCGATGGAAGGACAACTCAATAGCTACTACACATTTTTATTAATAATATCGGCCAATTCTTTTCTTTTAATCGGTTTTGGCACATAATCGTCCATTCCAGCTTCGATAAATTGTTCGCGATCACCTTTCATCGCATTAGCCGTCAAAGCGATGATAGGAATATGTTTTTTTTCCAGTTTGTTATCAGCTTCGAGTTTTCGGATTTGCCGGGCCGCTTCCATTCCATCCATGATTGGCATCTGGCCATCCATCAGAATAAGATCAAATTGACTTTCAGTGTATGATTCGACAGCTTCCAGTCCGTTATTGGCAATTGTTGTGGTATGTCCCATTTTTTCAAGAATTTTAGCCGCAACCTTTTGATTCATTATATTATCTTCAACCAGAAGTATTTTGAGTTGTCTGTCTGTTTCAATTTCAGCGTTTTTGGTTTCCTCCAGCGTATGTCTGGTTATCAATTGATCGTCTATGTAATTAGGTGCCAACAGGGTTACCAGACAATCAAAAAGAGTTGATTTCTTCACCGGTTTTGTCAGATAAGCCGAAAAACAGGCATCTTTGACTCTGGCGGCATCACCTCTTTTACCCATGGAAGTGGCCATAATCAAGGCTGTGTTACTTAAGGCAGGATCTTTTTTTATTTCCCGTCCAAAGCTTTCTCCACTCATTTCCGGCATTTGCCTATCAACTATCACTATTTTAAATAGTTGCTTCTTGTCTACAGCCTGTCGCAATTTTAAGAACGCTTCTGCAACGGTTGACGCCTCTTCAAATCGGCAACCCCATGACATCAGGTACTCGGAAAATATGCGACTATTTGTGGCACTGCTGTCAACTAACAACACAAGTTGGTTTTGCAGATCCGGCAAGGTTGGAAGCTCTTCTCGTGACGATTCCGGACATTTTTCAAATACCACGGTAAACCAGAAAGTCGAGCCGTGACCTTCTTCGCTTCTAACCCCGATATTACCACCCATAAGCTCTGCCAGTTGTTTTGAAATAGTCAGCCCCAGTCCCGTACCACCGTATTTTCGGGTTATGGACGCGTCGACTTGCGAAAAAGATTTAAAAAGTTGATTCAAGCCCTCCTTGGGAATTCCAATCCCGGTATCTGACACTTCAAACTTTATTGTCATCAAATCGGCACTACTGTTTTCAATTGATGCATTGACAGATACCTCGCCCTTTTCCGTAAACTTAATCGCATTGCTGCCAAGATTAAGCAAAATCTGCCGCAGTCTTCCGGGATCACTTTTTAGACGGTCAGGGATCTCATTCGGGACTAAGCAGATGAATTCTATTTCTTTATCGTAGGCCTTCAACGCCAACATATTACTGACGTCTTCAAGAGTTGTTCTTAAGTCGAACTCAATGGTTTCAAGATCGAGTTTTCCCGCTTCAATTTTAGAAAAATCAAGAATATCATTGATTAATGATAATAGAGCCTCAGCACTTTTTGAAACCGATTCCGCGTAGTCTCGCTGATTTGAGTCCAGTTGTGTATCCAGCAGAATATCAGTCATGCCAATTACACCATTCATCGGGGTACGAATCTCGTGGCTCATATTTGCCAGAAATTCACTTTTTATTCTGTTGGCGGTTTTCGCCTCTTCAGCCAGTATATTTGCTTTTTCAGATTCCAGTTCCAGGGACAAGTTCATCTTCTGGATTCTCTCCATGGCCTGTTTGTGCTCAGTGATATCCTGGACTAAACAAACGATTCCATGAATGTTCTCTTTATCATCCCGCATAACGGATAATGAGCACAACACAGGCACATCTTTGCCGGACTTCGTCAAACATGTTTCTTCAATCCTTTGTATTCGACCAGTTCTAAATACATTTTTTAACCTCTCTTCAAGAGGCAGTTCTTGATTTAGATTGGACCTGATAACGAATTTGATCGGTTTTCCGATTAGTTCCCGTTCGTCATAGCCCAGAAGGCTGAAAGCAGCGTGGTTAAGCGTTCGGATTGTGAAATCAGGATTGAGGACAACAAGGGCGTCGACCATGGTTTGCAGGATGTTGTCCAGATATTCTCTGGCCTTGGTATGAGCAGCTGTTGCAGCAGCAAGATCATGGGTCATTTTGTTGAAGGAAGTACCTAATTCACCGATCTCATCTTTGGAGTGGATCTCTACTTTTGTTTCTAACTCGCCCTCACCAACCAATATTGCTGCTTTTCTAAGTTTGACTATTGGAGTTGAAATCAAATAGGAAACAAAAAATGCTGTAATAATGGCAACTGACAATGCGATAATAGTTGACACAATGATTAGCTGAATCGCTTTCTCTGTAGCCTCTTTAATTTCATTGCTTTCACGAGCCAATTCACTTTGTGCATGTTCTTCAAAATCGAGAATCTGAGAAATGATCTGTCTGTATAGAGGTTTTAATTTTTCTCCTAACTTCTCATCCGCCTCTCCCAAATTGGTATGAATGAAGGTGATGTATTGATGAATTTCTCTCTTATACTCAACAAATAAAGAGCCCAGGTTATCAAGGGTTTTTAACTCTTCTTTTTCTTCATCGGCTTCGTCTGATTCTCCCCCTTCTTCAGCTAACTGAATTCCACGACGAGTGGTTTTTTTAGTATAGTTTAGCCATTTTTCAAATGTTGCAAGAGCTTCGTGGGTATTTACTTCTGCTGTTTTCGCTTCCTTTCTCGCGTCAGCTGCTTCGTCTGGCTCTACGATTTCTCTATATCTTTCCGCTATCAATTCCTGGGCATGGAATTGAGATTCTTGTAAAGCAAAACTCAGTCTGCTGGCGCCTTTAACTTCATCAACAGAACTGTGAGCAAGCTGATTAATATTATGGGCTATATCCGTATTTGTAATAATAGCAATAGTGCCTACTATTCCTACTAATAAAGCAATACCGATAAATCCAAGAATCAATTTTTGATAGATTTTCATTTGTTTTTTTTCTTTCTGAACCTTATTACTTTAGAACTGTTAAATTTGCATCCGCTGATGTCCGACCAACGGAACATTTCAACAAATTGATTGCGTAGCTTGGGTTAAGTACCCCGCTGCTTGCGGCCGGGTGGTTCATTGATGTTGTCTTCTGCCAACTGTGCTTTATTCGTCCTGCTTTGATCAATTTTCTATTCTACTGATTTCCGAGGGGGGGACGGACACAACGAAAGCCGAAGTTGTCGTTCCGGCTCGACGGATGTTAGTAGTTCCGAATAGCCCCGCGCAAGTAAGAAGAGGAGTTGACCCAACTGGCGTCTCGATTCAGATATTCTTTGGTTTGCCCAAATATTTCAGCTTTAAACTGGTCAATAATCCCTAATAAGCAGCAATGCCCAGTCAATTCCGCCTTCGTTTTGTAAAGACTTGCAAGCTACAAAGACCGTCAACAACAATAGAACAGGGGTTGCCAGATATTTCATTTTTATACCTCAAAACACTCGTGTCCGGTTTAAAAAGGGACAACCCTTATACAACTGCTATTACTGTTGCCGTTCCTGTCTTTTTTAGACGGTGTCGACTTGAAATTTTGCTGAGTATATTTTCGATGTGTCAATGTGTAATATAACACCATGTTTGGCTTTTCGGAAACAAAACCATAGTGAATCCTCTGAAAATCTCCTAAAAAAGAGGAAATAAAACTGTAGAGGAAAATAGAAAAAGTACCAATCAATCAGGTGATTAACTAGGCCATCTTCCGAAAGAGGTTTTTGGTGTATTATAGGTGTCTGTTAAAATGGAACATTTAAACCGGACACCAGTGGTCGAATTCAATTAATTTCTCTGAAAATAATAAAAAAATCAAAATTTCATTTGATTCAAAAAATTTACCTCTTGGAAAACGATCAACCGATGATTCAGTCATCCCAGGCCTATCAGTCTCCGTGCAAGATGAAGGATTGGGAATTCCTGATTCTGAACTGGAATCAGTTTTTGATAAATTCGTTCAAAGTAGCAAGACAAAAACAGGAGCAGGTGGAACCGGATTAGGCTTGTCTATCTGCAAAGAGATTATTGAGGACCACCGTGGCCAAATTTGGGCAGAAAACAACAAAGAAGGCGGAGCGACATTCAGGTTTTTGCTACCATATGAACAGGAAATCGATTAAGGGTCGGCTCAAAAATTACTCAAGTGATTCCCATTTGTGTCAAGGAATCACGTTGCTGCGGCATTCTGTCAGCAAAATGTCTCCTTTTTTGCCTCGATGC
>Ga0233437_1005157_pt1 | contig 14550 bp, 12 predicted proteins | sample SI_122_August201_FD_182714 | JGI IMG/M metagenome (GOLD analysis project Ga0233437, IMG submission 182714) | Seawater microbial communities from Saanich Inlet, British Columbia, Canada - SI_122_August2016_200_MG | ecosystem: Environmental > Aquatic > Marine > Inlet | place: Canada: British... | reverse complement strand
ACCATTCTAAGACGCTTAGACTGTGTTTTAGAACCTCACAAGGACGATGTATATAGCATATATGAAGAGTATAAATCTAAGGTTGATGACCCCACACCCATCATTCTGAATAAAATTAGCACCTCGTTTTATAATCATTCCAAGTATGATTTGAACCGATTGAAATCAGACCCTCAGAATATTGCAATGAATTTGCAGAACTATTTGGGTGGGTTCAGCGAGAATGTCGTTGAGATTATTGAAAATTTCCAAATTGAAAAACCCATTGAGAAGCTGATAAAGAACAACCGTCTCTTTTTACTAATTGATAAACTTACTGAAATTGATTTACATCCAGATAAAATATCCAATCGTGATATGGGACTCATCTTTGAAGAATTATTACGCAAGTTTTCAGAAATGTCTAACGAGACATCAGGGGAACATTATACGCCTCGTGATGTCGTGCGACTATTGGTGTCCCTCGTGTTCTCTGAAGACACTGATAATCTTCAAGGCGAGGGAAAAGTTAGAAGCATCTATGACCCATGTTGTGGGAGTGGTGGGATGCTTACCATTGGCAAGGAATACATCCACGAGAACATCAACGATAAAATAAACTTGAGACTATTAGGTCAAGAGTTGAATCCACAAACATATTCAATCTGCAAGTCAGATATGCTTATCACAGATGAAGACCCCAACAATATTAGGGGACCACTATCATCATTATCAGAAGACCAATTTCAAGGCGAGCGATTTGATTACATGATTACAAATCCGCCTTTTGGTGTGAGTTGGAAGTCTGAAAAAGAATTCATTGAGAGCGAGAAAGAGAACCCATATGGACGCTTTACGGTGGGGACTCCACGTTCATCTGATGGAGCACTACTATTCCTACAACATATGATTTCAAAAATGGAACGAAAAGGCAGTCGGATTGGAATCATTTTTAATGGGTCGCCATTATTTACCGGAGACGCCGGAAGTGGTGAATCTGAAATCCGAAAATGGATTATTGAGAACGATTGGTTAGAAGGAATTATATCACTTCCCGACCAACTATTTTTCAATACCGGAATATCTACATATGTCTGGATTTTGAACAATAGAAAGTCTGACCGAAGAAAGGGTAATGTTCAGCTTGTCAATGCATCAATATTTTTCAAACCATTGAAGAAAAATCTTGGCAACAAACGATATGAAGTATCTGAAAATCAATCGGCAAAAATATTGGAAATCTATACATCATTTGAAGATAATGAGTTTTGTAAAATCTATCCGAATGAATTCTTTGGCTACACTAAAGTTACTATTGAACAGCCTTTGATTGAGGATGGTGAGACCGTTACTGATAGACAAGGTAATCCTAAGCCAAACACCAAGAAACGTGATTATGAGCGAGTCCCATTATTGGATGATATTGACGACTATTTCAAGAAAGAAGTTCAGCCCCACTTATCTGACGCCTGGATGGATAGAAGTAAGGATAAGGTTGGATATGAAATCAATTTCACTAAGTATTTCTACAAATATAAACCACTCCGCTCCTTAGATGAAATTGCTCAAGATATATTGAACTTAGATGATAAATCTGAAGGTTTGATAAAAGAGATATTGAACTGATGGATTGGAATAATTTACTAACAGATGATATAAAATTTATGATTACCACTCTGATATTGGGTGGTGGATTGCTTGTATCTATTATCTCTCTTCGCAGGAAAACCCCAAAAAAAGTTGCTGCTGTTATACGAAAAGGTAAAGATGCCGACTCAAGCTTTGCATTATTCATTCTTGGGGGAATTCTTGGGTTAATTATCGGAAGCAATCTAACTGAGGGGAAGAGTGAGGAATGAAATCTTATCCTTCATATATAAGCCCCCATGTTAATTGGCTTGATGATGTTCCAAGTCATTGGAATATCAAGATGATTAAACATGTATTTCACCCAAGAGATGAAAAAACTGAAGATGGTAACGAGGAATTGCTCTCAGTATTGATACGAAAAGGTGTTGTCAAAAGAAGAGCTTTCCTTGATGATGAATCGGAACATTTGACTCGGTCAAAATCACTTATTGGTTATCGTCTGTGTTCAAAGGGGAACCTTGTAAATAATATTATGAAGATGGGGTTTTACTGTCTCGGTATAAGCGATTACGAAGGTATTGTCAGCCCCGCTTATTCGGTCTTTGAAATAATTGATGAGGATGATATTCCACGATATTGGGAATATTTATTAAAAACGGAATTATATGTAAGTGAATACAGAAAAAAATCAAAAGGAATTCAAGCCTCACGAATGAGGCTTTATGATGATTATTTTTTACCGATTCACACACTTTATCCTCCAAAAGACGAACAGCACCAAATAGTTTCATTCCTTGACTCCAAAACCCAAAAGATTGACAAACTCATTGAGATAACCGAGCAAAAAATTGAACTCCTAAAAGAACAACGAACTGCCCTCATCAATCAATGTGTGACCAAAGGATTGAACCCCAATGTGGAAATGAAAGATAGTGGCGTTGAATGGATTGGGGAGATTCCGAAGGATTGGGATATTTCAAAGTTCAAATACATTTCTGAAATAGTCACAGGTAATACGCCTCCAAAAGCCAATGAGGAGCTTCACTATACAGATTCCAAAAAAGGGTTTCTGTGGGTTAAACCAACAAGCCTCAATAAGGGATTGAATTATGTTAATGAGTCAGTAGAGCACCTTACTGAGGAGGGGAAATTAGCAACGAGAGTAATTCCGAAAGACTCAACAATGATTTGTTGTATTGGAAATACTATTGGGAAGCATAGTATTTCAGGTCAAGAATTATCTACTAATCAGCAAATCAATTCGGTCATCCCAAATCAAACTCGCTTGCACCCATATTTCTGTTTGTTGTATGCCAATGTTTTCACGAGAGACCTACTTAAATGGGCAAATTATGTAACGCTTCCCATCTTCACTAAGTCAGACTTGGAAGATACTTCGTTTCTTCTACCTCCTCTTGAGGAGCAAACTGCAATTGTGGAAACAATAAGGTCAGAAAATAGACTTTTTGACTCCACAATTGAAAAAGAATCCCAACGAATAGAACTTCTAAAAGAATACCGCCAAGCCCTAATATCAGAAGTTGTGACAGGGAAAATAGACGTGAGAGGATTGTAAGACGAATCATATTCAATTCAACTGTCATTGCGGCTATAAAACAAAGCACCTTGGTTTGGGTGAGCTGATGATACCAAGCGGTGCAAAATGCAAATTGCCTTTTTACTGTAAGCATTGTGGAGATGCTTTTTCCAGAACGAAATATGAAATGTTGAGGGTAAAAAAATATAATAAGTGCCCAAGATGTAGAAAGAAAGCTACCCAGTATGGTAAAATAATTAATAGCCCAATTAAAATATTTAACGGCTCCGACTATACCTGCCTTGTTGGACCATTAAAAAGATACTACTTAGAAAACATTTCTCTTTTCTGCCCAAGATGTAAAAAATCAACTCTGAAGATATGGTCAATTATATGAAAAATTACCTTGAACAAGATTTTGAAGAACACATTGAAGAACACCTTCTCAATAGTAGCTACACCTCAGCTCACCCAACCACATACGATAAATCATTATGCCTAATCCCAACCGAACTAATTGGATTCATCCAAAAGACCCAACCCAAAACCCTTGCTAAGCTTGAACTACAATACGGTTCCGAAACAGAATCCAAACTGATTAAACGAGTATCCTCAGAAATTGAAAGCAGAGGAGTGATTGATGTCCTTCGGAAGGGTGTCAAGGACAGAGGTTGCAATTTCACATTAGTGTATTTCCAACCTAAGAGCGGACTGAATCCAGACCATAAAGACCTCTATAAAGAGAATCAATTCTCAGTCATGCGTCAATTGAAATACTCAAAACAGAATGAGAACTCAATTGATATGGGGCTATTCATAAATGGCATCCCAATAGTTATGATGGAATTGAAGAACACACTCACCGGTCAGACCCATTTAAATGCGGAGAAACAATGGCAGTATGACCGTGATAAGAAAGAGCCATTATTCAGATTCAAGCGCAACCTCGTCTATTTAGCAGTTGGCAATGAAAAAGTATCAATGGCGACGAGACTAAGCGGTGGCAATACGAAGTTTCTACCCTACAACAGAGGCATTGAAAATCCCGTAAATCCAAATGGACACAAAACCTCCTATTTGTGGGAACACATCCTACAACCCAATAACATCTTAGAGTTGATTGAAAGCTTTGTTCATATCCGTATTGAAATTGAAAAAGTGTATGATGCTAAACTTGGAAAAATTAAAGAGAAGAAAAGTGAGATACTCATCTTCCCAAGATTCCATCAACTGAATGTCATTCAACGCCTCAAAGAAGCTGTCATTACTGAGGATGTTGGGCACAATTATTTAATCCAACACACGACGGGTAGTGGCAAATCACTTTCAATAGGTTGGTTGGCTCATTTACTTACATCCCTCTACAGAACTCGCACAGATACCAAGCGTATGTTTGATACTATTATCGTTATCACTGACAGAAGAATCTTGGATAAGCAAATCCGAACTACTATCAAGCAGTTGGAGCAAGTTAAGGGTGTCGTCAATGCCGTTGATAAGAACTCACAACAGCTCAAAGGTTTCCTTGAGGATGGCAAGTCACTTATCATCACAACTGTTCAGAAGTTCCCAGTCATATCTGAGGAAATCGCCAAGCTTAAATCCAAATCATTCGGCGTGATAATAGATGAAGTGCATTCATCCCAAAGCGGTGAGACATCCAAGCACTTGAAGAAATCATTATCAAAATCTGTCTTGGATGAATTTCAAGAGGGTGAGGGCAAAGAAGACCTCACAGCATTAGACCAATTGATAATGGACGAGATTATTACTCGTGGGAGTCAGTCTCATATATCCTATTTCGGTTTCAGCGGAACCCCTAAGAACAAGACTTTAGAAATATTCGGCAGAAAGAATGATGTGGGTCAATTCCTTCCCTTTGATTCATACTCAATGAAACAGAGTATAGCTGAGGGATTCACTCTTGATGTCTTGCAGAACTATACGACATATCAACGCTATTTCAAGTTGAATAAGAAGATTGAAGAGGATAAGGAATTACCTGAAAGTCGTGTCAAAAAGATGTTGGTGAAGTTCGTTGATATTCATCCACACACGATTACCGAAAAGTCAAAAATCATCTTGGAGCATTTCAACAGCCATACCTCAAAGAAAATCAGTGGCAAGGGGCGTGCGATGCTTGTCACTCGCTCACGTTTGCATTGTGTTAAGTATAAGCTTGAGATAGATAAACAGTTAAAGGCAATTGGAAGTCCATTCAGAGCTTTGGTCGCTTTCAGTGGGACTATTCTTGATTCGGATTCACATATAGAACATACCGAGACATCGTTGAATGGTTTTTCCGAAAAATTGACTCAAGAAAACTTCAAAGACCCTCAATATCGTATTTTGATTGTAAATAATAAATTTCAGACGGGATTTGATGAACCACTATTGCATACCATGTATGTAGATAAGAGAATGAATGGTTTGCAATGTGTCCAAACCTTGAGCCGATTGAATAGAACGACTCGGAGTAAAACGGATACCTTTGTAATGGACTTTGTGAATGAACCCAAGATTATTCAAGAGTCATTTCAGCCGTATTATCAAGGCACATTACTTGTTGAAGAAACAGACCCCAATAAACTCTATAACATTGAACAAGAGATTAAGAAATACGATTTATTTCATCCTGAAATTGTAGATGACTTGGTTGAAAAGTTCTACGATGAAAATGTAGCAGATGAATTGATTCAGCCCATTCTTGATACTGTGGTTGAGGATTGGAAAACTCTCGAGGAAGAAGAGCGTGAGGATTTCCGACATCAGATTCAAAGTTTCATCAGATTGTATGGTTACATCGCTCAAATTATCACATTTAAGGATATCAATTTAGAGAAGCTATATATCTTCCTTAGATTTTTAAACAAGAAGCTTCCCAAAAGGGGTAGAGATACCATTGAGGATGTATTTTCATTTGTAGATTTGGACTCCTTTAGAATTCAAAAGAAATACACTCAAAGCATTTCATTGGAAGAACAAGATGGCGAGCTGAAGCCATTCTCGACAGAAGTTGGTGGTGCTGTTGCGGAGGAGCCTAAAGATTTACTCTCACATATTATTGAAGTTTTGAATGACAGCTTTGGTGGTGATTTAACTGATGATGACCGATTGAATTTGGAGAAGATTCAGACCAAGCTTGAGGAAGATGAAGAATTACTGAAAGTTCATGAGAGTGACAATTCTGATATCAATAAGCGATTTGTATTTGACAAAGCATTTGATTCACTCTTGCAGGGATTAGTGGATGAGAGTCTTGGTTTTTATAAGAAGCTTTCGGACAGGAAGCGGAATGAGTATGTGAAGCGCATTATGTTTGAGAATTTTCTAAAGAAGGTTAGCTGATACACAGACAATGTAGCATCAAGGAGATGATGAGTATATGGAAACCACCACTATCAACCAAATAATAGAATCTGTGGGGTTAATAATAGCACCTGCATTAACAGCCCTCATTGGTTTCTACTACTATACCAAACACATCAAAACGAGAAACTCAATCGTCAATGAAGAGGAAATGCTACTTGATATCTACTTTTTAAGGGAGTTGATTGAGAAGTATAAATCTCATTGCATGGCGAAGGAGACAAAGAACCATTATATCACCTTTCGAGATGAAGTTAAGGGCAAGCTCAATTTTGACGTCCCCGATAAGAGTACAAAAAGTTATGTGAGAGGAAGGCTGAAGCACCTTAGCAAAGAAAAAGAGGAAATCGCAAAGGTTCTTGATAAAATTCAAAGCCTTGGTTGAGAATATCAATATTTCAGAGCACGAAGTCTTTTTACTCAAGTACTCTTAGGTAACAATCATAGATATAGATAGCACCCCGATTATCAATTGGGAGAAATGGTGAGGGAAGAATGACACTAAGCAATCTAAAAAGAATTGAACTACGAAAACAATGGGCTGATGAAGCTCGTGATTTCACGCCGTGGCTTTCAAGCGATAAAGGACTTGCCATGTTAGGTGAGCTACTCGGTATGGAACTGGAGCTTGAAGATACAGAAGTACGAGTTGGAAACTATCGGGCAGACATTGTAGCCAAAGATATACTTAATGACCATTACGTTGTCATTGAGAACCAATTAGAGCCGACTAATCATGACCATATAGGGAAGCTTTTCACTTATGCCGCTTCTTTCGGAGCCTCTTCACTTGTATGGATAGCAGAAAAATTTAGAGAAGAACATCGTCAAGCTATAGATTGGTTTAATGATGTAACGGTCACAGATGTGGATTTTTTTGGAATTGAAATTGAGTTACTTCAGATTGGTGAATCACCATATGCACCAAATTTCAAAATTGTTAGCAAACCAAATGAATGGACTCGTTCAATTAGAGCATCAAAACAGAATCTAACAGAATGGGATGGTGTTAAGCAACAGTATTGGACAGAATTCAATGAATATATCAGTGAGCACAAAATCCCTATTAATATTCGAAAACCACACAAAGGTCATTGGTATTCAGTAAGTCTTGGAGTTAGTACAGCGGTATTCAGTTTCACCCTCCGAAGCAATAATAAGGATATTGCTTGTGAAATAACATTAAAAGGTTCCAGCGCAAAAGAACTCTACAGCCACTTGGAAGAAGAGAGTGATGAGATTGAATCCATCATCGGAGGAAAATTGGAGTGGAGAGAGCTACCTGAGAAAAAAGTAAGCCGTATCATTTGCCGAAAAAAGATTGACCCTGCGGATGAATCTAAATGGAATGATGCTTTTGAATGGTATTCCATGATTATAGGTAAATTCAGAGAAGCTTTTGTTGAACGTGTGAAGGCGTTCTAAATAACCTACCAGGGTGTATTACTTGACAGTCTTAAAACTGATTCAACTGATAGTATTTTTTAAGGTTTAGATAATATCAAAATTTGGTTTTGCTCAATAAGATTGGATTGAAAAGCCACATTCAAGTGATATTCACAGTTCACGGCCTGAAGCTTGTAACTTCCCCCCCCTTTGCTTTAGCAAGTGTGTGTACTATGGCAAATATAACATCTCTATTTTCTTCAACATGAAGTGTAAAGTATATATCCTTTTTCTTATTGTGAGGGCGTTGATAAATACTAATCACGTTTGGAGTGTACCTCGAGTTTAAGCCAAAAGAATTTTCCCAACCAAAAATCACTGGTGAGATTAAAGCTGAATCTGGAATATTGACTATTTCTTTTTCCCTCTCGTGAGAGACATCTCCATTTTCATGAAATTTATAGCCATTGTAGTCAAAGTATCCCTTTTCTTGAATTTGTTCAACATACCTTCTATATCTACTCTCGAATGTTAGTTCTTGGATATACTGGATAGCTTTTGACATTCTATTTAGTTTATCAGTCCTGATAAAACCACTTTTGGCTTTGTACCTAAGATTTTCTCCATTTGATAAATTGATTTCGGCAATTGAATAATAGGTTGTCAAAAAGAAATTAAAAGTAAAGCTGGATGACAAATCCTGGATGGACATGATTTCTGAAATATTGTGGACTCTGCCTCGGCACATAAATTTGTCCTTACCAACCCAGTTTTTTTTGTTAACCAGTATTTTTTTTGATTTAACTGCCTTAATTTGAAATTGAACGGTGGGTGAGTTCGATGGCTCTTTTTTTTGGTCATATAAATTAGTCAACATAGTTTCCCCATTATAATAGTAATCTCCTGCAAATAGTGAATTTCAAAAGTTCAGCTATTATTGAAAACAACGTCATCATTTGTCCATTTATATTTCGTTGTCATCTTATCACTTTCAATTTACTCTCCAACCTGAGTTAATTGGCGATTCGCTTCATCCTCTTGACCATCAGCCTGAAGGGCTGAAACTAAAATTCTTCGAGCATCAATAAGTTCCGGCATCAAAGACAAGGTTTTGCGAGCTTCCCCAATTGCTTCCTTATTCTTACCAAGTTTTAAAAGCACCTTGGCAAGTTGCCAATGCAAAACTGGGTCACTTCCTCGACTAATAATCGCACTACGACAATATCGTAATGCATCCTGCCATTTCTCTTGGCTGATATAAACGTATGCCATACCATCTAATGCTGACAACCAAGTTGAATCGATACTCAATGCTTTTTTGTATTCAGTAATTGCAGAGTCATAGTTTGATTCCTTGTAATAAGAGAATCCTCGCAAACTCCACAATTCTGCCTCATCTGGATGTATCTTCAAGGCGTTATTGTATGCAAAACGGGCCTCTGCATATTTATTCTTCTTGTGATATTGAATTCCGAGGAGCCTGTTTGCTCGACAACTTTTGGGGTTAATTACCAAAGCATCCCGAATGAGACGATATGCCAATTCAATATTATTTCCATCAGTTTCTTCCCCAATGAATAGTGATTGAACGCCAATATCATCTCCAAGAAAGTCCTTAGCTTTATCAAGTAATCGCTCGACCTCTATTGCATTAATCTTATTGTTTACCTCTATATTATTCACAAGTGTAAATATTGAAAGACCAATAGCAATGAGTGAAAGCAAGGTTGGCAAAACCGTGTTCTTATCTTTTTTCATCATTCCACCCACAAAACTTTACAATATTATTCAATGAAGAAAACATGAAATAATCACATTCCTTAGATTGGATAAAAATCAGTACTGGGCATATCGCCTCGGGCTATTTGTTCATCCATAGTGGAGTAGCTAAATCCAATTATCATGTGAGATAATTTATCAAACAAAAATTCCTCATCAGATGTTAACTCATCACTCGAAGGTTCAATCTCACCATCTTTCCCATAAGCATAATTTATGTATCGTTCAATGTCATAAATAGCGTCCTTTTGAAGCTCAATCTCCTTTTTATCAATATTGAAGAACCGTTTAATAATTTTCAGACGGGACGTGCTATATCTTGGGTCAATATTCCAGCTTTGCCATGCTATATCGGGAAGCATGCGCATAGCCCTTTTCCGTTCATTGAATGATTTAGATTTAATAGACTCTAAGATTTGTATCGCAACCCAAGAATTGATAGCGTATTTTCCGAGTATTGGAAATATCATGTCATTCAACCGCTTTCATTTGAGCAATGATTTTAATAAAAGCCTCTGGCCATTTTTTATTTAATGCTGTTATCACAGCCCAATAGGCATCAGCATTAGGATTTTTGCCAGGTGCCATTTTTTCATACATGACAATATCATTGGCAACTTCTGCATAAACATCTGGATAGGTCACTGAATCACCAAGATTATGTCCCGTTAAATATTGGCATGCATCCGTAACCGCCATCACATACCTTACAAAGCTGAAGTAATTCACTGCCTGAACGCACGATAAATCATTCAACTCCATAAGATGTTCTATCTCAACTGCCTTATATAATTTTGCACCATCCACGAATGCCTCGTCAAGTCCTGCGGATTGTCCTATTGAAACAAAGATAATCACTAAAATAAGTAGTGTTTTTTTCATTTTACCTCCAAAGATGTATTTAGATAAAACAATACTGGTGTTGATATTTATGGTCTATTTTTTTTGATGGTCAGCGCAGTTCCATCTTTTTGACAGAATGAGTCTTCACTTGCAAATTCATTTCCACATTTCTCACAATACATTACCGTCTCTTCAACGACCACATGTAAGTTTTCTCCACATCTCCTACAATACTTTGCATCAGGTTTGTTTTCGGTATCACAGAAGGAGCAAATGGTGTTTGATAAATCTGTCGCAACTCGCTCGGTTCTATCAACCCTTTCAGTGGTTGCGAGTTTCTCTTCAGAATCTCTTACGTCAAGAGCTTTTTGTAAATCATGCCCACAAAATTTGCACGCAAATGAACTTTGTTCTCTTTGAAGTGAAATTTTGTTATTTGCACCACAATTAAGGCAATTAATCAAGTCTAATTTTTCAATTAAGGCTTCTTCCGCCTTTTGGATATCCTCATTTTTGTTTGAATTAGTTTTGTATCTGAGAATGTAAAATGACACAAATGTTACTAACATTAGTGCGCCATGGGTTTTGCTTTGACTACCTAATGCTTCAAATATCATCACATTAAGGATTAAGAATACAAAACATATAGATGCAGCGGGAAACTTACCCACAGCTCGCCTTACAAGTAAAAATCGAATAATTAAAATTGGTAAAAGACCGATTCCCCATGTCATTAGGAAACTAAATACGAGATTTTCATAACTTAACATAATCCTGTTACTCTTAGAAAGGTGTTAGCAATAACTGAGTAGAAAATTTGCACTTTCACTTTCACAAATGTAAGATTTTTGATATTACCCCCTTATGTGTAATAAACTTGGCTGGAAAATAGCAGAATGATGGATTAGGACAAGAGATATACAGACCATCATTGTCACCATCCCTACTGCACCGATTGAAAGCTATTAGATTTCAATTAAGGGTAACAAGCGTTATAGATAGAGAATCAATCAGCGTCACTTGCTCATTCAAAATGTTTTACCGAGTGTGAGATATTATATAGTTAACCGTGATATCTTGAATCATCCCTTCTTTTTGATACGACCGGACAGTATCTCTTTTTAGTGCCGTTCATGTGCGTCGACCAACTTTTTTAGAAACTCTACTTCCATCCGTTTCAATCTGCTAATCCTGCATCAATTATGAACTTGTACTATACAGTGTTTAGTGCAAGTGATATCTTCATATTTATTGCAATATTCAAAAATCCCATAATCTGCTGTATCCCTTTGTCACACACATATATAAGCAGATAGTCCTTGACTTATGCCAGATATTGTTGTATATTACTACTGTAAAAACAGAGTGTCTTTTTCCACTTATAATACATGCAATATTTGAAGCTAATTTTTCTATTTGGAATAAGCTCTTTACATGTTGTATTAGATTGTGCTTTAGGTTCATGTTGTATGATTACCCCCTTTTGTGATGTATCATATTATTAAAATCTGAAACCCTATTTTTTAGAAAAATCTGCTCGTTTGATTTGCAGGATATCTGCATCAATTGAATAACTATTGTCGCTTTGATGGTAGCATCAGGCGCAATCGTAATACACGTATTTTCTCACAATGGTTGTGAGGTAAATGCAAAATAACAGACACCTGCGATTCGGGGTGCAAATATAAAGGAGATTGAATTATGTATGAATTCATGCATGAAGAACAGGAGTTTAACTATACACCAGTTGGAACAGCCGAAAGTGGTAGCATGTTTGGCGGTGAAGTAGTTGAGGAAAAATATGTGAAGATGAGATTTAAGAAGTATTGCATTGATGAAATTAGGTGTCGGTTGAAAAGTCTGGAGGTGGTAATCCAAAATAGTATTGGAGAAAGGCTTTTCCATGAACTTGGTTTAGACACTTTAAGAAATGGAGATTATTTAGATGAAGGATTTGAGCCAGCCAGTAATGCCGTTCGCCGTTGGATGAAGCAACAACCCCTGGATGATGAATTAAGGAAACACTTCAATGATTATTTTGTCGGTTCTATGATAGAATTCCTTTATCCGTATGGAGAAGAGTTGAGAGTAAGGAATGCGCCAGAAATCTGGGTGAAAAAAATCTAACTATTTTCAGATATATCAAATTAAAATGCATTTTGGCGTTTCTGCTCTCTATTTATATATGGTATGAAACACATTAATACGGTGTGTTATCCAATCAAATAAATAGTGAGGCAATTATGATTGATGAAGAAGAAGATGTTATGAGGGAACTATTTCTCAAGGCATTTAATGACCTTGAAAATGCAAGTATTGTGAGATTAGGTGACTTAGACGTATCACCGGATATTAATAATTACCTAATCTGACAGGGAGGTATTAATCAGCAGATATTTAATGCAACAGGTGATGACCACTATTTGACAATAGTTCAAAATGAAGCATTGCGGTTAAATGCCCTGAAAGATAATGAATTCATATCAGAATTAGGAGCGGTTGGAAGCCAAGACAGAACTGAGGTGAAGTCAAATGAATAATAATATTCGGAATAAAAAGAAGGAACTGTTTAAGAAAGTAGAAGGGAAGCTCCAATCAATGAAGTTTTCAAAAAATAAGATATACTTGAGAGACTACAAAAATATCTGAACCACTCGTTGTAATAAATCCAGAGATGATGACTTAATGCTCAAATTATTGGAAGCAGAATTAGACCGAGTTACAAAAGCTGATTCTCTGAATTTCCTTTTGGAATTTGGATATAATCGTGATGCCGGTGCCACACGTGGTGAATGACACTATTATTAGCTTTTTTCGAAAATATTTTAAAATAAATGCAAATATTCTGTAATATTTTTCAACTCCATGATATGTATAGTAAAGAAATAAGTCATAGCCGAATTAAAAAAGACTAATGACTATTAATAAATAATAATTGAATATTGACTAAAGATAAGTAACTAATTACAAACGACTAAATAACATTTTACAAAAGCATGCGATAGACTTATTACGTGATACCAACTGTCGTCATCAGACAATTCAGTCTCATGAACTGTATTCCCTGATGACCATGCAGATGGACTGTGGTTCAATAGCTGGATTTATGCACCCTGAGAAGGTTGCTGTAAGCTTGTGATATGCTTGAAATTGATAAAATTGGGTTTTCATGGAGCCTTGATTCCAATTCTTCTTTCTGACCACTTACTGCTATTAATTATTATTAAGCTTGTAACTATATTATTTAAACTAATAAAATAATTAATAGTGAATTTTAATGAAGAATTACGAAGTAATTCTGAATTAAATAAATCAGTATCTTGATACTGATTTGAATAATACTAATAGTAATACTCAAGTAGAAGTTGAATTCTACCTAAATATTAGAATTGTATTGAACTTGACAATTGGGTCGGTGGTAGTGCCTACCACCGTGCAGAACCTTACGGTTCTGAATACACTTTAACTATTAAGAGTTAGGAAGTGGAATAGTTAGAACATCTCAACTTATGACTTCAAGTTTTGAAATCATTATTTGGGACGGAGTTGATTCTCAACTCCTTAGTGAAGAACTTCGGTTTCCCTCAGTTCTTCAATTCTACTCTTACTATTTAAACCTTGAGGAAGTAAAGCACTTCAATAGATGGTATCAGTGGATAAATGTTTTCAACTGAAACAGAGTAGCTCTCAACTCTTATTTTTAGAACCTCAGATAAACTTCGGTTCTAAAAATACAGTAACCACTCTTCAAGAAACAAGCATGAGTTCAAATCTCAATAGAAAGGAAAGCCATGAAAACTGAACGTAATATTAAAATAGGTGGGGTCTCAATGGTGGTCACGTCCACTCAATATTGAACTGTAATGTTTGGACTATCTAAAAAAAAGCATCAACTACAAATCAAAGATATGTCCTCAATCTGAAGCTCTTACAGCCAAAATAACAGCCGGTGCAACCAACGCTCTACGTGCCAGGTGAAGCCCTTCACAATCAGCTTCAATACGTTACCTTACTCTACTTGCAGAACGCCGTCAGGGTTCAAATACGGAAGCGCAGAAGGCATCTAT
>Ga0233437_1005147_pt1 | contig 14570 bp, 15 predicted proteins | sample SI_122_August201_FD_182714 | JGI IMG/M metagenome (GOLD analysis project Ga0233437, IMG submission 182714) | Seawater microbial communities from Saanich Inlet, British Columbia, Canada - SI_122_August2016_200_MG | ecosystem: Environmental > Aquatic > Marine > Inlet | place: Canada: British... | reverse complement strand
TATCCAAGATTAGAAATGTTTGCAAGGCACAATTTTAACGGATGGGATGCTTGGGGGAATGAAGTTAAAAATAGCATTGACATTAGTGAATATTACACCTAACTATTTACTTTTAAACGTTTCAATGTTTTAAAGTTTTAGTTGTAAACTGTTTATATCTTTTTTTATCATGTTACATTTTTTTGTGTATGTTTGTTTGAAATAAAAACAAATTATCATGAAAAAAGATGCTGAAAAGGTTATTAAGACACCTGAAAATGTTGTAAAAGACAAAGCTCCGAAGAAAGACAAAGCTCCGAAGAAAATTGAACAAACGCCTTCAGAATTTAAAGCTGAAATCATTGGCGACATAAACAAAGTAATTGAAAAAGTCAGTCTGTTAAGTACAATGCCAAAAGTGCAAAGTCCATTAAGACTGAGAAAAGCAAACCAGCAATTAAGATTTATTCTTCGCAAATTGATCACAAAGTAACACATGTTCAAGATAAAATTCAATAAAGAAGACTATTGGATTAGAAACAATTGGGAAGATATAACGCTTGAACAAGCAATTCAGCTTGTCAGAATTGAAATTCCTGAGAATTTACTTTCCTATTATCATTCATTATTCAAGAAAGAAGACGAAAACTTATCTTTACTTGACGAAGCAATTGAATTTCCTAAGTATTACAAACAAGTATTAGAGATTTTAACAGACTTGCCAATTGGTGATTTGTCAAAATATGAATTGTATACAATATATAGAACTTACTTAGAGTCAATTATCATAGGGCTTCATATCGCGGTTATTGATTATGAATACAAGAAAATAGATTCATTCGAATACAAGAAAGAAAAGTATTATCTGCCAAAAGATGCAAACATTCTAGGGCATGAAATTCCAATGAATGAAGAATCAATTGGCGCTTTCACTGACTGTTCCACTTTATTGATCGCTGCCGATGGTATTACGCTAAAGAGATATGAGCATATTTCTTCAGTTATTGCAATTCTTTGCAGAAAGAAAGGTGAAGTTTATGGTGTTGAACGAAATGACACTGTTAATTTTATTGATGAAGACGCATTGAAACGAGCAAACGATTTTATGGATTTGCCGATGGATATTGTTCATGAGGTTTTTTTTTGTTTGATAGAACTTCAAAATACATTCAGCAAACATTCAGAAATATTTCAAGACCTGACCCAAAAGGACGTTCAAATGGTTTAGGATGGTATCCCGCAATAGTTCTTGCTGCTGATAATAGAATTGAAATGATTGAAAAGGTTTTAAATATGAAAATGTATACAGTATTAAAATATATTGATTATAAATTAACAGAGCAATGACAAAGAAAACAATCACAAATATAAAAGCAGCATTTGAAGCCGTTTCTGTTGTTGGTCTTGATTCATTTCAGTTTTCAACTCGTGATACTGTCAATAAAGTTCATGCAATAGACTATCCTGTTTTGTTGTTTCTTGTTCCTGATTCTGTTATTGCTGACCCAAAAGCAGATGAAGGAAGTGATACTTGGAACATTGAGCTATGGTTCATGAAGCCAAGAACAAATACAAACGAAACAATTGACACTTATTGGAGTGATCTGAGTGCAATAGCTGACTTATGGATTCAAACATTTTTCACCGCTGCAAATATCACATACATTCTAACAAGTGAAATTTCAAGACAATTTATGGAAGAAGTTGGTCAAGACAAATGTGCTGTTGTTTCATTGTCATTTCAAATGAAAGCATTATGCAGTTAGAGAGCATTAAAATAATTGCCACAAATACAATCATCCAAAAGATCAAGGATGAATTCAAACTACAAGGGCATAGTTTATCAGGTGCATTTGAGCAAAGTCTTCGTGTGATTGTTGAAAAGACGCCAGAAGGATTCTCTTTGATTGGTCGTGGTAATCATTACGGTGGGATTCTTAATTCAGGTGTTGAAGCGCAAAAGATACCTTATAGCGGGAAGACTGGTCGTGGTGGTACTTCACTATACATTGAAGCATTAAGAAAGTTTGTTGAAGCACGTGGAATGGCTTCAGGAAAAGAAGCGCTTTCAATAGCTTTTGCAATTGCAGCAAAACAAAAAAAGGAAGGGCTGCCAACAAATGCTTCAAAACGATTTTCAAAAACGAACAAAAGAACACAATTCGTACAAGAAGGAATGAAGAAAAGCTTGCCTGATTTCAAAGCTCAATTGTCGAATTTAATGAAGAAAGAAATAGTTGATTCACTAAAAAAAGGAACGAAATGAAAATTAAAAGAAAAGACTTAGCGCAATTGTACAATGGTATGATTGAATGCCAAAAATTAGCAGGAAGAAAGTTTGCAGTTACAATTCATTCAAACGCTGAAAGAATAGGCAAAGTAATTGAAGAAGTCAACGCTGTTGCGTTTGCTAAAATTGAAGCAAATCCAGAATACGAAAAAGAATTGTATCTGCTAAAACGTGAACACGCTGACAATGACAAGAACGGCAGACCATTGAAAAATGGAAATGAGTTTGTTATTAAAAATAAGTATTTGAAATATAGTCGAGCAAAAGAAAAGCTTGATAAACGTTTTCCAGAATATGTTGCAATATTGCAGGAAAGAAAAGCAAAAGTTGACAAGATGCTTGAAGCAAGTGTTCGTATTCGATTGAAGAAAATATCAAAGCGAAGGTTGCCGGAAGAAATAACAGCAGCACAAATGAAGCAAATTGAATTGATTATTCGCAAACTATTTTAATATAAAGAGATGAAAGAATTTATTGGAATTTTAGTATTGATTTTAGCACCAACAATTGCAGTATTACTTGGTAGAATTGAAGCTTGGTTGTTTAAATACAAGTATTCAAGCAAATATTCAAATGATGAAAAGAACTTACACCCGTTGTTTGTTGCGCTTAGAGTTGTGATTGTTGTTGTTGTTTTCCTGCCGTTGTTGCTTGTCGCTTATCAATGGGAATGGTTCCTTTTGATCGGATATGTTGTTCTGCAATTTAGCTTCTGGCACGATGGAATTTTGTATTGTAGTTTTAATAATTGGAACAAAGAAATTTATCAAAACAGATGGCGTTCAGCTCCAATTAAATCTTCACCTTTATCATTTAAGTATGGTATTAGAGACATTTTATGGGCGTTTTCACTCATGACAATGATAGTTTATTCGACTATTGTCTATACAACAGATTTGCACGGAACATTGTATTTTGCTTTTTATATTGTAATATATTTCCTATCAAAATTTATCACAAATAAGTCATGACAATTTCAACAGTAAGTTCGCCAGATACAAATTCAAGCGTTTATATTCCGATGCTGTTCACAATGTCGAGTGGTCGCTACAACGCAAGCCCTTCGAGTGTGAATCCGACTTCTGTCACTGATTCTTCAGGGGATGCTTTGTTCACAAAGGTTGCTCATGGTTTATTGACTGGTGATATTGTTTTGAATGCTTCTTTTGCGACTTCAACAACTTATAATGGTTATTTTTCAGTATCAAAAATTGGTGCAGACACATTCAAACTTCTTGATGTTGACGGTGACGAGCTTGCCTATGATACAAATGACGTTTCTGGGACTTATACGCTTGACAATCATAATAGGAATTTCCAGTTAAAATGTGAAATCAAAGAAAGTTTAGGTTCAACAATTTTAAACACAAAAAGAATTGATGTAAATTCATCCGCTCAATTTGTGCTTGACGTTGCAAATGTTCTGAAGACATATTTGAAAAAAGACAAAACAGGACATATTGCAAATGTTGGCAGTCATACTGTTGACGATGCTGACAACTCGTATCTTGAATATGAAGTTGATTTCACAGAAGAAATTGACGGTCTTTCAGGTGCAAAGGTTTCGCTTGATACGTCAACAGTTAGTTCACTATATGGGTTTTTGATTGTTCTTCAATATACAGATACGCAGAATATTGATAAGTATGTGATGGAAATTGATGGAATACCTCCAGCAGTTTTAAGCGATTTTTTAACAGACAACAAGTCAATGTTTTTCAGTGCGACTTCATACGGTTTTTTGCATTTTATTACTGACGCTGCCGCTGCCGTTTTAATTACATATCAAGCGTACAATAACGCTTCATTATTAGGTAGTGGAAATTTGATTGCTTCACCATATTACACTGGAATAAGAGGATTTGGAAGAATAAATTTTGCGACAATTATCGCTGCTTATGCAACAGCTAACAAAGTAACATTAAGAGTTGAAGACGGTGGCGGTGAAATATATTCGGAAACAATTACTTTCAATTTAAAAACAGTAAATTCAACAACAAAAGAAATCTATTGGCTCAATGAGCGTGGTGGCGTTGATATGTTCTTCTTCACTGGAAAGCATATAAAATTTAATTCAGTAGAAAAGCAAGCAATTGAAATGCAATTGCAAAGTGGATATACTTATTTAGATCGAGGTAAAAAGATCACAGCGCAACAACTCGAAAACGGATGGGAATTTGTAGCTGACAATATCACCCAAACTTTATATGATTGGCTGATTGAAATCATGAACAGTCCAGAAGTATTCATAAAAGAAACCATTGCGTCTGTTGATTATTTAATACCATTAGTCGTGACAACTGAAGAAATGAATCTTCAATTACGTGAAACAAAACTATTTAAGTTTAATGCGTTATATGCAAATAGACAAAAAGCAATATGATTGAGATAAAAATAGCAGACGAAAATGTGGATTTTGAACTTCAAGAAATTGAAGTTTCAAAACAACTTGCTGACTTTGAAAGGTTAGATACTCGCTATTCGACTTCATCAAGACAGATCAAGCTAATTGCAAGCGATAGAACACGAGATGTATTAGGACACTATGAAGATATTAACAGTGCAGATGCAATTGATGACACTGTATTGAAAGAAGTCAAAATTCTTATTGATGGAGAAATCAAATTCAAAGGCAAACTAAAAATATTAAAGGCTGTATTTGACGAGAAATCAAAATCTGGATATTATGATATTCAAATGATTTCAAACAATGGAGATTGGGCAACGCAATTGAAGTCAAAATCAATGCGAGATTTAGACTTGTCTGATTTAGATCATAGTTATGACATTGACACAATTCTTGCATTGAATACAGCTTTCAGCACTGATAAAGATGTTTGTTATCCGCTTGTTCATTATGGTGCTTTCTCAGGCGGAACAACTGCTGGCGGTGATGAAAAAGTAAGTACAAAAGATTTATATCCAGCATTAAGTTTACAATTGTTAATCAAAAGAATTTTTAACGAAATAGGCTGGACGTTATCAAGTTCATATTTGTTTGATACAGCGGATGTAAATTACAAAAAGATACTACCGTTTACTGGTTATCTTCTTGAACATAGTCAAAATGAATACGGTTTTTTGGATGCTCTTGGATTCGCTGCAACAAGTCCAATAAATGGCATTCCAGCTGGTACTGGTAATAGATATACATCTGGGAAGTTCATTCGAACTCTGACAGCAAGACCAGCTTGGAGTCCAGCCGCGTCAACCGTTTCACAAAGAGGATATAGAATTGTTCGAGATTGCAAAGTTAATATTTATTTGAAATCGTTCTTATTAGGTTCAACAATTCCAGACTGTCAAATGTATGTTTCTATTTTTGATGAAAATGATGTTGTAAAAACAACTTACAGCAAGTCACATACAAATGTATTTGGAGCAAGTTTGACAATATTTCCGAAATATGTAGACGTGAAAGCTGGTGACAAAATATGTTTTTCATGGCTTAATTGGAGTTCTGGCACTGGACATCATGTTGTGAATGTTACACAAGTAAATTGTAATATTGAAGTAATAAATCAAAATGCTGGCGTTGATTCAAATGAAGTCTATGATTTAGCAAACAATTTGCCAGACATGACACAATTCGACTTTATGAAAGGGATTATGAACTGGATAGGGTTGATTCCTGACGCTGACAGTGATGCCAGAAGCATTTCTTTAGAATTATTCAAAGAATATTACGGATTAAGCAAAGACGCTGAAGACTATTCAAACAAGCTCGATATAAATGGCGAATTGATAAGTCAGAACTTAGAACTTGCAAGAAAATATTTATTCAGTTATAAGAATGATGATGAATATTTCATTGAGCAATTTAGAATCCAAAAAGGTTTTGATCTTGGAACACATGAAGAAACAACAGACACTTTGTTGACTTCTGATATTAAAGAATTTCAAGCGTTTTTCAGTGCAACATTATCAAGAATAGCAACTGATATAAATCTTGATGCTGAACAAATACCGCATATTTGGAGACAACCAGCAGACGCAACAACAATTCCAGACAAGAAAACTGAATGGAATCATAGAGTATTACAATGGGTTGGCAATGTCAATCTTGCTGGCGGTCGATTGCTGACATATTATAAAGACGAAGACGCATCCGACTTAGAACTTGACAACTTTTGGACTGCTCACTTTGTTCAATCTGACTATTCTGTTAATCTATCATATAAAAGCTTTCTTCATGGTTACGGCTATTATGATCAATCATTTGGTTGGTTAGTCAAACTATACGAACAATCAAAAAAGAGAATTTGCAAACTATTGATTGACGGAAATACATTTGACACTTTTGATTTTTCGAAAGTTGTTCAGATCAATGAAAACTATGAACCTAAATATTATTATGTTCAAAGATTAGGTGATTTTAGTATAATAAATCAAAGAAGTATTGAAGTAGAATTATACAAATATATTGGAACTTATGTAGAAGCGGAATTACAAACATTTATTCAGTACAACAATGACATTGATATAATCGTATGATAGAAGACATTATATTTCGGATAGACTTTGTCGGCACAAAAGAGCAAGACCAAGAACTTAGCAAGATCAATCAGACTTTAAAGTCAATAAAAGATCAGGAAAAGCAATTGAATGCTGCTTTCAAAGCTGGTACAATCACGCAAAAACAATACAATCAAGAACTAAGTAAGCTTGGAAAGACTTCAACTGTTTTAAGCGCTGAAAAGAATAAGCTGAACAATATAATTCGCCAAGAAAACAAGCTTTTATCTTCAACAGCAAAAACACTTGGACAAGTCAACGCACAATTAGCAATCGAAAAAAGAAGACTTCTTGACATTGAAATTGGTTCAAAAGCATTTGATAAGCAGACAGCGAAAATAAAGAAGCTTGAATCGCAAGTCAGAAGCGCCAACGGGCAAATGGGACGTGGTACTTCTTTTGTCGGTGAATATGGAAAAGCTTTCACAACAGCAGCGGCAAAAATCGGTGGAGTGGTATTAGCACTTCGCACCGTTGGAAGACTTCTGTCTGGAATTACAAAAGCTAATACAGGGTTCGAACAATCGTTAAAAGATTTAGGGGCTATCACTGGCGCAACTGGTAAAGACTTAGAATTTTATGCCAAAAAAGCGAAAGAATTCACATTTGAGACTAATCAAAGTGCCTCTGAAATACTTGAAGCTTTTAAACTTGTTGGTAGTGCAAAACCTGAGTTATTAGGGAATGCAGAAGCACTTGCAGAAGTAACAAGACAAGCGATAACATTGAGTGAAGCAGGTGGCATTGAGTTGACAGATGCCGTTGACGCTTTGACAATATCGCTAAATCAGTTTGGCAAAAACGCTGGAAGCGCTGCCACGTTCACTGATATTTTAGCAACAAGTCAGCAAAAAGGAACAGCTCCTATTAAGCAACTTGCAGAAGCAATGGTCAATGCTGGTGGTACTGTTCGTGCTTTCGGTGGAACATTTGAAGATGCAAACGTTTTAATTCAAGGATTTGCAAGCGGTGGTGTTCTTGGGGCTGAAGCAGGGACACAATTAGCAGGGGTTCTTTCGAAACTTGCAAAAGTCGAGCAAAAAGAATTCAATCCACAATTCACGAATTCTATTGATATAATTGATAATTTGTCAAAGGCAAATTTAACGTACACAGATTTAATAAACTTAACAGATGTACGTGGCGCAAAATGGTTAACTACTTTAATTAATCAAAATGAAGTTCTTCAGAGATTAAAAGACAATCTTAATGGCGTTGGTTCGGCACAGGAACAAGCCGCTCAAAGATCGGACTCTTTAGCAAACGCACAGGGACGCTTTAACAATGCCTTGCAAGTTGTTGTGACTTCTGAAGATGGTTTGAAAGGCGTAACAAAATTACTTGATAGATGGAGACTTAAAATGGACGTTCTTCTTGACCCTCAATATACTACATTATTAGAAAGATTATTTCTTTCAGATACTAAGTTGAAAGAATTAGAAATTGAAAGAGGAGAAGCCGTAAAACAGAAAAAAGACGTTGCTATTGAATACGGTTTAATAATTGATGAAAATGCAGCAAAGGAAACAAAAGCAAACACGAATGAAATCATTGAAATAAAACAATTAACAGACGAAGAAAAAGCTGAAATTGAGAAGCGCAAAAAAGCAAAAGAAAAAGCGATTGACGAAGAAATAAAAAGAATAGATAAAGCCGTAAAAGAAGAAAATGAAGCTCGTGAACGAGGTCTTGCTTTCTTTCAAAAAGTCGAAGATGATAAATTGCAAGACTTAAACGATAGCATTGACGAAGAAAACGAAGCACGCGAACGAGGTCTTGCTTTCTTTCAAAAAGTCGAAGACGATAAGACGAAAGACGCGGAAGAAGAACAAAAGAAAAGAACAGAAAACGAAGCGCGTGAAATTGAAGCACGTCAAATATTGATTGGAGAAAGTATTGAAGCAACACAACAAATATTATTAGCATCTATTGAAAGAAGAACAAACAAAGAAAAAGAACTTCTTCAAAAACAGCTTGATGATCAAACAATAACACAAGAACAATTTGACGAAAAAACAATTGAACTTGAAAAGAAACAATTCGAACGTGAAAAGAAAATAGCTATTGCAAGAGCATTGATTGAAGGGGCTTTGGAAATAGCACGAATCAATTCAAATGCTGGTGTGAATGCTGACTTGACCCAAACACTTAGAATATTATTAACCGCTGCCGCTGTTGTTCGTACGACTGCTCAAATAGCTACAATAAGCACTCAGCAATTTGCAACTGGTGGTATCGTTGGCGATGCGAACATTCCAGAACAATCAAACGGAGACAATGTATTTGCAACACTCAGAACGGGTGAAGTTGTTTTAAACGAAACACAACAAAGAAGGTTAGGGGGTGCAGACACATTTAAGAAAATTGGTGTGCCTGGATTCATTGACGGTGGTCTTGTTCAAGCTCCAAACATTCCAGCTGGACTTGCATCTGGTTTTGATGCTGAAAAACTGTCTTTGAATATTGCAAAGCAAATGCAAGCAATTAAAGTGATAGTAACTACTCGTGATATTGCAAATGGATTAAAAGCAGAAGTAGTTTTAAATGATAACTCAAAATTATAACATGGAATTAGAAAGAACAGTTAAAAATTTTTTAAAAGAAAACTATCCAAACAAAGTTGACGAAACACTTATTAACTATTTATGTGATTCTGGAATAATTACAATGAAATCTGCTCGTGATGTAATTGCGAAGAATGATTTTTACAAGAGATTGAAAGACGGTCAAAGTATTACAAGTGCAATGTTTCACACTTCATGGGATTGGCTTTGTTCTGAATCTTTGCTTCGCGATTTAATAAAAAAACAAAAAAGTACAAAAAATTGTATAAATAAAGTTTAATTGTAATATTATATTTACATTTTTAAGATATACGTCTATGAAGAAAACTTGGTATAAAATTGTAAGTTCAGCAAATGAAACTGAAATAAAAATCTTCAATGAAATTGGATATTGGGGCGTAACTTATGAAGAATTTATTGCAGAACTTGACGCGATAAACAACAATATTAAGCTAAGAATCAACAGTCCTGGTGGTTCAGTATTCGAAGGGCTTGCTATTTATGACGCACTTGAACGACACAAAGCAAAAGGATATGAAGTCAATGTATATATTGAAGGAACAGCCGCTTCGATGGCTTCAGTGATTGCAATGGTTGGAAATGAAATTACTATTTCAGAGAACGGACGCTTTATGATTCATGAAGCCGCTGGAATGGCTTTCGGCACTGCAAAACAAATACGAGATACAGCCGACTTGATTGAAACTGAACAAGACAAACTTGTTAATATATATAAGGTAAAGAACAGAAAAGAAAAAACACTTGACGAAATCAATGATTGGTTAGTTGCTGAAACATGGTTTCATGGGGCTGACGCTGTTGCGAATGGATTTGCAGACAAGACAAGTGAACCTTTGAAAATTGCAGCTTCTTGGGATTGGGAAGAAATAACATCAAAGTATAATTTCAAAAATGTTCCTGACTCTGATAATAATAGCAATTCGATTCTTGATGCTGTTAAAAATATTACAAAAGAAGTTGTTGAAGAAGTTAAAAAATTTGTATCAAATAAAAACAAAGTAATGAATAAAGAACAAGCATTAGCAAAGTTAATTTCAGAAGTGGAATTGACCAGCGAAGAAAGAAAAGAAATTCATGAAATCTTGAACAAAGAAGCTGAAGTAATTCAAGCAGAAGTGACAGACGAAATGAAAGCAGAAATTTTAAAACCGGTTCAAGAAAGTATTCAAGCAATTGAAGCGAAATTTGAATTGAAAGAAGGCGAAACTGTTGAAAATAAAATTGATGAGTTAAAATCAGAAATTGAAACATTGACAACAGAAAAAGCAAGTCTTCAAGCAACAATTGACGGAACAACAATAATTCCTAAAAATGAAGGCGACAATATTGATGGAGACAAAAAAGAACATCCATTTGACAAAGTTGCTGACGAAATGAAAAAGGAAGTTTCGTTTTAAAAAGTTTATAACAAAAAACAAAAATAATCATGAAAAAATTCATTCAAAAATTATCATTCAGCGCAATTTTGACGCTGTTAATTGCTCCTATTTTAGGAGTCGCGACTTTAGGAGTCGCAGCGATTTTCGCTTTTAGCTTTTTATTAAGCTTTTTGCCTGGTATTCCTGGCGCTACAATGGCGAGTATCATCACAACTTCAGTCACATGGACTGGAAAACAGAATGTTGACGTATTTATTAAGCCACTTTTTATTGGCGAGAATCCTTTGACACAAGTTGGAATTAGAGTCATTCCGAATGTTCAATCAACTTTAAAATTGAATTATTTTGGTTCGTTCAAAAATGTTTTGAAAGCGTATTCAAAAGGTTTTAGCGCTGCTTCTGGTGGCACATTCACACAGAGAGACTTGACAGTTTATCGTCTTAAAGGTGAATTTTCACAAGATGCACAAGAATTTTATCAAACCGTATTTGAAACAGCATTGAACAAGGGTGTTGAATGGAATGATATTTCTGGTACAATGCTAGAAGGAATCATTATCAATCTTTTTATTGATGCAATTCAAAGAGACATTTTCAGACAATTCTGGTTAGCAGATGAAGACAAAGAAACTGTCACTGGTTCACCTTTAATTTATACTGGAACAGCTGACACAAACTATAATATGTTTGATGGAATGTGGAAGATAATCTTCGACAATGCCGCAACAACACCAACTTCAACGCAGATTAAGAAATTTGCATTTAGTCACGGTTCAGTTGCACAAGTTGACACAGTTACTTTGACAGGAACTTCAGGAACTTGTAATGTCACATTCAATGGGGTTGCTTATCTTGCTACATTTGCAACAAGTTTAACCGTCACAACCGCTGCTTTTGTTACTTCTCACGCTGCCGCTTTATTATTACGTGGTGTTGTTGTGACAAGTTCAACAGATACGATAATTTTCACTTCAAGTGTTGCTGGACAGCCATTTACAGCCGTCACAATTAGCGCTGCCGTAACAGGTGACTTGACTGGTACAAGAGCCGCAACAACAGCAAACACAGCTCCGAGTGATCTTGCAACAGATGAAGCTTATACAATGTTGATGAATATGTTTGATAATAGCCCAAGAGTATTGACATCAATGAAAACAAACGAAAAAAGATTCTTAGTCACTGACGATGTTTATACAAACTATCTTGAAACACTTGAAACACTTGGGACAGAAGCAGCCAATAAAATGCTTGTGAACGGTGTAACAAAGTTAATGTTCAGAGGTATTGTTGTTGAATCAATGGGATGGGGTGAATACTTAGACGCTGATTTTCCAACTGGTTATCCTTCACGTATTATTTATACAGCGGACAACAATCTTGCAGTCGGAATTGATACCAAAGACGAGTTTTCAAAAACAGAATTCTGGTACAATAAAGACGAACAAGAAAACAGATACAGAACACAATTCAAAATGGGTGTTCAGTATACACATAATGAGTTATTTTCAGTAGCATTTTAAAAAAAAAGAATGAAATTATTCATGAAACTTTTAACAATTAGCCTGTTCATAGGAGCGGGCTTCTTGTTAAGTCAAGGCGCTCTTGAAGCAGGAACGCTTGCAGCTTTAACGGCTGGTTATACTTATACAAGCGCCACAAAATGCAGACGTGGTTCTATTCAGAAGCTATACATTGCAGGTCTTGACGACCTGACATCATTCACACTTGTATCTGGTGAACATGGTTACAGTAATATAACAATGGTTTCAACTAAACTGTTCTATGTATGGACGTTTCAACCTGATCAGGCTTACGCTAAATGGGAAGCAAACGAAGTCGAGAACGGCAAAGATACTTACAACACAGAAGTCAGTATTTATGTTCCACAAATTGGCGCTACTATATTGGAGCAAGCGCAAGAACTGGCAGACACTTGTGGGCTTGTTGTTATTGCAGAATTCTATGATACAGGTACTTTCAATTCGAATTCACAGACAACCAAGCTTGTATTTGGTTATGACGAAATTGATCTTAAAACAATTGGCGTTCAGGCACATATCAGCGGAGATAGTGGCGAAAATAGAGAAGCTGCAAATGGCGTAAGTGTTGTGATTAAAGGGAAACAATCAGAACTTCCTTATTATTATGACAGTGGTACAAATGCAATTCCTATTTCTTAATGAGTTGCTGTTTACATGAATTAAGTAAATTATTTGAACTCATGAAAGATAAAATCACTGTTTTAAAACCAGAATACATAGGGAAGAAGCTTTTCATTAGTGGAAAAGAAATTGAATTATCATTGACAATGACTGACAAAGACAAGAAGAAAGTTATTGTTCACGATGTTCGAAATCAGAAATATTTTTATTTTAATGAAAAAGTCGTTCTCAATGTGAAAGAATCTGAATAAGATGCCACACAAAGAAACGAAAGGAAAGCTTGAAGAACTCAGAACGAAAGGGAAGATCATCGACTATGAAATAATTAGTCTTGATGTCCCTGACGTTCCTGACGAAGAACAAGACAAACGACTGATAACAACAAAGTACGTCCCATTTGGTGCTGATAATTTGTTTCCACAACATCTTGGAGCATTAGCACGCCAAAGCGTATATCATAGAAGTTTATTAAATTCAAAAAAAGTCTATTCACAAGGCACATTTGACGTTGAAAACGCTGACGCTTCAGTGATTAAGTTCTTAGCTGAAAAAAACGCAAGAGGTGAAACTTTCAGAAGTATATTTGATAAACTTCTGATTGATAAACTTCGTTTTGGTAATGAGTATTTGTTAATAATTGCAGACAAAATTGAACATCTTGATTCTTCAAAATGTAGAGTTGGTAAAGACAATGAAAGTATCATGTTTCATCCTGACTGGACAAACTTTGAAGCAACGAAAAATAAGACTTTAGTTTTTGCCAAATACCCGAAAGAAGATATTGTCAGAAAATATGACGGAACACCTGCAAAAAACGGTGACAAGATCAAAAAAAGCGTCTATCATTTCAAGCAATATGAACCAGAATTTGATTGGTATGGTATTCCTGAATATATTGCTGGACTTGATGTTGCTGGCATTGCTTATAAGACAAATAAATGGCAGCTTTCACAGTTAAACAACTCGTTTAAAAGTCCTGGTCTTGTCGAGATAGTTGCGTCAATGTCGCCAGAAAATGCAAAGAAAGTAAAGAAGTCAATCAAAGACACATACACTGGCGAAGGCAACAATGATCAAGTTGTTGTCATTATCAAAGAGCCTGGAGCAGAAGCAAGTTCTTACACTCCATTTATTCACAAGATGGACGGAGATTGGATTGAACTTAATCAATTATCATTAACAGAATTGGTCATGGCCCATGGTTGGTATAGGAGCCTGACAAGCATCCCTGACAACACTGGCTTCGACACAACACGCATCTTGAATGAATTCGACATTGCAAGCAAAATAGCCGTTCAGCCTATACAAGAATCAATCCTTGAGCCTATTAGAATGCTAATGGCTAAGTATTTCGATTTGTCAGGTTTAAAGATGATAAATGTGCCGCCTTTAAGTATGATTTCTAGCATTGATATAAACAGAGTCACAAAGATTTATGAAGGTAGAAAAATTGCTGGCTTGCCTTATGATGAAGAAGACGTTTCACAACAAAAGTATATAATAGAAGCAAATGGCATTAGTAACAGGAGCGGAAATAGTAACTAAGATTAGTCAGTTTACAAATACTGAAGCGGCATTGTTCAAGAATGAATATATTGTTGCGGCACAGCTTGAATACTTGAAACCGACACTTGGAAATGACTTTTATGATGAAGTTGTT
>Ga0233437_1005145_pt1 | contig 14571 bp, 11 predicted proteins | sample SI_122_August201_FD_182714 | JGI IMG/M metagenome (GOLD analysis project Ga0233437, IMG submission 182714) | Seawater microbial communities from Saanich Inlet, British Columbia, Canada - SI_122_August2016_200_MG | ecosystem: Environmental > Aquatic > Marine > Inlet | place: Canada: British... | reverse complement strand
CAAATCCCTACACAGATACAATGAGTTCTGATTTTCAAGCTATGATAAATAGAATGGTTTATTCAGGTAAATATCACATAGAAAGTGCTGGGATATATACCAACCGAAACAATAGACATCGACGACATATGAGATATTTCGGTAAGCCTGAACATGTAGTGATAAGGCAATCTAAAGGTGAAAGTCATCCTCAGTTTCGCTTCAAAAAATCTATAAAAGACCGCGCATCATATTATGCCTATAAATTTGCATTGCAATACTTTTCTACTCTTTCTAGTTTTTATAAAAATGTATTAAGGTTAAGCCCTACAACTCAAAGTAGTTGACATCTGTCGAAATAATACCAACAAAAGACGTCATTATAATTAATTTTCAAAATATGAGAGTTAAAATAAAAAAATAAAGACCCTATTTATTTGTTGAATAATTGCTTTCCAATTTTATATATTGCAATCGGAGCAGCTATACATAAAGCCTTTATTCCAACTTGAGCAGAATCCATAGCTCCAACGTTATGCCATTGAGCAAGATCAGGGGCAAACGCATATAGAGCAGCGACAGCTGGAATTAAACGTCCACGAGTAAGCATAGCAAGTCCTGCTCCCAAAGCAGATGCGGTATATGGTGTTGCATTTGCTGTAACTATATCTGGCATGACTGCACCGCATGTGGTTACTATTTTTGTAACTCCTTCGTATAATGCTACAGCTGCACCTGTACCGACAACAACTTCACCAATACCATGCAACATTGTTGGAGCCCCTCTTTCATCGGATCCTTTATTCACGTTCACAGCAGGGAACCTTCCTCCTTTAATAGCAGACTGTAAAGAAGAAGCCAAATGCTCAATCATTACTGAAGCACTTTTACTAGCAGCCACACTACGAGTCATTGCTTCCAAATGAGGAATCGTACCTGTTTGTCTATAATAATCATCTAATGTAGTTGCAATACCATCAAATGCATCTATTGCACCAATATGATTCTCAGCTCTATCGTGTACTGCAGAACAAAGCGTGATAAGATATTTAGCATTAATAGGCATACGTGCGGCCTGCCTTGCCATTCTATGTGCTCCTTTTATTGTTGCAGGACTACTGTTTCCTAGTGTCTCTTTATACCATCCTACAAATGTATCCAAATCAACAGGTGCTCCAGCCTCAAACCCAACTGTTTTCAATTCTGAATCAGGTGTTGTCACAAGTTCTTCTATAACCATTCTAGCTGCCGTAGTAATATCTGATGACTTATCACAATACGGTGCCACTTGAGCTCGAACTGAAATAAAATCTTCAGCACTTGGAACTTTTCCTAAAGTACTTTTCATCAAATTTAATTTTTCTAGTGCATCTATTACACCGTTTTTATGTACATCATTAATATCACCATCTGAACCACTTAGTATAGATGTTGCCACTGTAGCTACATATGAAGTAGGAACTCCAAGCGCTGTAGTCCATCCCATGACCTCGTCAATACGACCCTTAGTATCTTCAAACGTAACTCCACGTCCCCCATATGATTTTAATAACTGAAGCATAGGTGATTCTTCTTCTGAAACTGGTGCATACTCAATTTCGCCTTCTACTTTAACCCTCTCTGCGTCAGCAATCAATAACTCAATTGTAGGAGGTATTGTATCACTTACATGATTTTCCCCATCTAATGTTTTTTCAACAACATTCCAAGTAGCAATTAAATCTCTTGGATGCGGAATACTTATTTTTTTATCTGGGAATTGATTTAGGCCCTCGATAAAATGCCCAACAGAATCTGGTAAGGCACCCGGGGATGTGAAATCTTCGTCTTTAGCTTCTTTTATGAATCCCAATACATAATCAACTGATATAAGACTTCCTGCAAAATCATCAGCTGTTTGTTTACCAAATTCAAACGCTTCTTTAGGCTCTATTTTAGGAAATATTTCTCTATACACAGCTGTAAATGCTAATGTAAGTGAAACAGTCTCACTTGCATCCGCGTATACCACTTCAACTGCATCAGGAACTCGTTTATCAACAGCAAACTCCCTACTTACAAGGTCAGATAGTGCAGACGCTAAAAAAGTAGAGGCTAAATATATCTCATCATCTTTAGCCTTATCTTGATTTAAGTCAAATAGTTGTTTTGCTCTATCCTTGAGCTCTGATGAACTAGGCAAAGTGCTGTGATTATCATAAAACTGACCGAGAACATCTAAAAAGTTAGCTACACTCTCACCAATTACTGGTGCTGCAGAATCTAATCCTTTTCCTTCAGCATCATATTCTAATCTAAAGTCAGCGAAAATATCTGTAATATCGTTCACATAATCTTCTTCAAGTCTATTGCGCAAAGCAGCATCTCCAATCATAATTGCAGCTTCCATATAGTCAGATGCACTCTCTTTAAAACCGTTATCTGAAAAAATATTTGCAAGCTTAATCGTATCTATTCTACATAATGATTGTTCAAGATATTCTACTTCATTTGCATCAGAAGACTTCTGTCTAAATCCAAATTCAATAGCTGACGTGAGAGTTGCAACTAAATCACTTGGAGATTTGTAAGCATCATTCCCTTCTTCGGTCCATCCATTTATTACTCTAGTTTGATTGCGAAGCCATACAATATTAGGTACATTCTTGCTATCATCACCCACATCAGCCACGTATTGTAAAAGAGTTTGAACCCCTGTAGAAACATCATCAATTTTTCCTTCGGTTTGATCTACTAATAATTCTGCGACATCCTGGCAATATTTTGGACTCAAACCTGTAGAAACAGCTACTCCTGCAATAGCAAGCCCTGCTCCTTCAGTATCTCCTTTGAATGCTTGAAATGCGTCAATGAATGCTTGCGCTTTAATAACACCTGGAGCTTCTGCATGATATGATCCAGAAAATTCAGTAACATTTTGTGGTTTAAAGTCAAACGTGATTCTATCCGCTAATCGTCCAGCAACTTTTGCAAGAGGTAAAGGCTTTCCTCCTCCACTAACATTTATAGATTGTAAGTTTGTTGCAATATAATCTTCATTAGGAACTTTGCCTTTTGGAATTTGACCTGCTACAGCTACAAATACGGTTCGCATAGCATCAGTCCATGCTTTTAAATGACTAACTCTATTACTACTATTGTTCCTATAATGACCCTCATCAAAGGTTATAAGCTTACTACTTGCCCGTAAACCATTAAGTACAGGAGCAACTAAATCACTTTTTAGTCCTAATCTCTCTGCTAATATTATACTATCCTGTGCTGATTGTTCCAGCTTATCATGAGTTGATCCTGGGATTGCTTTGGCCAAGACATCTACGATTTCATGTAATTCTACCATTTCACAGATAGGAAACACTTAATTCTATTTAAATGTAATCTCTAAATAATGGTATCACTTATAGAAATCTAAAAAATAACAAATAAATTCGACTAAAACCATTCATCTCATAAAATTTATGAGCATGCTTTCGATATCCAGCCGAAGTAAGAACCATAAATTTACATGAGCGCTTTTTTGCAGCTCCAATCAGCCTACTAAGAAGTTTCTTTCCAAGGCCCTTTCCTCTGTATTCTTTAGAAATTACAAACCGTGTTATACAGCTCACAAATCCAATTGTCACGACTTTACCAAGTCCAATGAGTTTTCCATTGTCTCGTACGATAACAAACACTTCTCGTTTTAGTGGGTTTTGAATTTTGTTTTCTTCTTTTTCTTTATCAAAACTTTTTTCAGTCCACAACTCTTTGAGAATATCAACTAAGCCATCTAGACTCTTTCCTTTTTTGTTCCCTACATGAAAAGTAACCATATTTATTTTCAATTGCGCCACTTATTTATAAGCCCATCTATCACAAAGCTTAAATAGCCTCATATGTATAGTGGTATTACCATGACAATGACGTCGCTAGAGAAAAAACTTTTTAGAGAAAAGATAATACACGAATATAAACGAAATCATCCAATTAAACAAAAAGAAACTGTTTATGATTCATTTCTAAAAAGCATGAAGCGTGTTGCTCCACTCAACATATCAGTTGGTATAGTGGCTTTTATTTTCCTTCTTATATGGAAAGGATGGGATGTAGTTGGACAACTACTTTTATCTGGTGTCATATGGATTACCTTAATATCCACTGCGATATCAGCATTCCCAAAAAGGAAATAATTTATTTTTTCTTTCTCTTTAGTTTTGAAAGAAGCGAAGATTTCTTTTTCTTAGCAACTTTCTTTGCTTTCTTAGGTTTTTCTTCATACTCTCTTCCCCAATTAGAAAGGTACTTGCCCTTTACAGAACTGTATTTTTTGTCAAAAGGAGATAGCCCCTTAGCTTTTCCTTCATCTCTAAGCCACACCGTCTGCTGAGGGAATGGTATTCCTATGCCTTCCTTGTACAATCTTCGATAGATACGAGTGATTGCTTCTTGATTTATAGGCCATTTCTTAGAAAGATCATCAGCCCATATCATAACCTTGAATATCAATGCAGAATCTCCCATTGATTTAAACATGACTTTAACATCTTTATTTTGGTCCCTAACGTCCATTGCTTCAATTTCTTCAAGCACTATCTTCTTGATGTATTCTGGATCAACACCGTATTCAACTCCAAATTCTACAGAAGTTCTTATTTTTCTATCAGGTTGATTCAGATTCTCAAGCTTACTATTTGCAAGAATACTATTTGGAATTATTATTATCTCGTTATCGAATGTTTTTATACGAGTAGTACGAAGACCTATCTTGTAAACTGATCCAATTTCCCCAGAATCCAATTTTATTAAATCCTCAAGCTGAAATGTTTTATCAACAATGAGCGATACACCGCTAAAAATATTCTCAAGTGTAGGTCTCAAAGCAAGTGCAACAGCAAGTCCTGCTATACCAAGTGAACCAAGTAATGGCACAGGGTCTACACCCCATATGATAAGGACATAAAGCAAAGTTATAACAACAATTACCGTATGAGAAACCTTGTGTGCCCAATACAAAACCTGATCATCTAACTTTGTTTCAGTTTCGTTAACAAAAGGTTGCAGATATAATTCTATTATTATATCAACAATGGCAATCAACAAAAATCCGGCGAACACAATCTCAAGCGTATTCAAAGTACCTTTTGCCATATTGAGTAATTCACCAAAATTAAGCAGTGGTATAGAAAAATGTATGCCACCAAGAACAATTAATGCCATAACAAGCCATTCAGCTCTTCCTAAAGGCAGTTTTCCCTTTTCAATATTATTCTTCTTTGCAAGATGCCTAATGATTAATTTTACAGTAGAGCTTATTATCTTAGCTATTCCAACGGCAATAATAATTGTTATTATTACGCGCAATACTGGTGTTCCCCAGAGTTTCTCAAGTACCATTTTTTAACCTACATAGCTCATTGCTTTTTTATCCCGCTCCCCTAGAGCTTTTTGGGAATCTGTCATTATTGATTTTAATTTTCCTTCAAAGAGTTCCGCAGTTTTCAAAAGCGGTTCATAATCTATATTTAATTCAAGATGCTTGTCAAGAACTTTTATTAGTTCTGCAGCTGCTTTACTATCCGGAAGTTGAGAGTGAGTTAACGCAAACAAGGCCGAAAGATCGTGTTCCTTTCCTTTTAGCATAAGTGCAGACGTTACTCCCATTACTATGCCATCCTTCAAGGGTTCTAATCCTCTACCTTTAAGCACATCTATTTGCTCCTGTCTGTTTGCAAAAAACATTATTGGTGACTTATCTGTTTGCTCTGCCCCGCTTGCAACTCCTTCAAGAGTAATTACTTGCTTGGCGTTAGTTTGTTTTGCAAGTTCAATAATATCTTCAGCAAGCTGCCATTCTAATCCATGAGTGTTTGCAATAACATGAACGATAATAATATTGAATTTTTCATTATAGAATATTCCTATTGGTTGTACAACCTCAGAGTTATGGATTGCGACCATAGCAGGAAGATCTGGCATAAATATATTTCCTATCAACCTTGTTTCAAGGTGTTCAAGCAGAAATTCTGTTGCGATTGTCCCTACAAGCCCAAAGCCAGGAGACCCTTCAATTATAATAGGATTCTGTGGAGTTTCATTTAACGTTAGTTCTACCAATATAATACACCTCTTTAATGTTTCATCTAATATCTAGGATTAATAAAGGTTTTGAAAACCTATGGCCAAAGTTGTAAGTTACTTTCAAAAAGAGTATAAGGAACAATACATTGCACATACTTTCTCATAGTACTACTTCCCATAATCGTAACATCGAAAGTTTCTTCTTCAGGTATAAATTGCGATTTTGTAAGTTTATAACGGAATGCCATAATTTCTGAGTTTTCTAGTTGCAAATCACTATCTCCTTGTTTTACATTATAGGCAAAACGATGAAGTGGTTTAAGTGTCGAGAAAGAATTATTGTCTATTTCTGTTCGTATGCTACAATTAGTTATTGCTGAATAATCTTCACATGCAAATCCCACGGTGGACATAGTTACACCATCCCCAGCTGATATAAGTGAAAAATTTGCAATAAACGTAAAATACCCATGCAACAATGAATGATCTCCATCTTCGTATAATGGATAATCAATAAGAGATAGCATATCATCGCCTTCAAAATCAACCCCAGTGTCGAATGAAAATATTTCATCTCCTACATAAAACTTAAAGCACTCATTAATTCCAGTACAGTTTTGGACAACAGCAATACTATCAGTAAGGCCATCAGGAATCTGATCTATATCATACCCCAAATCAGTACTTAAGGGGTCACTTGCAATTATAACATCTGAAATATCAGCACTCCAATAATTTTTATGCAACGTTGATTCAAGTGTCGCTTCGAAAAAAGCTCCGGAAGTATGTACAAACATGACCATATCCCTAAGATCCTGGGCATCTGACCCTGCAATCAATCGTACCATAACTTCAAGGTCTGTGATTTTATGTATACTGGTATTAGCTGTACCTTGAACTCGCACTATCTCATATGCATTAGATACACGAGACTTTGTTTGGCGACCAACGTCAAGAGCTTTATTCTGCAAACTCATCGAAGTACTTAATATCACTGATGCGGCAACGGCTGCAACTAGAACCATTGCAATAAACATAATCAGAGTATCAATTCCAGACATACCTCTTTTCATACCTACTTTTAGATAACAGTACGTTATAAAGATTGTTATAGGTCTCTTCGGTAGAGTTTTTAAATATTATAATATTTGCAGACACATGAGTATACCTGCCGATGCAAACATAGGGGATATATTTGAATTAAATCTCACGGTCAAACATTTGTATGACCATTTATGTGATATGGCTCAAAAAGAGGTTACAGGTAGAAGAGCGGTTTCTGATCTTGAATACAGAGCAAAAAAAGAAAAATGTGTGCAAGAACAATTAGATAAACAGGGGGCTGATTCTATTAAACCAATAAAATTGGCTTATTCTAAAAGTAATGACATATATAGAGTATGTGATGGCTATACTCGGATTACAATCTTTCTTCGTAATGAGATTCCGACAATAGATACATTTGTTAGAATTGAAGAATACATAAGGAAGCCTCTGGGGAGAGTTGCACTCCCGACCTTCAGATTACAAGTCTGACGCAATGGCTACTATGCTACAGAGGCATTAAATTGTATATGCTTGAGCCCTGAGCGAAACATATTTGTTTTAATCAAAGTTATGGAATTTTAATTCCAATCTTCGTGAATTTTCAATTCACGTAAGTTTTCCTAAAACTTTGCTATCTCCGCTACAGAGGCATTTATGCACCTAAGCAACTGTCATCCATTTATAAACATTTTGTTCTCAAGAATTCTCATATAACGTGTACTCAAGCGTATTAAGACTGTTCGGAAGTTTAACCGTCCGATTTTCAATAACTTCTCCATCATACTCAAGTGTTACCATAAATTCAGTTTGTGCACGAATAGAACGTGGAGTTCCTAAACAAATCTCAAGCATCTCATCGTCAATAAAACTAGCCGCAAAAAACTCCATTCTATTAGTAACTACATGACTAGGATTATCACAACCAAACGCATCAGTATAAGTCGTTTCGGATTCAAAATATGGATTAGTTAGAACGAGACGTACTCTATCAACATCAAAATCTTCGCGATCAGGTACTTTAAGCATAACATCAACTCTATTTACCACGAACTTACCTTTAAATTTAGTAGCTCTACCTACAATACTCGAAAATCCTAGTTCCTCATCAACTGCAAGCGGCACATCTATAACATCAACAGTGGTATTCAATGGCTCACTATCATTCATTGGCAAATCAGGCTCACTATCATTTACATCAATATCATATGTAGGAATATAATCATCTTCACCTGGCCCCATATCGACAATCGTTATATCGTCAGTAACACAAGCAGATACAAAAAATATCATTATGATTAATACAAGAAATGCAACAGTTGACCTCATAGTGATTTTACTGCAAGCTGACTTTATAAAGGTATTTCCTCGTAAAATATATAAACGCGGAGGTTGTCTCTTCATTCTATGGTACTTGATAAGTTAGGAGAGTCCTTAAAAGGCACATTAAAAAAGATATCCTCTGCTATGTTCGTAGATGAAAAACTTATCAATGAACTAGTAAAAGACCTCCAAAGAGCACTATTACAAGGAGATGTTAATGTAAAGCTTGTTTTTGAACTCACCAAGAACATTAAGGAGAGAATAAAAAAAGAAGAAACACCTTCAAGTCTCTCTAAAAAAGACCATCTTGTACACATCTTATACGAAGAACTTGCGAATTTCATGGGAGGAGTTGCAAAACCTATCGATACTACAAAACATAAACCTTACACTATAATGCTTGTTGGACTTTTTGGTAATGGTAAAACTACTACTGCTGGAAAACTTGCTAAATACTTTCAAAAAAGAGGTCAGAAAGTAGCTCTCGTTTCTACCGACACATGGCGTCCTGCTGCTTATGAACAATTAAAGCAACTTGGTGCAAAAATCGATGCACAAGTTTTTGGTAATCCTAAGCTAAAAGATCCAGTTAAAATCTATAAATCATTCAAGAAAGAACTCGATAAATTTGACATTGTTATTGTTGATACCGCAGGACGTGATGCATTGAATGATGAACTTATCGATGAAATTAAAGATATTCGTAAATCAATTGATGCCCAAGACGTATTTTTAGTAATGAGTGCTGATATTGGACAAGCTGCACAAAAACAAGCAGAAGCTTTCCATGATACATGCAACGTAACTGGTGTTATAATCACAAAAATGGATGGTACCGCAAAAGGCGGTGGAGCTCTTGCTGCATGTGCCGTAACTGGTGCCTCAGTTCGATTCATTGGTGTAGGGGAAACAATAGATGCTTTTGAAGATTTTAAACCAACTAATTTTGTCGGACGTCTTCTTGGAATGGGGGACCTTGAAGCATTACTTGAAAAAACAAAAGATGCATTGTCTGAAGAAGACGCTATGGATCTTTCAAAACGACTTTTGAAAGGCGAATTCACGCTTATTGATTTATATGAACAGATGCAAGCTGTAAAAAAAATGGGTCCACTTTCAAAAGTAATGGAACTCGTTCCTGGATTCTCTCAAGTAAAACTTCCAAAGGAAGCATTACAAATGCAAGAAAAGAAAGGAAAGATTTGGCGCTATGTCATGGACTCCTGTACGAAGAAAGAATTAGAAGACCCTACGTGTATAACTGGAAATCGTATCGAAAGAATCGCTAATGGAAGTGGTGCCTCTGAAAAAGATGTACGAGAGCTATTAAAACAACACAAACAAGCAAAAAAAATGATGAAAATGTTTAAGGGTGGCGGCACAAACGACAAACAGATGCAGAAAATGATGAAAAAAATGGGCGGTGGAAAAGGTGGCCTCCCAGGAATGAAGTTCTAAAAAAATGCAAAAAAAACTATTAATCTTTGATTTATTTGGCGTTATAGTATCTGAAGCACATCTTTGTTCGAATATACTTTGCTCAATGTTTCCAGAATGTGATATACAACTTATAAGAAAAAAATATTCTGCGTACGAAATGGATGAAATAGATGCAGAAGAATTTTGGATGACGATTGGTGGAGAAGAAAGACCTGATGTTTATCTTTTGCAGTTTATGAATAATATTACCATTAATCCCGAATTAGATACTATAATCAATACTCTCAAAGAACGCTTTGATTTTGCTATACTTTCAAATATACCAAAAGACTGGAAAAAGCCTTTTGCAGAGCTTATAGGTAAATATTTTAATGAAATTCTTGTAAGTGGCCAAGTAGGATATGGAAAGCCTGATCCAAAATTCTACCTTCATCTCTGTGATATATCTGGTTATTCAGCTCATGAGTGCATATTAATTGACGACAATAAAGATAATCTTGCAGCGGCATTTGAGCTAGGCATGAAAACAGTATGGATGAGAATAGAAGAACAACCTGAAACTATCTACAAACCATTTTACACAATTACAGAGCTTCATGATGTAATACGAATTCTTTGAAACTACATTCTACGCTCAAACAATTTATCTAATTCAGTATCTGAGAATTTTACAATTATAGGTCTTCCATGAGGACATGAATAAGCTATATCGAGTTCATGTAAATCGTTGATTATAGTCTTCATCTGCGGAAATGTAAGTTCATCACCAGCCATATAAGACATCCTGCACGCCATTCTTGCAAGCATATCATCCTTTATCTTATCAATTGGATTTTTCTTATTTTCCATTGCATATTCAAGCAACTCAATAACCATATCCGGCTTCATCTGTTGACCAAATATACTTGGTACGCTTCTTATCAACAAGCTATTTTTCCCGAATTCTTCTACTAAAAACCCTAATGTCCCAAGCAAATCCTTTCGCTTTTGAAACCCTGCAACAAGAGCAACATCAACTTCAAGCACAGCAGGCGTAACAAGTTGTTGTATTTTTACACCCTCTTTTGAATATTTTTCCTTAAGCTTTTCATAATTTATCCTTTCATGTGCAGCATGAAAATCAACAAGAAGCATGTCCGTATCCGTTTCTGCTATTATAAATTTATTATGAACAAGTCCAAGTACACGAAGCGACGGTAATTTAGAAGACTCAGTTGTCACATACTCTTCTTTTTTATCAAGCACTTCCTGCGATGAGTCTGACACATGATATGTAGCGAGTGCAGGTTGAACCACCGATACACTTTCTTCTGTTAGCTTTTTTTGCATCGGAGCTACATCAACATCTCGCATAAGTTGATTAGCTCTAAGTGTTTCTTTTGTACAATGATACACAACTTTAAATAAAGTTTGCTCATCTTCAAACCTAACCTGAGACTTTGTTGGATGAACATTCACATCTATCTTTTGAGGTTGTACCTGAATGTGTAATAAAGCAACAGGGTAAGTATCGTGATGTATCATTCCCTCAAATCCACGCTTAAGCGCTACACTGATAGCAGCGTTAGATATAAGACGTTTATTGACAAAAAACAATTGTAAGCGTTTATCCTTCCGTACAACATCTGGTTTTCCAATATATCCTGTCACTTGTATAGATGGATCAAATGACTCTGCTTCGAGTGGAATCATATGTCTTCCAACTTCTTTTCCGAGAATATCTACTATCCTGTTATATTGCTCCGTTGGAGCTACATTAAGAAGCGTCACAGCATTATGTTTTAAAACGAATCCTATATTAGGATAAGCAAGTGCGTATGCTTGCACAACTTCTGTACAACGTCTGAGTTCAGTCGTTTCTGTTCTCATATATTTTTTACGCGCTGGAGTGTTATAGAAAAGTTCACGAACAACAACCGTAGTTCCGCGAGCTCGCCCTTTAGCGACTATTTTATCTTCTTTAGCATCGTACACATTCCCTTTATTTACACCATCGCAAGAAACAACAGTAAGGTGCGAGACACTAGCAATACTTGCGAGCGCTTCTCCTCGGAATCCTAATGTTTTTATAGCAAACAAATCATCACTAGATAAAAGTTTAGAAGTTGTATGCCTAAGAGTACAGATTTTCAAATCTTTTTCAGGCATTCCACTACCATTATCATGTATCTCTATTCGCTTAAGCCCTCCATCAAAAAGTTGTATTTCTATTTCTGTTGAATCTGCATCAATAGCATTTTCCAATAATTCCTTTACAACAGATGCTGGACGCTCAATAACCTCTCCCGCTGCTATTTGATTGATAAGTTGTTCATTTAACTGTTGTATTATACCCATCTTAGAATTCCTCCAAATTGGATTGTTTTAGTTTAGACAAGACAACCTTATCTTCTTTTTCTTCTATTTTTTCAACGGTTATTTTTTCATGCATTTTATCTTCATCTTCGAGCTGAAATTGAATATTTCGTGCGGCATCAATTACATGCGTTGGAAGTCCTGCTAATTTTGCAACATGTACACCATAACTTTTGTCTGTTCCACCCTCTATTATTTTGTGAAGAAATGTAATATGATCTTTTTCTTCTTCGACAGCAACATTCATATTAAATGCTCCATTGTGTTTAGATAGTTTAGAAAGTACATGATAATGTGTAGCAAACAGTGACTTTGCACCAATCCGTGTAATAATATCTTCTGCCACAGCCCATGCTAGGGCAGTTCCATCATACGTACTTGTCCCTCTTCCTATTTCATCAAGTATTATTAAACTTCTATCAGTCGCATTGTGTAAAATATCCGCTGCTTCACTCATCTCTACCATAAAAGTACTCTGTCCTTGCGTAAGATCGTCATGCGCACCAACACGTGTAAATATTTTATCCACAATACATAATTTTGCAGTTGACGCAGGTACAAAACTTCCAATCTGAGCCATAAGAGCAGACAGAGCAATTTGACGCATAAACGTGGACTTACCTGCCATGTTCGGCCCAGTTAATATCATAAAGCGAGAATCTTTTTTTAGAATGCAATCGTTTGGAATAAAAGCTTCTTCAATACGTTCAACAACAGGATGTCGACACTCTACGAGATGCATCTCAAAGTCTTTTGACATTTCTGGTTTTACATATCTACTTTTTTTTGCCACAGTCGCAAACGAACACAAAACATCAATCTTAGCTATTTTGATTGCCGAATCTTGAAATTCTTCTACTAGTTCCTGTAATTCGTCTACAAGCTTCATGAAAATATCATATTCAATATTTTTAATTTTTTCTTCGGCTCCAAGTAATTTGCTCTCATAATTTTTCAGGTCTTCCGTAATAAAACGCTCCCCTGTAGAAAGCGTCTGTTTCCGTATATAATGTTCTGGCACTTTGTCTTTGAATCTATTTGATACCTCAAGAAAATATCCAAATACTCTATTATACTTAATCTTTAAAGAGGAAATTCCAGTTTCATCACTTTCTTTTTTCTCAAGAGCAGCCATGAATTGTTTAGTGTCTCGGCGAATTGAATGAAGTTCGTCAAGTTCCTCATTTACACCTTTGCATATCATTCCTCCCTCTCTTACAGTAAGTGGAGGCTCGGTTACAAGTGTATTTACTATTCTTTCTTTTATTTTTATAAAATCAGGAAGTTTTGATAATGTTTTAAGCAAGACATCGCTTGTCCCATCCAATAACTTATTGATTTTTGGAAGAAGCTCAAGCGTCTCATACAAATTTCTTATATCACGTGCGTTAACAGTCCTGTAACTTATTTTAGCTGTAAGCCGTTCAACATCACGTATAGTTGATAACACTTCTGATGTATCTTGTAACAGTAATGAGTTTGTTATAAGCGTTTCAACCGCGCCATGACGTCTTTGTATTTTTTCAATATCAAGCAGTGGCCTTAAAAGCCAATTTCTAAGAAGTCGCCCTCCCATAGCTGTTTGCGTTAAATCCAATACATCAAGCAATGTATCTTTGGATGTTTGATCACGAATATTTTTAACTATTTCTAGGTTTCTAAGCGTGCTTGGGTTGAGTCCCATATAATCTGTTTGTTCAAAGCTAGTAAGATGTGTAATACTCCCTAAGTCCCCCTTCTGGTTATCTGACAGGTAAGAGAGTAATGCTCCTGCTGCACATACCGCAAGCTCCTTATCATGTAAATTTATGCTTCCAAACTTTTTTTCTAATTGTTCTTTTGCAATTTTATAGAAAAAATTATGCGTTGGTACGACTGCTTGATATATGTTATATTTATCAAAAAACAATTTTAATTCTTTTATATCCATTCCTTTAGGAATAACAATTTCTGCGGGACTAAATCTCGCAAGTTCACTAATCATTATATCTTTTCCAACAACTTCCCCTACTTGAAATTCACCAGTTGATAGATCGCTTACAGCAAGTCCGTATGAATCTCCGTCATTAAAGAGTGCTGCAATATAATTATTCATGTTGTCATCTAAAATAAAATCTTCAATTACAGTGCCAGGAGTAATCACCCTAGTAACAGCACGTTTAACTATTCCTTTTGCTTTCTTAGGATCTTCAATTTGTTCACATATAGCAACTTTATGACCTGACTTTACAAGCTTCCCTATGAATTTATCAAGAGCATGATATGGAAAACCAGCAAGGTTTGCTTTAGATTCACCCTTGCCACGGCTAGTAAGTGTTATATTAAGTATTTCAGAAACTAATAGAGCGTCATCATAGAATTTTTCATAAAAAT
>Ga0233437_1005142_pt1 | contig 14585 bp, 13 predicted proteins | sample SI_122_August201_FD_182714 | JGI IMG/M metagenome (GOLD analysis project Ga0233437, IMG submission 182714) | Seawater microbial communities from Saanich Inlet, British Columbia, Canada - SI_122_August2016_200_MG | ecosystem: Environmental > Aquatic > Marine > Inlet | place: Canada: British... | reverse complement strand
TGAGCGAGGCAGGCGAGTTTGGCGGTTTTTCGTGAAGCAAACTTAGAAAATCTTTAAATCCTTATGCGCAGAGACGGGTTTTATCATTCAGCTTTTGTTTTGCAAAAACCTAACCGGACATTGCTGACTTGTGATAAATTTTCAATTATCAAAAGTCCAGGAGATCCAATGACAACCAGCAGTGCCTCACAACTTCGATTAACTGTTTACGCTTCGCTTTTTGCCGCCTTGATCTCAGCTGGAGCGTTCATGGCTATACCGATCGGCCCGGTTCCGATTGTTTTACAAAATATGTTTGTTTTGCTTGCCGGAATTTTACTTGGTTGGAAATGGGGTGGCGCAAGCGTACTGATTTATTTACTGGCCGGTGCCGTTGGTTTTCCAGTGTTTTCAGCTGGAAGGGGAGGAATTGTGCATCTGTTTGGGCCGACAGGTGGTTACCTGCTGAGTTATATTCCAGCTGTAATGGTTGTTGGTATCGTGTCAGGTAAATTCGCAGCCTCATCAGAAGGAAGTACCAGAAAAGAGGCTGCAGGAAATGCGCTGGCGATGATTCTGGGATCTGCCATAGTATACGGTATTGGTGTTCCCTGGCTGAAGCTGTTGACGGGATTATCGTGGGGCAAGGCGATCGCTGTTGGTATGCTGCCATTTTTGATCGGAGATGCACTGAAGATTATCGCGGCAGTTTACATTGTCAGATTATTACGATCAAGAATCAGACTATAATCCGGCTGATGGCAGATCACTTTTGAAAATGATAGCGACCAACAACACATCCGGTTTCCTTCAGTCCTGACTCAATAGTCAAGAACCACGAAATTTTGAATGGAACATAAATTTATTAACGCCACCGTTTGATTATTAATGAGCTTTATCCAGATAAACAATCTTACCCACATATTTCCGGATGGTTCTACGGGTCTTAAAGAGATTAACATTTCCATCAAGGCGGGCGATTTTCTGGTGATTGCGGGGGCTAACGGATCCGGAAAAACCACACTTTGTCGACATCTGAATGGGTTGTTGCGACCGACCAGCGGATCAGTTTTGCTGGATGGGATATCCGTCTCGAAAGATCTTTTGAGAGCACGGCAAATCGTTGGGATGGTTTTTCAAAATGCGGATACCCAAATTGTGGGGGAATCGGTCTACAGCGACATTGCATTTGGCCCTGAAAACCTCGGTTTAAATCGACGCGAAATAGATGCCCGAGTTGAAAGGGTGATGGAAATTGTTGGACTTCAGGATTTAGGGCATCAGAAACCCCATCTACTTTCTGGTGGGGAAAAAAGACGACTGGCCATTGCAGGTGTACTTGCGATGAACCCCGAGATCCTTGTTTTTGACGAGCCGTTTTCCAACCTGGACTATTCGGGAGGACAGCAGTTGCTGAATCAAATCATCCATCTTCACAAAAGCGGACATTCCATTATCATTGTCACACATGAACTGGAAAAGGTTATCAACTATGCGGATCATCTGATATTGATGCAGAATGGTAGAATTGTCCGTGCCGGGGTGCCGGAGACGCTGATGGGAGAAGTTGAAGCATTTGGGGTACGAGAGCCCTGTACATCCAAATATGGGTTGGGATTGCAGTCATGGCTCAGTTAACAGTATTCGATTTTCACTCGGGCAGTTCCTTCTTGCACCGATTAGACATACGGTTTAAACTTCTGATCCTGATCGGGGTCAACCTGTCGGTTGCGCTAGCAAGTCAGTCTGGTTTGGCTGGTTTAAGCACTGTTTTGATATTGACCCTGTGGTGGCTCAGGATTTCAGTCCGACGGCTATTAAGCGAAATTCGTCTTTTCTTACTATTATTGGTACTGATTTTTTCCGCTAGAGCTTTTTCCACACCAGGCAGCCCCCTCATTCCTTCCTGGACAGCTTCTTTGACGACAGAGGGTCTTCAGGCCGGCGGACTAATATGTTGGCGCCTGTCTCTGATTGTCATGCTGGGACTTCTTTTCATTTATACCTCTAAACCTTTGGAAGTTAAAGCGGCAATTCAATGGTACTTTCGACCGATTCCAGGGGTTTCTGGACAACGGATTGCTCTGATGATCAGCCTGATGATCCGTTTCATTCCGATGATCCTTGAGTTGTCAGGCGAAATTTCAGAAGCTCAGCGATCAAGGGCAATTGAAAGCAGAAAAAACCCATTGTTTCGTATGAAAGTGTTTGTTTTGCCATTGTTGGAAGGCGTTTTTAAAAAAGCGGATGAAATGGTTGATTCAATGGAGGCAAGGTGTTTTTCGGAAAATCGTACAGATCCAGAATTGCTTTGCCAGCGAAGTGACTGGATTTTACTGGCGTTGTCAGGCGTCAGCTGCCTGGGAATGATTATTGTTTAAGCAAATGCCATGATGGCTATTAAAAAGTTGTGAGGCTTGAATTTAAAGGATACACCGTGTATCTCTGCAGGATGTAAAGAGGGACTGAAAAGATACTTGGACTTATTTATGATTGATATTCATTTTTAAAGCCCATTTTGTCTTGTCCGTGACAGGTGGATGGTAAGCTCGAAAGCGCTCGATGAGTGTGATCGGTTCACTCTCCACAATGATCATCCGGCGGTGGTCATTTTCAACGAACTGTTGCGTCACAGTATGGTCGAGAAACTCAAGCAATTTGTCATAGTACTGGCAGACGTTCAGTAAACCACAGGGTTTTTGATGCATATTCAACTGAGCCCAGGTCCAAACCTCAAAAAATTCTTCTATGGTCCCCAACCCCCCCGGGAGCGCTATAAATCCATCAGACATCTGTTCCATAAGCGCTTTTCGCTGATGCATGGAGTCGACAATTCTGAGATCAGAAAGATCCGTAAAAGCGACCTCTTTTTCAGCTAAGTGACGTGGAATAATCCCGGTTACTTTGCCACCCGCTTCAAGCACACTGCGAGCGATAGTCCCCATTGTTCCAACATTGGCTCCACCATAAACAAGGCCGATACCAAACTTGACAAGTGAGACCCCCAAGTTTCTGGCTGTTTCCGTGTATTCTGGCCTACTACCAGGACTGGATCCACAAAAAACACATACATTTTTCATTTAAAAGTAAAGTCTGAGCGGTTATCTGGCAAGCTGGTCATCTAAAATCCACGAGCCGATTTTAGATGAGGGATTTGCAGTCAAAGACTTTCTCAGGGTATCAATAAGCAAAGACTGTCTCTCTTCTATGGAACGTAAAAGAAAGAATTTTGTCAACCTCCATCTGCTTAAACTCACGCTGGGCTGAACTGACATAATTTTTACAGAGGAAAAATAATTTTCTGTATTCAACAATGACAATGAAACAAAGTCAGAGTTTTTAATGATCACGCACAATCTATGAACTTTGAATCAGCTCAAGTATGTAAGTGATTGTGGAAGAGAATAGATAGGCTTGTGATGATGTTTTAAATATTCGTGGGATGGATTCCTGTTTTTTACTTCTATTGGTGTTTTTCATTTCAAAAACACCTAAAAAATGTCATACTGGCCCTGCTTCTATTCTAAGGTACTCGATTTTAAGACGATTTAAAGTTGCATCAGTTTAAGCGGTCTTTGCCTGTCAGAAGTAGTAACATTCTCAATTATTTGGGGAATTTTAATTTATCATGGAAAGCGAAAGTAGTGTCATGCGGATGTTGCAGCGGGTCCAGAGAACTGTGCCGGACCGGGATTTTTTTATGCACACATATCGCCGTAAAGAAAAAGGGGCTGAGCAAAGAAAAGGGAAAAGTGGACTGTTTGCTGGTGGGACTTTTTTAGGGAGGAAAAAGAAACCAAAATTCAATCTGATCAAAGCCAGAGAACAAATTAGAGCGTTTCACAACGCCTTTCTGGCCAATACTGAGCGAGATTATGACAGTAAGGCTCCGGAAATTCGTGATACAATGAGTATCCCTGAAATGAATGCTTTCAGGCAGAAAATCAGAGAGGCGGCCGCTGTGGAAAATGCGGATGTAAATTATCTCGCCATGGATGGTGTGATTAAGTACATTGATCTGAAAAACAGTGCAGTTGTGTCAGGAAAACAAAACGTTCTCCTGGACTGTCTTAGAAAGGTTGGTGCAGCTCTTGTGGAAGATGGTGGTTTGAGTATGTTCCATACCACTTGGTTTTTGAGTATGTACAAAGAATACCTGGCTCGATTTAAATTGCCTGCAAATGCAGAGCTTCAGCAAGCTCAACAGGGAAGTGAACAAGAAGCAAAAATGATTGCACGAAGGCTTATTCGAAAACAGTTCGAGATTCCGCAATATTTGCAGTTAGTTGATGACAAAGTCATTGAAGTTAAAATGATTAACCACTACAGCAAAGATATTCTTGTCAAAATGAGCCGACATGGGCAACAAGGATGTACGGCTTCAGACATTAAAAAGATCTTTTTAGAAAATTTTAAACATGGATCTGTGGCTTCGAATCAAAAGGGCAAAGTAAACGATGTTGGTATTATCATGGCTTATGCTCTATTTTTCGCCAGAATCCCTATGATGGATCAGTTGGTGGAAAATATCAGAAACGCCATTCCCAATGTAAATACCGAAGCTGCCATTTACAAACAAAAAATAGTCATTGCTCAGAAAATATCTTTATTGGAAGTTGCCCGGGCATTACATCAAAGCGATGCCTCTGAGAAATTCATGAAAAAATTGAATCTGTTGGCACATGGCGTTTTTAATTATTGCGTTAAAGTTATCCAGGAAAATCAACTGGACCGGGTTGAACTAAAAAATGATATCTATATACATTTATTGCTTAAACAAGCCGTTATTGCTATTACTTATAAAAATATATTTCGTCGTAATCAGGATTCTTATTTGAAACTCCTGGAGTCATCCAAGAAATTACTGAAAGCAGTTACACCATACGCCTCTTCCGGACATCAGACAATTCAGAAGTTGGCCGGTCAGGCTAATGTTTATTCCAAGGCCATCGAGACAATCATTCAACAGATCAACAAAGAGCATTCTGCGGGCTATGACGAAAGTGATTTTGGGGACACCCATCAAAACTTCTAGATTATTTATTCCATCAATCACCTGAACATGCAAACACTATAAAAATTAAAGACAAACAAGAACAAGAAAAAAATTATTGTAAGTTTATTGCTTTCTGTATTGCTAAATCAATGGAGATTTCTGTCAGCAAGAGGTCTCAAAAAAAAACCGGTTTCAGGAGGTATCCCCCTTGAATGGGTTGAGAAACACTTCTGAGACAATTGTGGAGGCTATGTAATGCTCAAAGAAACAGAAAATCAGCAGTCGGTTAGTAGTCGAATCATAGGTGAATTTAACCGTATCATAGAGAAATTTCCGGACTCTCCTAAATTCCTGGGAAAGAATATTGTGTATCCAGCACCCAAAAAAAGTCTGTTTGGTGGCAAAAAAAGACTTGATGTTACTGATATTAGAGAAGAAATTCAGAAATTTGCCGAGAGGGAAGGTGTCACCAAATCGAGGGAACTGATTAGTAAAAAACTTAAACAATTCCCATATTCTGCTGATCTAAATGCGCTTAGGGCGATCCAGCTATACAATGACGCCTCCCAGAGTGGTGTCAGCCAGAACAAATTGGAGGCTTTGTATGATCCCCTGCTCATTATTGCAAAAGCTTTACACAACGGTGGTAACTCTATTTTTAATGCCAACTGGTTCATGACGATTTATCTCAAATACCTGGACACTCTCAGGGAGCGTCTTGCAAGAGAATATAAATTTGGTATTCATCATGCTGATTCAGACGTCCGAGGTTCAGCGGAGCGACTCTATCTGAAAATACTGAAAGTGCCAAGGTTGGTGCAGGTCAAAAATCAACTGAGCGGGTTGACAAATCTGAACTTAAAGCTGAAGGGGACATCGATAATTACAGAAAATATCTCTATTCTTGATCTGAAACTCGCCTGTCAGGCAGTTGCCGGGAATAACCCGAAAAAAACAGTCGGGACAGGAAAGCCCGCAAACAGCGTTGTTTACGTGACGCTGGTATTAAACTCTCTCTTTGCTCGCATCCCGATTTTAAAAGATATGGTAACCGGTGTTTTACAGAATATACCCGATTTAAACAGGGACTTGATTCTGCAGAAGCAGATGATTATTCACAACGGTAAAGTCAATGATTTTCTCTTAGCAGTTGCTTCAGGAAGTAAGCCACAGGCAAAGAATATTGCGAATACAATTTACAAACAAAGCCTGCAGAATGTTAACTACTATCTCGAAAACGCACTTTTGAAGCAACAGTACGAAGCAGACCCTTTTCTGAAGGCTGCTTGGATTGCCAAAGAGTCAACTCAGCTTTTCGATGCTGAAATTAATCGGGAGCGGCTGCGCAAATCTTTCGATTTCCTGAATATTATTCTCAGCAGTCGATGCCAGCACAAAGGATCAATAGAAAAAGCAATTTCGATTCAGTCCAATGTCAGTGCAATCATGGCGGAACGAGGCTGGGAAAAGTAACAAGGAAACCCTAAAATGTCATATATTGTAAATGATAGTATTTCCTGTTGATTGATTTGGATTTTTCATCGTCTAGTCGCTCCGTCGTACCCGCCACAGCAGCGTGAGAATTTTTGTTTTTATTGATGACAAATGATTCAGGAGGTCCAAATGAGACTGGTTACGCGTTCTGATTTCGACGGTTTAGTCTGTGCCGTATTACTGAAGGAAAAAGGTATTATCGACGAGTACCTGTTTGCTCACCCGAAAGATATTCAGGATGGTAAGATAGCCATCACTAAAACAGATGTGCTAGCAAATGTTCCTTATGTTGAAGGATGTGGTATGTGGTTCGATCATCACACTAGCGAAGATGAACGGCTGAAAAGTAGAACACTTCAATTTGAAGGATCGTTCCGAATCGAAAAAAGTGCCGCTCAGGTTATCTGGGATTATTACGATGGAGAAAAGGGATTCGGTGATCATTTACTACCTCTTATACAGGCGGTAAATAAAACAGATTCGGGAGATCTGACACACGATGAAATCCTATATCCAAACGGATGGATTCTTTTATCATTTATCATGGATGCTCGCTCAGGTCTGGGACGATTTAAAGATTACAGGATCAGTAACCATCAACTAATGAAAGAAATGGTGGAGTATTGTCGTACAATGCCTCCAGAATTAATTACGACTAAGGAGGATATTCAGGAGCGTGTTATTCGGTATTTCGATCAGCAGGAACAGTTTGTCAAGATGATGGAACGTTGTAGTAAAATTAAAGGTAACATCATTGTTTCCAATTTATTGTCGGAAGAGGTCATCTACAGTGGAAACCGTTTTGTCATCTATGCTATGTATCCTGATCAGAATGTTGATGTCAGGGTGATGTTTGGGAAGAACGGACAGAATGTTGTGTTTGCATGTGGTCACAGTATATTAAATCGATCCTGTCAAACTGATATAGGGGAATTGATGCTACAATATGGTGGTGGGGGCCATAAAGTGGTTGGAACGTGTCAGGTCCCCGTCGATAATTGGCAAGTTAGGCTGGACAAAATAATTGAGACACTGCAGTTGAACGGATAGAAGAGATAGCCATGACGAAAAAATCCAATCAGACAGATAGAATTAAAACTGTACTAAAAGAGTGTGATACCTTCTCAGTAAGTAAAGAAACGCTGCAAGCCTATTTTCTCTTTTTATCCAAAAATCTAAGTTTGCCCTGTGATGTCGTAACAGCCAATGAGTATGAAAGATATAAACTCGATTTAATAGATAATTCAAAAGATGAATTTTTTGGCCTTTTAGGAAAGGTGAGGCTTCTCTCCGACGAAAAAAAACATTCCATAATACCCCTGTGTGATTTGAAAGCGGCCAACAATCGTTCAGAAAACTTTGAAATGCTGAATGATTATGCAGCATGGTTCATCAATCATCAATAGCCTGTTCCCGTTTCGGGTGTATCCGACGTACTGCTTATTCAGGAGAGGTTGCAGGTTATTGTTCGTCATACCAAGCTTAAAACTCGACATCGATTCCTGAGGCGGTTAAGATTGTATGAGGTCTGCTCACAGATTATGGTGCAATCTAAAGGAAGGATCACTGAGCCTAAAATACCATTAATGAGACTGCCGGAAGAAATCTGAATGAACCGGTATGAAAAATTGCGATTAACGAGAATGACACTTAAATCAGATGACAAATATCATTGGATGTTACAAACGCGGCTACTGAAACAGACGTGTGTCTTGCTTATCCTTTTATTTGGAATATTCAGCGGATGGGTGCCACCGCTTTCAGCAAATCAAGAGCAGATCAAACTTTGTGTTTCTCCAACGTCAAAACAGGTTGTGACCTTGGAAGCACTAGCCAGTGAAATTGGGATGCTTTATAAAGTTGAAACATGTTATATTCTCTATCAAAAACTGCAACAAACAAAAGAACTTTTTCTAACAAATAAGAAGATTCTGGATTTGTCGCCGTTGACGGGTTTGCAACAATTAACGATGTTGTCCCTGGAGAAGAATCAGATTGAAGACATTTCACCTCTGTCGGGTTTAACCGCGTTGACATGGCTGAATCTAGGGCACAATCGCATTGAAGACATCAAACCACTTGGTAATCTGACGAAACTGGAATGGCTGATACTGGACAGCAATCGGATCAGGGATATTAGTTTCGTGGCGGGTCTTAAAAGTCTGAAGAAATTATTTATGACGAACAATCTAGTCGAAGATATCAGCTCTATTCGTCATCTGACACACCTCAAGGCCCTTTATTTCAGTTACAACAGGATCAAGAAGGCTACACAGCTGGGAAACCTGACACAGCTTTCAACACTGTATTTGGATCACAACAGCATCGTCGATATTTCTGCACTGAAGAAACTAACAAACCTGAGATGGCTGACTCTCAACAACAATCAGATAGTCGATATAGTGCCTTTGAAGCGATTGAGATTAAAACGTCTGGATCTCAGGCAGAATGATCTTCAAAGTTTAGAGCCCATCCGGCGTCATGCTGCCTTTCGAAAATACAAATTACCTGGCACCATCCAAAAACAGCAGCCAGAAAAAATATCAAAAAAGAGAGCATCTTTGACTGGGAAAAAGACTCCCACCCGTCCTCAACCACCCATCGACAAACTTCCGAAAATCAGAAAGAAAGCAGCCGGGCTGCCTCAATTACCTGAGTTAACATTTTTGGAGTTGTGTCGGCAGCCGAATGCAAAACAGAAACATACACTAACAGTATTGGCGGGAAAGGTGGGTCTACCATTGAATAGTGCTTCATGTACGGAATTGGCACGGCTTTTAGGAAATCTGATTATGCTGATTATCAATAACAAACAGATTGAGGATATCAGCCCGTTGCGGCACATGAAGAGACTGACCCGTCTTATACTTTACAATAACCGGATTGAGGATATACGCCCCCTTGGAGATCTTGTGAACCTCAAAAAGCTTGGTTTGGATAATAACCGTATACGAAATATTACTCCGCTGATCCGTTTGAAGAAACTAACGATGCTCTCGATGCATCACAATCAGATCGAAGATATTACTCCGTTGAAAAGAATGACTGAACTGCGAGTACTGTCGTTACACCATAATCAGATTAATGACCTTACGCCATTACACAATCTTTTAAAGCTGACCTGGTTGGAATTGGATGAGAATCGGATCAGTAGTCTTCAACCGCTGGCCGGTATGAAAAATCTTCAACTGCTTCGTTTAAACAATAATCGAGTTGCTGATATTCAACCGTTAGAAACGTTAACAGCCTTATCAGAGTTACATTTGAAACAGAACCAGTTAGTGGGTATTCAAGCCTTAAAGAACCTGAATCACCTTAGAAAACTTGATTTGCGAAATAATCCTATTGAAGATGTTACCGGGCTGCATCAGATGGCCAATTTTAAGTTATTCAAACTGCCTGCTTCAGAAAAACAGTAAGCATGCCTCATGGGCCAGGATGGCAGGCATTGATCAACGAATGACATAGTGGTCTGCGTCTTGTGAGACTTTACCATCTCGAAGCAGTCGCGCAATATGTTTTTTCATCATCTTTTTTTCGGAGAGTGATAAATCCCAAGCTCCGGAGACCTCGCGCTTCCCATAAATTATCCCCAGATTTGCAATTTGATCTATGGTTAATGGGTTTTCAGACAACGATTCGAGCAAACGATTTTCCCTTTGATAAATAGTGTCCAAATATTGCTGAATATAAGTTGGATCACCGTCGTAAACACCATATTTTCCGTGAGCTGAAAGATAGGTGTCTGCTTCGATTTCCAAGAGCCGTTTCAGAGAATGAATTGTGTCGTCAATATCAGAGCCTCTATCTCCGTAATAAGGACCAGCTTTGACCAGGTCGAGATCGGCTGTAAAAAGTACCTTTTCTTCAGGGAAGAAAAAACTTAAGTGGCCAGGACTGTGACCAGGTGTGTGAAGTACTTGCATCTTTGTTTTTCCGAAATCAATCGTTTCTTGATCTAAAAGCAACCGATCAGGCTCTCTCGCTTCATAATTGACATCGTTGAGTAGAAAATCCCGCGTTTGCTCACCCAATGGTCCCGCATTCTCCTCAGGATCCAGCCAGACATCAACCAAGGCATTAATATCTCGGAACATTGGAGCCTCTTTTTCATGGGCCCACAATTCAGCCTGCGGGAAAAGGTGGTTGTTAAGAAAGTGGTCTTCATGGCAGTGTGTATTGATTATCACATCAATAGGCTTTTCATGACTGAGCTTCTTCAGAATGGTGTCCTCACAGGCTGGATCTATCAGAACCCTGATTTCATCGTCGATAAATATGGAATGGCAATGAGGGTAGCGTCCTCCTTTGATATAGCAAATGCAGTTCTTTTGAAAATCAAACATTTGTACTCCTAAGCTGTTTTTTGGATTTAGGCCTATTTGACATCAGTTTAACGGACAGTGCTTGTCCAGCAAACGTTTCCCGTTATCCCAGAATACCTGTTGATAAAATGCGTTTGACAGTTTCAGTTCTGCAAGAGTTTCGATTTCTTCACTTCTGGGGAATATCAGATTGGGAAAATCGGATCCGTACAGCAGCCGATCCTTATTGCTTTCCAAGTATTCGGGCGAAAGATTAAAACTTAATTCCCCATTGCGAAAAAAGCAGAACGATGTATCCATCATCATGTTTTTGTGATCTTTCAGAAGATCGAAGAAAAGTTTGAATTCATGACCTCCCAAATGGGCGACATTTGCGGGAAGCTGTGGATAACGATGTAAGAGTGGAATGAAGTTTTTATAGCCGACATATTTGTTGGCGACAGGGCCGGTACCTACATGAAACAGAATTCGTTTGTTTTTCTCCATAACCGCTTCATATAAGGGAAATAATCTTTCGTCTGCAGGAAAGAAATCTTGCACCAGATGCTGTAATTTAAATCCAATCACCCTGGGATGGTCTAAAACAGATTTTGCCATCTGCAGGCAGTCCTCATCATCTGGGTGAAATGCCGCGAAACAGTAAAGATTCTCATTTCGGTTTAAAGTGTCAATATTCCACTCGTTCAGCGCTTTAGCCACACCCTTTTTATGGGCATAATTTGAATAGATAATGCGGCTGACCCCTTTATTCTTTAGGTAGTCTATACTTTCTTGAGAGTACTTATTGTGGATAATCTGCCATTTATACTGTTCTGAAAAAAACTTCCATATTGCATCAAAAAGCGGATCGGGAAACAGATGAACATGAAAGTCTATTATTTGTGTTGGGATTAAAGAATTCATTTGTTTTATCTAATTGAAATGTAACTATTCAGTGGATGTACCACCAAGGAGATTTTGATTCAAAACACGCATGAATCCTTCCCTGGAGCTGCGCGAAAACGTCCTGTTTTCGAGAATTTTGAATCAAAACCCCCTCGGCTCCTGGAATATTCTGAATAGTTACATTGAAATATATTTTTCAAATTATTTGGAATGACATTTGGAAAACAGGTGTCATTTCCAACTTGTATCAGGTTAATATACAACATATTGCTCCCCCTCGATACAAATGTTTAAAGATTATACCAATTAAGTGTTCAAAGTGTTTGATGCAGTCTCTGATAATTATTAGTGACATAATTCCGAGATGGCGCCTGGATGGATTGGTCTCAAAGGCGGGAATGCTAGGATAGTATCTTTGATGTGGAATGAATTTTTCTGGTTAACCTGGGGGATTTTAGAACAGGTCCCCCAAAAGTTGGTAGTCGCCTCAGATGATTTCAAGAGTTCATTTATCTGCGTTTTTGCGGTAATGCTCCAGAATGGTTTTATAGTCAACGCCAAAATGTCGCAAAGCGTGTTTAAGTTCTATCAGCTCAAAGTTTTCCATAGGCATAATATTCATTTGCCCGGTTTTGAAGCGACTGATCATATTTTTTAAAGTAGCTATTTCATCTGCATCCAATATTTTCAAAGAGACCCCTTCTGCTTCCGCTTGCTCTTCGGATTTCTTTTTAACGGTTGTTTTAACGTTTGTTTTAACTGCTGTTTTGACAACGTCCTTGGGTTTTTGGTCCTCTTTTTTCTCTTCCTTTACGATGGCGCTAATAAAGACATCTTCGAACGATTGATCCTCGTCTTTCTTTTCATCGCTAACGGCGCTATCTAAGACTTCCTCCTCCTCTTCATCATCATCATCATCCTGGAACTCAGATTCCTCGTCTACTTCTTCATCTATCTGATCTATTGTTGAAACGATACTTTCTTCAGTAATAACGTGACTGTCATCTGTTTCCATAGAATTTGAATTGGTTTCCTCTCCTGTGGATTCGTTGCTGTATTGAATTTTTAAATACTTTTTCTTGAACGTACTGATACCACTGCTTAGAGTTGTTTTACCAATTCCTTCCAATTCAGAATTCCCAAACAGGTCATACACTGTCAGGTCCATCAGATCATCAACGCCGAATTCCGGGGATTTCATGAGATTGGTGAGGTATCGTTCGACCCTTTCTTTTTTAGTATTTTTCACAGGTACGAGACCGCCTTTTCCAGGTTTTTTTAATCCGTATTTCTTTTTAAATAAGTTTAATGCGCCACTTAGGGTGGTTTTACCAATTCCTTCCAATTCAGCGTTACCAAACAGATCGTATACCGTTGTGTTCATCAGATTTTCAGTAGTGAACCCTTCTGTTTTCATGAGATCTTCGAGATAGCTTTCAACTTTGTCTTTTTTTGTAATTTTTTTCATCAGAAAATCCTTTTAATATTTTGTAACGATCTTTCTATTAAACAGTTTGACTCTATTTTCAACTGTTCTTAAGTTAGAAAAACAGACGATGCTGTGTGTCGTTTGAGCAAAAATTATGAAAACACTTGAATTGTTTTTCTGCCTAAATTGATCAACATCATACAACGATGTTCTGAACATGTAAAATAGATAAATTTGCTATGTATAACAGCTATTTAACAATCTCAAAAGAGTATGAAGATACCTGCTGGTCCATCTAACAGGGCTAAAAGTTGTAGATACGTAAAAAAAATAAAGCTCTGCCGCTGAAAGTAGATATAGGTCAGCTATCCTCATGTCCGTCCAGTTGGCACTGATAGAAGAGCAACTGGGCCTTGATCTCCTGATTTGAGAACGTCTCGAAAAAATATTCAAAGTCTTGATACGATTTTAAGTTGCTAATTTGATAGTCATCTGCTGTCACCTTAATGCCGCTTGCACGTAATCCATCCAACAGTCTTTCAAACTTGCTGAAGTTAAAATATGTGGTGCCTTTCTTCTTGGGGTCTTTTTTACGTCGATACTGAATCATTCTCTTTTACGTGCGTATCTATCAGGCTCAAGAATACTCGAACGGGAAATCCTGTAGAATTCGCTGTCACCAACTGCTTGGGATAATAGTGACACTCGTCGAAGGATTACCTCTTAAAAAGAAAAAAGTTTGACATTGATCAGTTGGATGTTGAATGAATGTTATGGTTAATTGCCTACAGCTTTGTTATTGTTATAAAAAGAAGTTTATTGTCTAGATAGTCATTTTTTTGTGCGCACTTAATGAGAGAATGTATCTGTTTTTTTTATACGTTTTTTTCTATTCTGCATTTTTCTAGAGAAAAAAACAAGTAGTTGTTTAATAACAATGAAAAAAAGTACTGATAACCTTTTGTTGGCCAGAAATGGAGAAGTGGCATGGTTTAAGTTTTGTATTGAGCGAATAATGCCGGAACTGTAAGATGATGCCAACGTGAAATTAAAAAAATTCTCACCACGTTCTCAGTCGTCCTGATTGGAGAGTGGGCATCAACCAAGTTCTGATGTCCGGTCAATAAATATTTTGCTGGGTGAGTGACACCAGGATTAATACGGAAACAGTGCGTATGTTTGGACAAAGAGTTTTGGAATCCGTAAAAGGATCATAGATAAAGATAATAATAGGTAAAATATGCGTTAAAACGCAATTTAAACAGAATGGAGTCAAATTATGTATATGCCGTTTCATGAGGTAGTTGAAAATGTTTCAACTACTGTAAAACAGTATAAAAATTCTCTAGCTTGCCCGGTCATTGGTGTTATGCCAGCCTATTTTCCGATGGAGCTAATCGAAGCTGCCGGAGGGTATCCGGTTCAACTGTGGGGAAATAATCTTCAGATTAACAACGCAAATAGTCATCTGCAGGAT
>Ga0233437_1005141_pt1 | contig 14585 bp, 16 predicted proteins | sample SI_122_August201_FD_182714 | JGI IMG/M metagenome (GOLD analysis project Ga0233437, IMG submission 182714) | Seawater microbial communities from Saanich Inlet, British Columbia, Canada - SI_122_August2016_200_MG | ecosystem: Environmental > Aquatic > Marine > Inlet | place: Canada: British... | reverse complement strand
AGAAAAAAAGAAGGTACTTTAAAAACTATTCCTCCATCTTTGTTTCCAATCCTGCGTAAATCCTGTTCCGCACTTTTGTTGGATCAAGTCCCATAGTTTCACAAATATTTGGAAAGCTAAAAACATACTCTTTGTTTTTTCCATCTTCGAGCCAATGTTTTTCAAATCCAAAACTTCTTTCAGCGTTTGTGTGTTCTTTACTTCCCGGCGCATACTTTTTCAAGTCCTGATCTGCCTTGTAAAGATTTCTTCTTGAATCTATCAATACTGCTGCCATAAGTTCTTTTGTTCCTTTTAAATCTCTATTCATTTTGTCATCAATCATTTTTTTCATCACCTTGTTTGTTTGTTGTTACTACTAAGTTATATCTTTAGTTATATCAGCTCTCCTATCAAAAAACAAGCAAAACAAGGAAATATTTATAAATAATGCCGCCTTTGTCCATAATTATGCCTTATAAACTAGATAAAGTAAATCAGAGAATTTTATACGAATTAGACAAAAACTGTAGGATTAGTGATTCTCAGCTAGCAAAAAAAGTTAGAAAATCAAGAGAAGCTGTTAGAAATAGAATAAAGAAACTAGTTGATGATGGCATTATTGAGGGGTTCTTAGCTTCTACTAATCCCAGTAAAGTAGGGTATACTTTTTTTAAATTATATTTTCAATTAGCGAATATTCCTGAAGAGAGAAAGAAGTTTTATGATTACTTCAAAAAACTTCCAGGACTTTATTGGTTTGGTGGTAATGATGGGATCTGGGATTTTCATACAACAATGTATGCAAAAAACTTAGAAGAAATTAATAAAATTAAGAACCAGATCTTTACTGATTTTAAACATCTTATTATCAAGAGAGATATAGGCATTTTACTTAATGTTAGACAATTTCCTAAGAATTGGATCTCTGGAACTATAACCGAAAGAAATGAACCTGCCATTTTTGCAGGAGAAATTGAATTTAATCAGATGGATGTTTTAGATAAAGAGATTCTTGGAAACCTAACTCATAATGGTAGAATTTCTTTGGTCGAATTATCAAGAACAGTTAAATCTAGCGTGGATATTGTTAGAAACAGAATAAAGAAAATGGAAGATAAAGGTATTATTATGCAATATCGGATAGCTGTAAATTATACTAAGTTAGGATATGAAATGTTTAAAGCATTTTTGTACTTTTATCATCTCTCAGATAAAGATGAAAGAAAGTTGGTTGAATCGGTGCGACAACAACCTTCGGTTGTTTATTTAATCAGGCAACTTTCTGCATGGGATGTTGAATTAGAGATGATCTGTAAAAATTATGAAGAGTTTACAAAAATCATTAATAGCCTTAGAGAAAAGTTTTCTGATGTTTTAAGAAATTATGAATTCTGTCTAATGAGGGAAGATATTTGGCACTTTGGAGAGAAGGATATTTTTGAAGGTGTCTAATTTTCATCTAAACTCAGTGGTGAGAAATGCTTATATACTTCTTTTTCTTATAAGATAAATACCAGACATGGTGCGTAAGCGCTGGAAGTTTAGCTTAGAAAATCCAATTGGTTCGTCCTTCGGGGACTGTCAAACTACCATGCTCGCAAGACCTTGTCTGGGAATTCTTAATATTTACCTGTAATTATAAAAAATTTTTTAAAAGAAACTAATTCTCTTTCAAATACACTACATGAGAATTATGTTTAGCTTGCATATCAAAGTACTTCTTGATTAAAGCATTCAGTTGTAATCCACGATATTTAATAGTGTCCCAGTATTCAGAAATTTCTGGATCTTTGGCTTTACGATAAAACGCTCCCATCCATTCTTTAAATCTACCACCTTTAAAACGTTCTTGCCAATCAAAAGTCATTTTACCATCAACCCAGATGTAAATTCTGCCTTTTGTTAAAGTTTTTTTCTTACCATCAATCTCAACTTCAACTTCTTGCATATCCCACATGTGTACTTTAAGTTCGTAATAATAATTGATGAAATCATTAACTTCTTTAGTCATAGCCCATTTCCATTCTTGTTCTGCCCCGTCTGGACTGGGAACTTTATGTTTATAATCTACTTCGTGCCACCTGAACCCATAATTCTTAGCCCAATCAATAATTGCAGCGTACATTCCATCAAAATCATATAATCCACTATATCGAATAATCGACTGCTGTATTGGTTCACTTCCCATAGTTACCCTTAATTTTTGTACTTATATAAATATTTCTAATGGAGGAATTAAACAAGAAAAACAAAAACTAACTAATTAGCTTAAACTAACCAAATTCCTTCTAAGGCTTTCTCAATAATGCCTCTGCAGTTTTCTAACTTTGTTAATAATGTAGAACTTATCGTAGCCTTCTTAATCTGGCCGATTCTATCTAATACTTGAGCATAAATCCGAATTAAATCTCCTTCTAATAAGTTTGTTAACAATAATACATCGAAAAAACTTTTACTATCATAAACTGGGTTGATAAAAGCAGTCATCTTGCTTAAGTTGATAAATTTCTTTTCCTTTCGTAAATATTCGTTCTTAGATAATAACGGCCATACTTTTCTATATCGTTCATCTTTAAACTCTTGTTTGAACTCAGTTGTGTCTCTATGTTCATATACTATCGTTGCTAATATCAACAAGATTGAATACTCATTTAACTTTTCAGCTAAGTCTGTAGCAAAAATTTCTCCCAAAGTAATTTCATCAGCATAAACTTTTGAAGAGAACTGCCCTTTTTCAGTTAATATGCTATCAGTTAGGTAATTATACTTTTTTAATTTTTTAACAACGTTATTGTATCTAGCAAGTAGAATCGCTGTTGGAACTTTAGCATAGTTCTTGCCAAATTTCTGATATGAATAAAAGCTTAATCTTAAAATATGTTCAATTTCTTTTGGTGTGTGTTGATCAATTAAGTTCAGAACAGAATTGATTGATAACTTAAACTGTGATTCAATCGGATCCATGTCTTTATCAGTAATACCTTTAATTTCATTATAACGGAAAGTACTTCTTTTAATGCAAACAACAACATATCCAACAGTATCAATGCCTCTTCGACCAGCTCGACCCGCAATTTGAAAGAATTCTTTTGAATTTAAATTTCTAAACTCTCTACCATCATATTTACGTAATGCATCAAACACTACTGTTTTAGCGGGCATGTTAATTCCTACTGCAAAAGTTTCAGTTACGTAAAGAACCTTTAACTTTCCTTCTCCAAATAGTTCTTCAATAATTTCTTTTAATACTGGTAATAGTCCTGCATGATGAAACCCAATTCCTAGTGGTAGAGTTTTCTTTAAAGCTTGAGTAGATTTTAATTTATTGATGTCAGAAGGGGCCAATCTTAATCTTTCGTTAATCAGCTCTGTAATTGAAGGATCTCTTGAAAATCCTCCTTTTTCAGCTAATTCTATTGCTTTTTGTTGACAAGCATTTCTGGAGAAATTAAAATATAAACATGGAAGTTTATCCTTGCCTAATTCTTTAATTATGTCTAAATGATTTGGGGGAGCCATTCTTGGAGCTCTTTTCCCTCTTTTCCTTCTAACTTCTCGATAATTAGGGATTTGTTTAGCCTGCTTAATCTTTTCTAAAGTTGTAAATCCTAATTCGGTATCATAAAAAGATTGTTCTAATGGGACGTTTCTTTTCGTAGCAACTACTGTCTTTACCGTATGGTTTTTAATTGCTGAAATCCAGTTGCTAAATTGTACTGCGTTTGGAATTGTTGCACTTAAACATAAGAATCGAACTTTTTCAGAACTGTAAATAATTGATTCTTCCCAAACATATCCTCTTTCTGGATCATTAATGTAATGGATTTCATCAAAGATTACATAAGCAATGTCTTTAATTTCCGCGTCTCTACTTACGGCCATGTTTCTGTAAATCTCTGTGGTCATGATTAGAATTTTAGCATGAGGATTAATTACAGTATCGCCAGTCATCAGTCCAACTTTCTCTTCACCATACTCTTTTGAAAAATCTCTAAATTTTTGGTTAGAAAGCGCCTTAAGAGGAGCAGTATAGATTATTCTTTTTTCATCATCTTTGTGCTTATCAATGATGTACTCTGCGATTAAAGTCTTACCAGAACCAGTTGGAGCAGAGACTACTACGGAAAAATTGTTCTCAATTGCGTTAATAGACTGCTCTTGAAACCGATCTAATGTAAAATTGTTAAATTTCATTACCATCTTTATAATAAGAAAATACCTGTGATATTATTAAAGGTATCGTTAAATAGTGCTTCTTCAGGAATAGAAAACAGTGGTATACTAGCGCCAATGGAGGCGCATTTATTTCATTAGAAATAAATCTACGCGCCGTGCCCTAGTATACCATTTCATTCTATTCTAGATAAAACTGTTAAATAGCCCATAGAACAAGAAACTGACGTTTCTGGTCATTCAGCAAAGCTGAATAAATCAAAAGGTTTTTAATCATAAACTTCCCTCTAAACATTAATGATCAAAAGAGGCGTTAAGAAAGTTGTAAACCCTATACTGCCAGGAACATTAAGGATTAAGGCTAAAGATCTTAAAACATATGAGAAAACTAAATCTTCTTGGAAAGTTTCAAAGAGGCAGTTCCCAGAAATAAAGAGAATTGTCAAATTATTTAAATCACATAAAAGCTTCTCTATTTTAACGGATAAAAAAAATCCAGAATTTCTTAAAGGTCAACTTTCAAAAGAAGGTAAACCGCAAGGAGCAAGAATTAATGTTCTTCCGGATGGCAAAGTATTAGACAAAGCTTATTCTCTGTTTGCAGAACAATTAACGATTCATGATCAATCCTCACATGCACATTGGGATGTTCTTTACAAAAATCCAGGTGGTACATATTCTTACGTTTATACTTTAGATAAGAAAGCTAGGGCTAAACAAAAGAAATATTGTGTTGTTAAGGAGTTTGGAAAATATTATCCCAAGCTTGAAAGAAATGTTACTTCTGCTCTTAAAAATAAGGGCGATGAACTTGCTTTGCCAATGTATACACTTTTGAAAACAATGATGAGGGTTGGTAGTGAGGTTTATTACGTTACTCATCATCATAAGGGCCTAACTACACTTAAGAAAGGAGACGTTAAGATTAAAGGAAGTGAAGTTACTTTTACTTATGTAGGTAAGGATGGTGTTCCTAATACAATTATAGAGAAGTTTCCTGCAGCTTACATTAAGAAACTTAATTCTGTATTAAAACCATTAAAGAAATCAGACTTCATTTTTGTTAACAAGAACACGGGACATCCATTAAGTGATGTTCATCTTAAGAAAGCATTTAAACAATATTGTGGAAAAGAATTTTATCCTCATATCGTTCGTTCTTATTACGCTACTTTAACAACACAAAACTTTCTAAAACAACATAAATCAGCTAGTAAGGAAGAAGTTAAAGAGTTCTTCACTTCCGTGGCCCATACACTAGGACATAAGAAGTTTGTTAAGAAAACTGGAACTTGGGAAGAGAGTTATAACGTAACGATTCATCATTATATCCGTCCAGACTTAGTTGAGAAAGTTAAAGGACTGGTTAAATAGAATTCTTATAATCTCCAAATTGCAAAAGCGATGTAAAGTACATAAATACTTAGTAACGCGATTCCTTCTTTCCGATTAATCGCTTTGTTTCTAGTTGCCAAGACCAAGAAAATCATTGAAACAAAGATCATGATTACAGCGTCCACACTTAACACTGAAGCACTAACTTCTATTGGTTTAATTAACGTTGTTATTCCCAATACAAACAAAATGTTAAAGATATTACTTCCAACAACATTTCCAATAGCAATATTTCCATGTCCTTTCCATGCGGCAACTCCTGAGGCTGCTAGTTCTGGTAAAGAAGTTCCTAGTGCTGCAATAGTTAATCCAATAAAAGATTGACTTAATCCTGCTAGCTCGCTTAATTGTCCAGCATATGTGGTAAAGAGTTTTCCACCAGCGACTAAAGCAATTATACCTCCAACCATATAACTAATATTTTTCCACAATTTATTTTCATGTTTATACTCTTCTGTAAACTCTTTTTTAATCGTTTTTTTATCCTCTTTAATGGTTTTAAAGATATAGTACATAAATGCAAAAAAGACAATTGCAAATATAACTCCATCAAATCTTCCTAATGAAAAAGTATCTTCTCCGAAAATAAAAAAATCATTTGCTAATATTAACAACAAGAAGCTAGAGAATATTAAGAATGGAAATTCATAGATTAATGTTTTAGATTTAATTTTAATTTTCCTGGCGATGATAGCACAAACACCAATTATTAAAGTAATGTTAGCGATGTTACTTCCAATAATGTTTCCAATAGAAATGTCTGGTTGTCCAGAAAGTACAGAAAAAAGACTTACTATAAACTCTGGCAGAGATGTTCCAAACGCAACAATTGTTAAGCCAACAATTATTGGAGATATTCTCATAAACCGAGCGAAATCAGAAGCTCCATCAATCAGATAATCTGCACCTTTAACAAGAACAAATAGACTTACTGCAATCATTAAAAAAACAAACAATATTTCTAACATGACATTACCTCTTACCTTGTATAATTATATTCTTATTATTAAAAGTATCGGTAACTAGAATTAATCCTTTGCTTTTTCTTCTTTAATCTTTTCAACCATGTCTTGACACCATTCTTCTTTAGATTCACAGAAGAACGCTTGACATACTTTTGGTCTGGTTAAATGAATTGAACAGTTGTTGTTTTCTAAATAAACACAAGTGTTACCATCTTCTTTTTGTTCTAATAAGTTAGCACCAATCATCTCTGCTTCTTCCCAATCAAAGTGGCCAAACTCTTCAAAAACTGTTTTGTACTCTTTAGAATTATATTCCTCTTTGTTAAGATTAATTACAAAGAGCTTACAACAAACACCACACTGTGAACATATCATTTTCGCTTAAACTTCTTCTCCAACTCATCCACACCAACCTTAATCAACACAGCACGTCCGTGAGGACAGGTGTAAGGAAGGTTACACAAAGATAATTCACTAAGTAACTTCTGTATTTCAGGGATGGTCATTGTATCACCAGCCTTAACAGAAGCGCGACAAGCCATTCTGGTAATTATTTCTTCTTGAATCTCTTCAAGTTTATTTCCCCCAGAAGAAATTGAACCAATAACAGAATACAACAATTCCTTTGGCTGCGTTCTGCCAAAAACTGTTGGAATTGTTTTCAAAACAAAAGAGTTGTCACCAAACTCTTCTAGATTAAAACCTAAATCTATTAACTTATCTTTATTCTCAATAATCACAGACTTTTCAGCAGCACTGAATTCAATTAACTCACCCTTTAATAAATTTTGAACAGAAACTTTTTTGTTCATAAACTGCTGCATGAATTTCTCATAAAGTACTCTTTCCTGAACAACGTGTTGATCAATTAACAACATTCCAGATTCAACTTCAGCAATAAAGAATGTTTTATGAATCTGTCCCAAGATTTTCATTGCAGGGATTTTAATATTACCTTCTAAATGGACTTCCTGACGATTCTCAGAAACAAAAACTTCTTCTTCTGGGGTTGCATAAGACTCTTCTTCATGATCATTATTACTTTTAGACTTAAGAATAGTTTGTTCACTAACTTCTAGCTTATACTTTGCTTCTTTTTTATCTTCCTTAACTTCAGAAGTTCCAAACGTTAATTGTTCTTCATAATTAATATCCACAACTGGAATTAAATTGTTTTTCTCTAAAGTTTGTGTTACAGCAAAAGTAACTGCTTTCTTAACCAAATCTTTCTGCTCAATTTTAATCTCTGTTTTTGCAGGATGAACGTTAACATCAACCCGTTCAGTATTTAGTTCTAAGTTTAAAATGAATATTGGATGTTTTCCAACGAATAATAATGAATGATACCCTTCATAAACTGCTTTACTAACATCTTCATTCTTAACCCATCGACCATTAACAAAGATGGACTGTTGATTTTTATCATTCCTAGAATTGTTTGGTTTAGCAATATAACCAGAGAGTTTAACATTCTCATCAGAATAATTAATCTCTAACAAATCTTTTGCTAAAGAAATTCCATAAATAGAAGCAATATTACTTTGAACATCTTCTACTGCGGGAGAATTAACTAATACATGCCCTTCATGACTTAATTTAAAAGAAATTCTTTTGTTAAATAATGAATATCTTAAAACAATGTCTATAATATGTCTTAATTCAATTGGATCTGATTTTAAGAATTTCTTTCTAGCGGGAGTATTAAAAAACAAGTCATGTACTTCTATTGTAGTTCCCTCATTAACACCAATTGGACCAGAACTAACAACTTTTCCGCCTTCTAGTACTAGGTTAAAACCTTCTAACTCATTTTTTTTCTTAGTGATAATTCCTAATTTTGATACAGCAGCTATACTTGCTAATGCTTCTCCTCTAAACCCTAAAGTCTGAATTGAAAACAAATCATCTGTGGAATTAATTTTGCTTGTTGCATGTCTGATTACACAGCTCTTAGCATCTTCTTCATCCATTCCCGAACCGTTATCAATAATCTTAATTAATTTCTTTCCAGAATCTTTGATATCAATACTTATTATCGTTGCTCCTGAATCTAAAGAATTCTCTAATAATTCTTTAACTACTGAGGCTGGCCTTTCAATAACTTCGCCTGCGGCAATCTTGTTTATCAAGTCATCATCAAGAAGTTTAATTTTTGCCATGTATTTACATTAAAGATTAGTGTTTAAAAGGATTTATGTTTTGCTATAGATAATAGACAAAATTATGCGATTTTTGAATAATAACTGATTACCTCCAATACTTTATTCATAAAAACAAAACGTTTTTAAACCAAATCCTCTTTAACTCCCTTATGGCTGAATTAAAGAATCAAAAATGTACTTTTTGTGGAGCAAACAAACTTACTTTAAGAGAAGATGAAGTAGAAATTCCTCATTTTGGTAGAGTTTTTGTATTATCTATGGGCTGTTCAGCTTGTAACTATAGAAAATCTGATATTGAGCCAGCTGAGAGTAAAGAACCATGCAAATATACTTTTGAAGTTAATTCTGAAGATGACTTAAATGTTAAGGTTGTTAAGTCTGGCGACGCTACGGTTAAGATTCCTCATGTTATTACAATGGAACCAGGACCAGCATCTTCTGGATACATTACTAATGTTGAAGGCCTAATTGAAAAAGTTAAGAAGATTGTTGAAGATTCTGTAGAGGGTGAAGAAGACTCTTCAGCTAAGAAAAAAGCTAAGAACATTAACAAGAAGTTAGGAAAGGTCTTAGTTGGCCGAGAGAAATTAAAGATTATTATTGAAGATCCTACTGGACATTCTGCTATCATTTCAGACAAGGCTGTTAAAGGCAAGTTATAATTTCTTAAGAACTTCTTATTTAATCTTTTATTCTAAAATAAACAATCCTTTGTCTTCTAAATACTTAAACGCTGCCATTCTTGTGTTCAAGGCATCTTTAAAGTGAGCATCACTATTAACCATTACTTGATCTGCATGTTCAAATAATCTGTCTAATTGAGTTAAGTCCGTATTTATCTTTTTCCTCGCAAAGTTTTTAGCATTAAACTCTAAAGGAACTCCATAATCATTTGCTGCTTTACACAATTCTCGGATGTCCATATAATCAGAAAAATTAGTAATTAAACAAGGATGGCCAATAGCAATTATCCTTTTATGATGCTTTTCAATTGCTTTTATTAATCCTTGAGTTACTTTTCTTGGATCTCCTTGATAAGCATCTTTATGGGCTGAGAGAATCAATCTTTCTTCTGGATTAGTGTATTCTCGATTACCAACCCAATCACAGATTCTTCCAGTTTCATCTATTAAATCTGCTTCTAATCCAAATCTGACTTCTACTCCATTATCGTAGGGGGTTGTATAATCTTTTGCTATCCATCGAGGAGAAAGTGGCATCATAATTCCTTCTTTTTTCCTGTAGAAATCTAAGATTGCTTGAGAATGATCAGTAATTGTAATGACTTTTAAGCCAATCTCTCCTGCATATTCTACCATGCCATCAATTGTATCAGCACCATCAGAAAAGTTAAATGTGTGCATATGATGATCTTCATCAGGAAAGTTTAAGATTTGCATTCACTCTCTAGTAAATACATTCTTTTTAAAGTTTTCTAATAACTTGTTCTCTGATTATTTATTAAAATAAAGAATTAAAATCAATTTACTTCTTCTTCTGACCTTTTTCAAACATCTGAGCTAGATCTATTACATACTTGCCTTCTTCTAACTTAACTACTAAAGGATCATTTTTGAACATGTGAACTAGGTCCAGTTCATACTTTCCCGGGCCAGAGATCCGAACAGATTCCAAATCTAACACTACTGGCTTATTTTTATCTTCATTTTTGATGTGTAGAATTTCGGTAACATCTTTCTCAATCTGTACTTTGTCCTTATCAGAGAAATTGCTCACAAGAGTTTTACCTTCTTCAATATGTTTCTTCTTAATGTAAAAGAATAATCTAGCACCGCAACTACATCCTTTAAGAATTTCCTGTGCTCCGTCAGGGAACATGGTGTTACATCTTACACATTGGTGTGGCATTTATTTTCTCCGTTTACCGTTTTTTTTCTTTCTATTACCATTATTAGTATCGTTGGTAAATAATTCAATCTTGTCTGGATTTTGTTCAATCTTTTTAACAATTGAAGCAGGACCAATAATTGTCATCCCAGTTCTGTCTCCTAATAATAAATTAGCAAAAGTTCCTTTTATCTTCTGACCAATATCTTGTTTCCTTTTATTAGGGTAAACTACGCTTAGTTCAATTCCCTTAAACTTTGGGGAAATTTCTTCCATAGTGATTTCGATTAAATCTGCTTCCTCTTCTTTCCTTAACCGGCCTTCCATAATCACTATCTTGTTTTCTTTTACAACATTTAGAAGTTTATTAACTCTTTTTACGGAGCTTAACCCCTCAACATCATTATACGGAATAAATTGAAATGTAACCATTTTTTTCTATTAACCTCTTTTCCTTAGCTTAGGAATCATTTATACTTTTTAAATGTTATTTTTTATTATCTACTTTTCATTGGCATATTTATCTTGCAACCTTAAATAGTTGTTCATAAAACTCTTCGAGGTTCTTACCATATTTAGCAGAAACACCAACAACTTCATATTGTGGGAATGCCGCCTTAACAACATCTATACTCGACTTTTTCAAATCAACTTTATTCGCTACCACTAATACAGGAATGTTTCTTGCTTGTAAATTTCCCATGATTGTAATGTTAACTTGTGAATAAGGGTCTTTAGTTGCATCTAAAACCACAACCACAGAATCCATATTATCTAACCATTTGATAGAATCTATAACTCCTTTCGTAGCTTCTTTAGCACGATTCTTCGCTTCTTTCTTCTTGATTCCTCTCTTTAGAAAATCTTCATAATCAATCCTTGTTGATATCCCTGGAGTATCTACAAGTGAGAAAGTTAGCTCCTTACCTTTCTTATTCTTAATACTAACTTGTTCTTTGATCTTAATTTCACGAGTCTCGTGAGCAATGTGAGAAACAGTAGACATTTCTTCTCCTAACCAGTCTAGGCAGATCCTGTTTGCTAAAGTTGACTTTCCTCCGTTTGGCGGTCCGTACAATCCAAGTTTAACGTGACTCCTTTTAGCAAAAGGATTAAATCTTAAATTCTTGAATAAACTCTTAAAAAAGTTTTTTACCATCTTTTTGTTCAACCCCTCTTAATATGTGTTTTAAAAAGTTACTAGTGCTTATTAAAGTTTTTGGTGCTGCAACCTATTTAATCCCTAACTTCTTTATCTTCCTGTGCAAAGTCTCAGCACGAATTTTAATCTTATTAGCGGTTTTAGTGATATTATTTTTATTCACTTCTAATGCCTTCTCTAGAAATTGCTTTTCAAACTCCTTCTCTGCATCTTTCCAAGAGATTTCTTTAAATGGTAATATTTTGGCAATGTTCCTAGAAAGAGAATGTACTTCTTGATACATCTGTTCCATCTTCTGTGGCCTAATTATCTCTTTATACTGATCTAAAGTTGATCTTAATGTATCATCTACAAACTTTGTTTCGTAACTTTCAGAAGAGTCCATTTCTTTACGCAGTTTATCAACATCTATTCCCATCTCTTTAATTGTTCTATGTACACTCCTTCGATCTATCCCTAATTGTTTCGCCAAATGAGAAATGTTTCCTTTATGCATTCTCAATTCTCTCTTAAGAAATTCTGCTTTGAACGTTTTCTTAGCAGCACCAAAACTTAAGTTTGGTGGAATGTAAATGTTTAAAGAAGGGTTGCCTAATTTTGCAGTTATATCATCTTCAATCTTCGGAACAGTAATGCCCCAATGTTTTTCCATTGATTCTTCTAATAAGGAAGTTACTTTTTCTTTAATTGCTTCTTCTAAACCTTTCTTTGTCATTGTTTTATAATCCTAAATTCTACAACTCTAACAATTTTTTAATCAGAGTTCCTGCAACTAATCCATAAACAAACAATACAGACGCAAAAACTAAACGAAAAGTATCATCACCAATAATAAAATAAGGAATAGTAAAAATCACATAATTAAATAGTTCATAAATTCTTTTCATGTAAACTAATTCTAAAACAAACATAATTATCATCAGTACTGAGAATATACTTACTACAATTATAGAACTGAACAAATACAAATAATAATTTGCTAAAAGAAAGATAACCAGAAACATCGCAAACTTTCCAATTCTAAATAAATTTCTACCAACTCTTAATTCTTCTGGTGCAATTAATGCTAGAATATAACCAAAAACTATTCCAAGATAAGAAACAATCAACGTTAATATTGTAATTAATGGATTCATTTTATTTTTTTAATCTTTATTTTATTTCTCTTTTGAAGTTTTTCAAAAACAGGTCCCAAGATTCTTCTTTAATTACTGCTCCACAGGCGTTTTCATGTCCGCCACCGTAACCTTCAACTCCTTCTAATGCCTTTTCCAAAGCACCTCGGATTGGGGTCTTAGAACGAATACTGCACTTCATTTCACCAGACTTTTTACGAGCAATTATGACTACTTTTTTTGGATAAAGGTGGTTCACCAATTCGTTTGCTAAATCTGCGGTAAATGACATTTTATTTTCTGAATAATTAAATAATAATAATTTGCTCCGTGTAGCACTTTTCCTAGCTTCCTTAACTAACTCTTGGTACTTATCATTAATGCTTTCATAACGACGATAAATGAATTTTCCTTGGGCAGTTTCTTGGTTTAGAATTTCTCCCGGAGATTCAATTCTGGTTAATATCTTAACAGATTTGTTAACATCAGAAGTTGGCCCTTTTAATACGAATGAAAATATTTTAACTAGCTTGCCAACAGGGTGTTTGTAAACTGCTTCTTCTAATGTTGTATTTTTATCTGGTAATAATTGGGGATACATCTCTGCAAACTCTTCGATAAAATCTGGTAAGTACCAGTCAGATAAACATCCAACAGTAGCAATCCACAAATTTTTCTTTTCCTCGCTGATTTGATAACACATTCTTGTTGTTGGAATGTATGCGGAAGGATCTTTTATTCTGGGATTATAATACTTCAATCCTTTTACATCAAAAGGACCATGATGATCTATCCAGAAAGTCGGACGTTTCATCTTATCTACTAATTCTTGCTCCACCATTGGAACATCTAGGATGAAAACTTTGTCTGGGTTGTTTTCTTCAACCTTGTATAATAATCTGCAATCTAACTTTGGAGCAGACTTAACAATAATTCCTTTTCCTTCTCGATGCATTTTGTATAAGAGAACAAATGAACAAACTCCATCTGGGTCGTCGTCATAAAAGAATAATGGATTTTTAGCAGTAGCTAACTCTTCCCTTAATTCATTAATCTCTTTCTCTGTTAACATAAAATTAAGTAAAATTTGGGGGTTTTTAAACCTTACGGATGTGAGGCATTTTGGTCATGGTGGTGCCTTAACTTATCTAATTGTACTAGCTAATGAAATAATTATATTTTTGGGTTATTTAGTTTAGTTAATGCTAGAATGAAGTTGTCTTTTTGAATTTTCTTTATTTTACTGACGAGAGACTTTTGATTCAAATTCGTCTTACTTTTCTGAGATTCAATTTTTATGTGAATTATTTTCTTAATTTATCGTCTTAGAGCTTTCAAATTTGTTTTAATTTTGTCTTTCTATATTTTTTTAAAATATACACCTTTATTTTTGTCAAGTTTTAGCAGAATAATGCCCAAATTTAGCGTTTTTCAAGAGTTTTAAAAGAAAATTAGGCGATTTTTCAGAAACCTTTATAAACCCCCTCTTGTCCAGTTGACAAATCTAAAAATGTGTGCTCAAATAATATTGAGTATGAACGAGGTGATCTAAAAGTTATTGAAAATTCTTACGGATTTTTTTTAATATATAACTTTAAGACGACGGAAAAATTAGTTTTTCCAAAAATTCCAAATTTCAGTCTATTATAAATGCGACCGGAACAATAAACAATCTTACTTCTATAAGATAAGCAACTTTTCACGTTGTATCAATTAAAGAATTGTTAACACAATTCCCGTTGATCCTGCGGGAGATTGCTGCTATGGGAATTCGACTAAGCCA